>Ga0209345_10001920_pt1 | contig 23937 bp, 13 predicted proteins | sample Cruoilmetagenom7_FD_187294 | JGI IMG/M metagenome (GOLD analysis project Ga0209345, IMG submission 187294) | Oil polluted marine microbial communities from Coal Oil Point, Santa Barbara, California, USA - Sample 7 (SPAdes) (version 2) | ecosystem: Environmental > Aquatic > Marine > Oil seeps ...
AGTTAGAGGAATAGTTTAAGTATAAATAATCTGAGTTTCTTTTATTAACGGTTCATTGTTAAAACGCAATAACAACTGTGCAACGGCAATGGTGTCTTTTTCGCAATAATCTGCAATTCTTTTCACATCCTTTTCTTTGTAAAATACTGCACCTACCTGACTTCCATCAATGTCGTCTTTGGGTGAAGGAATGCCCAGTATATTGGTTAGTAGTTTTAACGATGTAAAATGTTTGTAGTCTCCAAACTTCCACATGTCCATAGTATCTAAATGAGCAATTTCCCAAGGTTTTTTTCCGAATAAATTTAGTTTTTCAGGTAATTCTATTTGATGAATAATCATTCTTCTTGCAATGAAAGGAAAATCAAATTCTTTTCCATTATGCCCACAAAGTACATGTTGTGGCTTGTTAAAATGATTATTGAGTAAACCTTTAAAATTTTGAAGAATTGTTGTCTCTTCTCCAATTAAAGACTTAACTCTAAACTCTCTATTCTCTGAATTGAATTTGGTAAAGTAGCCAACAGAAATACACACAATTTTACCAAATTCCGCCCAAATTCCAGCACGTTCATAAAATTCTTCTGATGTAAATTCGTCTTTTCGTTGGTATTGAGTTTTTAAAGCAAAAAGTTCTTGCTTTTCTTCAAGTAAATCATTGAAATCTTCAACTTCAGGTACAGTCTCAATATCGAGAAACAAGATATTTTCAAAATTAATTTTCATATTCACAGCATTTTTATTGATAAATATAACCAAAGAATTTTAAAAATTAAATAAATAATTAAATTGATTTTTAGCTATAAAGTAGGTTTTTACCTTTTTTTAGTAAGGTTTATCCTTACTTTTTGTTATATGATTTATACCATTTATTTACAATAAAATACTGTTTGCAAATTCAATATTGAATTATTAGAGAAATTTTGTTTATAGCTATAATTTTACAATAGTTTAACACTATACAAAAGAAATGCAAATTAACCCTTTTATTAATAAAATTCTTATAGTTTTTTGCTTCTTGTTTTCAATAATTATTTCTTCACAATCAACAACTTATAACAACTCTACTACAATTACTTTACCTACCAGTGTTACCAAAGCAACCGTACAAACTTGGGGCGGTGGTGGAAAAGGAGGTTCAAAAATCTTTGCTTTTTCATCTGGCACTACTGGTGGTGCTGGTGGTGGTGGTGGTGGTGCTTATTCAATCTCAACCCTATCTGGTTTAACTGGTTCATACGATGTTATTGTCGGGATGGGAAGTTCTAGTACGGCTCCTGGAGGTAATTCATCATTTACAAAAGGAGGTTTCGACTTAGTTCTTTCCAGAGGAGGAAATTCAGCTAGTAATAATACTAATAGTGGTGCAACAGGAGGCTCAATTGGAACTTTTATTGGGGGTAATGGAGGGAACAATGGCCTTGGTGGAGGTGGATCATCTGCAGGGACGAATTCTAATGGAAACAACGCTTTCGACGAAAATGGAGCTATAGCGCCTACTGGAGGTGGTAATGGTGGTGATGGAAAAACCTCTCAAGGTAACGGAAGTGACGGTATTTATCCTGGTGGTGGTGGTGGTGGTGCTTTTAGATCTGGCTTTTTTAGTGGATCCAGGAATGGTGGTAAAGGCGCAAATGGTAAAGTTATTGTTTGTTTATTTCCAGCGAATGCTGGTACAATTTCTGGTTATTCAACAGTTTGTCAAGGAGATAGTGCAGTTTCTTATACAATTCCTGCTATTTCTAATGCAACTAGTTATAATTGGTCATATTCAGGAACGGGTGCAACTATTTCGGGTTCATCAAACTCAGTTAACATTAATTTTTCTGCTTCTGCAACTTCCGGTGATTTAACTGTCTATGGTGTAAATGAATGTGGAGATGGAGAATTGGCAACCTCTGTTATTACAGTAAATACAACACCTACCGCAGGTTATAGTTATGTTATAAGTCCTTTAAATAATGGAGAAGTAACCTTTACAAATACATCAACAAATGCTACATCTTTTTTATGGGATTTTGATGATACCAATACTTCAACTTCAATAAATCCCATACATACATTTAGTGCAAATGGCACTTACAATGTAAAATTAACAAGTACTAATAGTTGTGGAAGCGATGAGGAAACTCTTGAATTAATAATTGATAATAATATCTTAGGTGTTGAAGATGAAATTTTAAATACTTTTTCATTGTATCCAAACCCAGTTACTTCAGACAGAATTAAATTAACTTTACCCAATGAAATTGAAGATTTTAACATCACAATTTCATCTATTTTAGGTCAGGAATTATTTTCTAATGAATTTCGAAATGGTTACAATAAAATACATAATATTGATGTTGCTAATTATAAATCTGGCATCTATTTTATAACGGTTAGCACTTCAAAAGGTAAAGCCACTAAGAGACTAATTATTAGGTAATTATTTTTAATACAGCTTTAATTTACTAGCAATTTACGAGTCGCAATTTTTCCGCCTTCTATTGCCTTAACAAAGTAAAATCCTTTAGGTAAATTAGTAATATTTATAATTTCATTAGGATAAATTTCTTTTTTATAAACTTGCTGTCCGTTTAAATTATAGATTTCAACATTCTTTTTAACCATATTATTGGAAGTCATTTGCAGTTTTCCGTTAGTTACAGGGTTTGGGTATAAATTAAAACCTTCAATGTTGTTTTTTACTACAGAAAGCACTGTGGCATCATAAGTACCTATTGGAAAAGGAGTTGTTGCCGTTGCATTTGTAGTTTCACCATTTAAAGCGCCGACACCACTGTAATCCCATTCACTTACTGTGAAAATTGTACTTGGTCCCGCAGTATTTCTATATGCCCAACCATCGGTATATTCCCAAGGCTGCCCAATTCCATCAACATTTAAATCTCCAAAAACATCAATGACTACCCCATTTTCAAATAATTCAACGGAATCATTTCCATCTACCGAAATTATAATACTATTATAATTTGGAGAAAACCCGAAAAAACTTGTAAAGTTTGTGGTATTATTTGTTAAGTATATATACGTGTCTTTCACTATCGATATATTTGGAAAAGTAAACTCTTGTCCGTCGGTTCCACCTCCATTATTAGCCACACCAATTCCATAAATACTTAAATCGGGTATATCATTTATAACGTATAATTCAATAGCTTTTGGAGTTCCACTTGGTAATGGCCCGTCTATAACGCCTGTTATTAGCATGGATTCTTTTTGAAAAACACTTCCATTCACCGAAACATTTTTGGATGTAATTCCCGTGCTCGAAACTGTAATACTTTCAGTATAATTCGCTACTGATAGACCTGTTTTTAATCGAGTAAAAATGGTTGTAGCATTTATTTCTCCAAGCGTTTCACTTAATACTAAACTTGTCCCAAAAACACCTCCAGAAGTTAATGAAATTTCAAAATTACTAGATGAATTTATGGTGATATCACTTGTTAAATTATAACCGCTTACACTAAAATTTCCTTCACTTGAAGGGCCGCCTAAACCTAATTCATAATTTAAACCTGAAACATTTCCATTAACCACCATAAATGGTTCAGAAGTAAATATTTGACCCGTATTTTTGTTGCCCGTGGTTGCCAAAATTGGGCTTGACCAAGAAAAATCGGTGTATTCTGTACCAGAGCCTATCAATTGTAAAGAGAATCCTACTGTTGTCGCATCAGATTCTGTTACACCAATATTAGTTGAAGTCATTCCAATAGCAGGGCCATCAGCAGCGGTAATAACACCTTCATAACTTAAAAATTGAATAACATTTCCATTTGGATCTACAAGTGCTATTCCCTCATCATCATTTTGCATTCCAGGAATAGGAAACCAAACCACTCCTCTGTAATTTTCATTGTTTGGTATTGTTCCTGACAATGTTGTTGTGCTATAAACACTGTCATTTCCCCCGTTGTATAAAGCGATACTGTAACCTGTTAAATTGGTAGAATACGGTCCTGCAATTTCAACACCCTCATTAATATCTCCAGCATCATTATCATAGTGAATTTCATTTATAAAAACCGATTGACTGTAAACAATATTGCATATAGCAAATGCAATACCTAGTAGGTATATCTTTTTCATCATAATTATTTAGCAATTAATCAAATATAAGAATTTATTTCAACTTCAATGTTTTACATTAAACTATAGTAATCACAATATTACCTTAACGTTAACATTTAAAAAAGAAGCACTAATTTTATAGTTGTATTTTTTATTATCATTACTTTTGAATACTACTTTTAAATAAAAGTTAAAATGAAAAACGAGGACATAAAAATATTATTGGTTGATGATGAACCCGATATTTTAGAAATTGTAGGTTACAATCTTAAAAATGAAGGCTATAAAATATATACTGCTAAAAATGGTGCTGAAGCTGTAGAAGTTTCTAAAAAAGTAATTCCTCATTTAATTATTCTAGACATCATGATGCCAATAATGGACGGTATTGAGGCGTGTGAAAAAATTCGTAAAACTAAAGGATTAGAACAAGTTCTTGTTACTTTTTTTACAGCTCGAGGTGAAGATTATTCGCAAGTTGCTGGTTTTAATGTTGGTGCAGATGACTACATTACGAAACCTATTAAACCAAAAGTTTTAGTAAGCAAAATAAAAGGTCTTTTAAGAAGAGTCAATAAAGGACCTGTACAATCTGAAAGTGTAACTGTTGGAGATATTATTATAGATCGAGATGCATATTTAGTTATTAAAAATGGCGAAAAACTTACGTTACCTCGTAAAGAATTTGAACTTTTTTCTTTGCTAGCTTCAAAACCTGGAAAAGTTTTTAAGCGAGACGATATTTTAGATAAAGTTTGGGGTAATGAAGTTGTTGTTGGAGGAAGAACCATTGACGTACATATTAGAAAATTACGTGAAAAAATTGGAGATCATCATTTTAAAACGGTTAAAGGTGTAGGCTATAAATTTGTACTTCATGAAGATTAGAAAAACGTATTCTTTTGCCTTTTGGTCGGCGCTATTAATTACAGTATTTACCTTAATTACCATTCTTTTTTTAGCATATTTTTTATTAAATATTGAGCTTAAACCTACATTCATTTTATTATACGTTGCTGTTGTATTTATATTTACCTTTTTAGTTGTTCAATATCGATTAGAGAAGTTTATTTATCAACGAATTAAGAAAATTTATGATAGTGTTGCCATTTTAGACACTTCAGATTTTAATAAAACCTCCATTACTTCAGATTTAGAAATGCTGTCAAAAGAAGTTCAAAAATTTGCTGAATTAAAACAAACTCAAATTCAAAATTTAACTTTAAGAGAAAGCTATAGAAGAGAGTTTTTAGGAAACGTTTCTCACGAATTAAAAACGCCTCTTTTTACCGTTCAAGGCTACTTGTTAACGTTAACTGGAGGAGCTATGAATGATAAAAAAATTACAAAACAATATTTAAAAAGAGCAAATAAAGGCGTTGACCGTTTAATTGCCATTGTCAAAGATTTAGATTTAATTTCAAAGCTAGAATCGGCCGATTTAAATTTGAATAAACAACCATTTGATGTTGTTGAAATGGCCAAAGGAGTATTTGAATTACTCGAAATGAAAGCTAAAAAAAGAAGGATTTTACTTTTTTTTGATAGAGATTATCCAAAACCAGTGATGGCAATTGGTGATGTTGAAAAAATTGAACAAGTGTTTACTAATTTAATTGTAAACTCGATTAAATATGGTAAAAATGGAGGCTTAACTACAGTTGGAATAACCAATACATCAAATAAAATTGAAGTCCAAATTAAAGATGATGGAGAAGGAATAAATGCAGAAAACCAAGCTAGAATATTTGAACGTTTTTATAGAGTTGATCAAAGTAGATCTCGAGAACAAGGTGGTTCCGGACTTGGTTTATCTATAGTAAAGCATATAATTGAAGCTCACAATGAAAAAATTGATGTAAAAAGTGAAGTTGGAAAAGGATCTACTTTTTCTTTCACTTTAGAAAAGGCTGAAAGTATTTAAATCAATTTTTGAATCTGAATTACAATCCTCAAAACCATTAAAATTTTCAATTTCTTTTAAATTTGAAATATTAAAATCTTGTTGTTTCTTAAACGGGACTAGTCTATTTTCTTTTAAAAATAAAGCCAAATACTCTTGCTCGTTTTGCCCTAGAGTTGGAATAAAAAATGCCTTTTTCTGAAGTATTGCTAAATCCATAATAGTGGAATAACCCGATCTAGCTAACACAATTTCACTTTGATTTATTGCTTTTTCTAGCTCTTTTGATAACAAGTAATTTTTAATCTTTATATTTTTTATGCTACTTGACATTTCTTCTGAATTTAGAACACCACGAACAAATAAAATGGCTCCAGAATAATTATTAAGCTGTTTTAACAGACTCAATTCTAATATGGTTCTTTGTGGTTCAACTCCTGATAAAATTACCAATAAATCATACTTTTTATCGATATATTTCGGTTTAAACCTGCTTAGAATCCCAATAAATTTAAATGGAATTTTTAATTTTTCAGTATTACTTAATTTTCCTGAAAATGTTTGTTCAACCTCATCAGGAATCCAACATTCATCAAATTTATTGATGATTTTTCGATGAATTTTAGACGTTAACCAAGTTGTATTTCCCGATAAAACTTGTATTTGGTGCGTAATATAAACTGATGGAATCGATGAACTTCTTGCACCAAACCTATTGTCAGAAATAATGCCTGAAATTTGCTCATTTTTTACAATTTTAGCAATTTCTTTCTTTTCTTTTTTAACCGCTCTTAAAACCTTTGGTAACTTGCTTAAAAGTTTAAATTTAAAAAACTTTCTCTTTTTTGAATACGAAATATAATATGAAGGCAACTCAAAGCTTTTTAAATTGGGAAACTCTTGTTGCAATAATTTCAACGCATCACCATCACTGGCAATAATTGGCTCAAAATTGGACTTAATAAGTGCATTTATAATAGGAACACAGCGCGTAGCGTGTCCCAATCCCCAATTTAATGGTGCGACAAGAATTTTTTTTTAGAGGTCAAAACCTATGTCTTTTCTGAAATTCATTTTATCAAAACACAATTTATCAATGTTTTTATAAGATTGTGCTAATGCACTTTTAAAATCATTACCATACGAAGTAATTGCAATGACTCTTCCGCCATTTGTAATAACTTTTCCATCTTTCATTGTTGTCCCTGCATGAAATGGAATTGAGTTTTCAACATTGTTTAACCCAAATATTTCTTTTCCTTTTTCATACGCTTCCGGATAACCTCCAGAAACTAACATTACAGTACAAGCACTTTTGTCTTTTATTTTTATAAATTTTGTGTCCAAAGTTTTGTTTCCAGCAGCAATTAATAATTCAAGAAAATCACTTTCAACTAACGGAATAACAACCTCTGTTTCAGGATCTCCCATTCTGCAATTGTATTCAATTACTTTTACTTCACCATTAACAATTATTAAACCGAAAAAGATAAAACCTACATACGGAATTCCGTCTTTTTGTAAACCATCTACTGTTGGTTTAATTACCTCATTTTCTATAGATTGCATTAAATCAGTGTTCGCAAACGGAACTGGAGAAACAGCTCCCATACCACCTGTATTTAATCCAACATCTCCTTCTCCAATTCTTTTATAGTCTTTTGCACTTGGTAGACTAACATAGCTTTTTCCGTCAGTTAGTACAAAACAGCTCATTTCAATACCGTCTAAAAATTCTTCAATTACCACTTTTCTACTTGCTTCACCAAACTTTTCATTGGTCAACATTTCAGCCAATTCGTCTTTTGCTTCTTGTAAACTGTTTAAAATCACCACTCCTTTTCCAGCCGCTAATCCGTCAGCTTTTAAAACATAAGGGGCTTCTAAAGTTTCTAAAAATTTAAAACCTTCTTCTACATTCTCTTTTGTAAAACTTTCATATGCTGCTGTTGGAATGTTATGACGAAACATAAATTCTTTTGCAAATTCTTTACTTCCTTCTAATTGTGCAGCATATTTTTGAGGACCAATTACTGCAACGTTTTTTAAAGCATCATCATTTAAAAAGAAATCGTGAATTCCTCTCACTAACGGATCTTCAGGGCCAACAACAACCAATTCAATATTAAGTTCAATTACCGCTTTTTTAACAGCTTCAAAATCATTCGGATTTATTTCAAGATTCGTTCCAACATCTTTTGTTCCCGCATTTCCTGGTGCAATAAATAGTTTATTCAACAAATTACTTTGTGCTATTTTCCAAGCCAATGCGTGTTCTCTTCCTCCTGATCCTAAAATTAATACGTTCATTATATACTTTTATTCTCTTAAAAATTTATTCAAAAATTTGCTCTAATATTTTTTCTGTAATGACATATGTTGGTAAAACACCTGTGGTTCCTAAACCGCCTGAAGCCAAGGTACTTCCCGTTTCTAGTGGATTATCAGAAGCGTAATAGGCATATCTTACTTTTACCTTACTCGATATGTTTCCTCTAATTTTAGAGGCAGCTTGAATTGCTTTTTGATAATGAGCACCTTCCATTTCTAATCCTGTTACTTTCCAAGTAGAATCGTGAAAGAATTTTAAAATATCTTTATTTTGTAGTGAAGTTCCTAAAACAGTTACCATAGCTCCTGAATAAGCATTAACTCCACAGCCTTCAAACATCTTCTTTTTTAATTGATTTTTAAACGGGTAATTATCGGCTGTTCCTTCAAAAATATGCGAAGAAGGAATCATAATATCACCTTTTCCACCTTCTAGAATCCCAGCTTTTCCCATTATAGAAACTGAATCTACATTTAGATGGTGCTTTTCATTGTTATTACAAATGTATGGTTTCAAAAGCTCATCCATAGTTTCGTAAGCTTGCTCACCAAAAGCGTAATCCATTACAATTAATACCGGTTTTTCTTCAAGTTCTTTTTCTATAGAAGAATATTTTGTTTTACTTAAATCAACCTTGCTCGTGTCAATTACTTGAACATTAATATTTGTTCCCGAAGTATCCTTTATATACGTCAACCCATTTTCAGCGGCATATTCTTTTACTTGCCTCCTTAGGTCTTCATTATCATCTTTACTTAAAAGTTCAAAAAGTGTAATTGAATCGTTATTCTTAATTTGATTTGGTAATACAATTGGTGCGTAAATTGAATTCATAACACTGTGCATATTGGCACTAATGATATGAATTGGACGATTTAATAAATCTTGTTTCTTTAAAACGTCTTTAATATTATTTGCCCAAATTTCTCCGTAAATATGATGCCCAATTCGTTCTCTTAATATTGGGCTAAAATTAATAGCTCTTTTTAAGTTATCAACTCTCTCCTTTATTGCTAAACTCCCAAGCCAGTAAATTATTTGGAAAAATCTATCTTCATTATTTTTCTCAGCTAATTCACTATGAACATTTTGTGTTTCTTTAAATGTTCTGCCTAAAATACTTGCTAAATGAGCCAACATAATATCTCGCTCATCTTTGGTTAGTTTCTTATGATGAATAACTACATCTTGTAATTTCTTCCATTCACGAATGGTATCCTTTTCATCATCAATTAAAACCTTATCTGCAATTTTATGAGATTCAACAAAGAGAAATGTTAAATGCGTTAAAATATCATAAATCTCAGAACGTCCACGAGTAACCTCAATATTCATTTGATCTTTATCAATACGATAACAACTTCTCCTTCTTTTTGGTGGAACAATGAGCTTAAAATGTGAATTCGAATAACCTTCATCTGAAGTTAAATTCACAAATCTACATTCTTCAATACCAATTGGCAGGCGTTCGATGACATAGATTAATCCATTTAATTCTACCTTTTCTTCAGCAATAGAACCATAAATTTCTGGTCTTAATAATAATAAAGATTGACGTAGAGTATCTCCCGATATTCCCATTGGCTTATAAAAGCCACGGCTGAACAAATGACGCATAGAAATGTACAAACGCTCAATGGCGCTTGACGATTCTTGTGCCCTTGTTCTTTCTTTTATTTTTGAATTTTGCATATCTTTTTAAGCTGCAAAGGTACAACTTATCTTGTTTTTATATTAAAAATTATAACTCCAAAATTTTAGCATATTCTGCGGAATTATTTAATACTTCTTGGGCTTTTAAAATGGCTGTGTCAAAAGCAGCTTTTTGCTTGTACACACCTTCGGAATAATAATATCTTTTTACAATTTCTGAAGTTATTTTTTGAAGTATTTCTTCTTTATTTTTTCTAAGCTCGTTTATCTTCTCTTCTTGAATATCATTCAATAAATTTTCGTAATTCTTAGTCAGTTTTCTATCTAAATTTTCAGTTTTTGCATTCTTTAAAGCATCTTTAAAATATGCTTCTGTTTTTGTTTCAAAATCTGGGTGATTGTTACTGACAAAAGTGATAAAATCGTTAAAATCTGAAGAGCCTAATTTAAATTTATCAGGATCAGCAATTGTTTCATTTGCATAAAAATATTGGGTTGCAAAATTAAAAAATGCGTCGGAAGTAAACAGCGTTTCAGTAGTTTTGGTAGTTTTAGGTTTTTCAATATCAACATCTGGTTGAATACCTCCACTCCCAAAAACTACTCGTCCTTTTTCAGTAGTGTATTTTTCTCTGCCAGCATCAGAAAATTTTGGAATATTTCCTTTGTCATCTCTATTTGTATAATCCAATTCTTGAATACATCTACCACTTGGCGTATAATATTTTGAAATCGTTAATTTCATTTGAGTTCCGTATGAAAGTGGTCGATAACGTTGCACAAGGCCTTTCCCAAAAGAGCGTTCTCCAATAATAACTCCTCTATCATAATCTTGCAAAGATCCTGCTAAAATTTCAGATGCGGAAGCCGATCTATTATTGATTAAAATAGCAATTGGAATTTCTAAATCTAATGGATTCTGTGTGGTTTTATACGTATCGCTCCATTTTTTAATTTTTGCTTTTGTAGTTACAATAACTTTGTTTTTAGGCAAAAAGTAGTTTGATATTTTAACAGCTTCAATTAACAAACCACCAGGATTACTTCTTACATCTAAAATCACTTTTTTCATTCCGTCTTCTTTCAAGGCTAAAATGGCTTTTTTTACTTCTGAGCCAGCTTTTTCATTAAACCTTGTAAATGAAATATAGCCAACCTCTTCATCTAACATTGTGTAGTATGGCACTGGATTTACATCAACTTTTTTTCGTGTAACTACAATATCTAATTCTTTATTTTGACGTTCAATTTTTAAATTAACTTTAGTTTGCGGTAATCCATTTAACAACGTTGAAACTCCATCATCTTCATAATCTTTAACTAATATATCGTCAATTTTTAAAATTTTATCTCCAGGTTTTAAACCTGCTACTTCTGCTGCCGAATTTTTTAAAACCTCTCTAATCGTCAATGTTTTATTCTTAAATCTTGTCAATGTTCCGATGCCTCCATATTCTCCCGTTGAAGTAATTCGGGCCTTTTCAACACCTTGCTCATCATAAAATTGGGTGTACGGATCTAAGTTTCTTAGCATATGGTTTATCGCCTTGCTCGAAACTTTTCCTGGATTTATTTCATCGACATAATACATATTTAACTCTTTGAACAATGTTGTATAAATGTCTATTTGCTTAGCAACTTCAAAAAAATCTGATTGAAAACTTGCTGAAATTCCAATTGAAATTATAATAAGTAATCCAACTATTTTTTTCTTTATATTAATTTTCATCTTTCTTAATTTTAGATTGAAACTTAGCTGCTAACTCTTTTATTGCTAACTCTAATTCGGCATATTTTAGTTCGTTTCTTGCTACATAAACCACCATAAAAATATACTTTTGATTTAGATTTTCTGAAAAAAGATATTTATTTTTTCGATAAACTTCTCGCATTAACCTCTTAATTCGATTTCTATTTACAGCTAATTTTATATTTCTTTTAGGTACAGAAAAACCTACTTGTACAGAAGCGTTTTTCTCAAAATCTACAGGTAAAAAAACCATGTGAAAAGGAAATGACTTCACTCTATCTCCTTCAGAAAATAATTGTTCAATTAGTTTTCTGCTTTTTAATTTTTCTTCTTTTTCTAATGTAAATCTCATTAAGACAAATGTAATGAATAAATGATTTTAATTACTAACTTTGTGTATAACCTAAATTAGTTATCGATGTCACAAGATTTATTTCAATCTCCTGATTATTATCAATTAGACGAATTACTTTCAGAAGAGCATATTTTAGTACGAGACGCTGCAAGAGAATGGGTAAAACGAGAAGTTTCTCCAATTATTGAAGAAGCTGCACAAAATGCTAAATTCCCAACCTCAATTATTGCTGGCTTGGCTGAAATTGGTGCTTTCGGCCCTTATATTCCAGAGGAATATGGTGGTGCTGGATTAGATCAAATTTCTTATGGATTAATTATGCAAGAAATTGAACGTGGAGATTCTGGAGTCCGTTCTACAGCATCGGTTCAATCTTCATTGGTTATGTATCCAATTTGGAAATATGGAAACGAAGAACAACGCATGAAATACTTACCAAAATTAGCAAGTGGAGAATTTTTGGGGTGTTTTGGTTTAACTGAACCCGATCACGGATCAAATCCAGGAGGAATGGTAACCAATATTAAAGATATGGGAGACCATTATTTGTTAAATGGTGCCAAAATGTGGATTTCAAATGCTCCATTTGCCGACGTTGCTGTTGTTTGGGCAAAAGATGAAACTGGCCGAATAAAAGGTTTAATTGTTGAACGTGGAATGGAAGGATTCTCTACGCCTGAAACCCATAACAAATGGTCTTTACGCGCTTCAGCAACTGGGGAATTGATTTTTGATAATGTGAAAATTCCAAAAGAAAATATTTTACCCAATAAAGATGGATTAGGAGCACCATTAGGGTGTTTAGATTCTGCCAGATATGGAATTGCTTGGGGAGCTATTGGAGCTGCTATGGATTGTTATGATACTGCATTACGATATGCTAAAGAACGTATTCAATTCGATAAACCTATTGCAAGTTATCAACTTCAACAAAAAAAATTAGCTGAAATGATTACTGAAATTACCAAGGCACAATTATTAACTTGGCGTTTGGGAGTCTTAAGAAATGATGGAAAAGCTACAACTGCTCAAATTTCTATGGCAAAAAGAAATAATGTTGATATGGCTCTAAATATTGCTAGAGAAGCTCGACAAGTTTTAGGCGCTATGGGAATTACTGGAGAATATTCCATTATGCGCCATATGATGAATTTAGAAAGTGTAATTACCTATGAAGGAACACACGATATCCATTTGCTTATTACTGGTATGGATATTACAGGAATTCCTGCTTTTAAGTAGAATTTAAAAATAGTACAAACTAAATAGGCTATCAAAAAAGTCTATGTATTTCGGTTTGTCAAATTGAGCTTATCCAAATTGACATTGATTATCAATAAGTTAAAATATTTCGACAAGCTCAATATAACATTAATTTATACTTTTTAAACAGCCGCTTTTATTCTCACTCACTCTCACCACTTCCTCCTGTTGAACATAATGCTTTACAAAATTCAAAATACATAGCCCAACTACCTCCTTCAAATTCTTCTCCTTTTCCCCAGCCAGTTTCTCTTTGAATAATAGTCCCTTTAGAGTCTATTTTGGCTACTTCTGCATGTGCTGCTATATGAAAACATGCTTCAAAAGCTTCCGCTGGAATTTTATACTCTACTTCAAAATCAGAGATTACATTAGCTTCATAATCCATTTTCTTTTCAAACACACCTGGTTTTGGGTTTCCTTTTTTAGTTTCTGGAATACCATCTCTATCACCGGCATATAAATGAGTTAATTTAATTACCCATTCTTCATTGGTTATATATGTAATATATACATAATTTGTTCCAGATTCATTAACTATTTCAACATCTATTCTACCAGCTTCATAATTTTGACCAGCAATTAAAGGTGTTGTATAACAAGCTGTACTTGAATTTCTAGCACTAATACCAGTTAAATCATGAGTGTCTACACTGAATTCAAAATTATCAGTGTTTAAAAGTTCTAAATCGTCGTTTGATTGACAGCTAAATGACACTAACGCCAAAATAGCTAAAAAAGTAATTTTTTTTAACATATCATTTGTCTTTGAGGGGTTATATACTATAAAGATACAAAAACTAATAATACAAATTTCTAAAAAATTACTATTTATTACACTAAACTAACTATTCATTATGCAAAACCTACTATTCTACAATTATTTTCTTTGATGCTTTTCCTAAATCCGTACTAACGGTAAGCAAATAAACTCCTGATGAAAGTTTATTTAAATTCACTAGGTGTTTGTTTGTATTGTACAATTTAACTTCTTCAGAATACACTTTTTGACCCAATAAGGTTGAAACTGAAATAGTAAACTCATTAATATCATTTGGAATATCAAGATTTACAATACCATTACTAGATGGATTTGGATATACATTAAATTTACTTAATAATTCGTCTTGGATGCCTAAAGACAAATCTTCGGTGGCGGACATAGAAAAACTATCAATAGCAACATCACTAGACCAAGATGAACCTGTTGTTCCTGAAACTTTAATTTTTATAGTTTTACTATTGTATGAACTGTTTAATGGTAAGTTTACAGATATCCAATTATTATCTGAAAGTGGGTCAACTGAGAATACCTCTACATAATTTAGACCATTATCTTCACTTATCTCTATTTTGAGAATACCATTTCCATCATTTTCACTTCCTAAATCACCTCCATAAATATAGTAGTCAAATGAAATAACAGCATCTTTATAACCTGTTAAATCGAAGCAAGGGCTTATCAGATCCGCATTCTTCTGAGGGTTTCCATCAACAGGAAACCCGTTACCAGAATTAGCATCTGACGCTTCAACATATAAGTAAAATAAGCCATTTGAACCTGTACTAGGTCCTGTATTATTCGATGGTGTTCCTCCACTATCTCTAGTCCATTCAATATCGTCTCCAGTTTCATTTGTCCAATTACCTAAATCAGTTTCAAAACTTTCTGAATATCCTGTTGAAAAATCAGAAAATTCTGTACCAGTGCAAGGTGGTGCAGTTAATGTTGTAAACGTTATAGAATTCGTATAATTAGAAAATAACCCATCACAACTAGATCTCACTTGCACTTCATATTCAGTTAGCGCAGTTAATCCGCTTAAATCTGTAGTATTCGTTACAATCCCTAAAACATCCGTCCAAGTTGAAGATCCCGTTTCCCTGTATCTTAAATCATAGGTAAAACCATCATCATCCCAATTAATAGTCGCAGTTGATACAGCAATAGCATCTGCTGTTAAATTTATTGGCTCAGTTAAATTACATGGTGCTTTAATAATTCTGAAATCGTCAAATTGAAAACCTTCAAAATCTGAATTTACATAAGAATCTTCTCTGTTATTACTATCAGATCTAAATTCAAATCTTAAATACACAGTGCCTTGATTGTAAAATGCGCTATTACTTATTGGACTTACCGTAATTTCTTCCATGACCCATTTACCTGCTGTATCACCATCATATAAATGCTGATAGTCTGGTTGAAAATCGTTATTTGTACCGCTCTTATTAGAATAATTATTATTTGCATCAGGTGCACCAGGTTTTGTATATCTTCCTATTAAAGGCGTCCAACTAGATCCGTTTGTAGATGCTTCTATTTGTACATAATCAAAGCTACGTTCAATATCCCATTTTGCAAAATATTGTATTAAAAACTCTGAACCACCGGTTAAATCATAGGTGCCATTTAATTGAATTATTCTTGTAGCGCTTCCCGTATATGAGCCACTAGATAAGGCGGTTGTTCCTGAAAAAGTTGTTCCAGTTGTTGACCAACCACTTCCAGTCCAATTACTTAAATTTTCATTTGGCCCTTCAGTAAATATTTCAGTAGGTTGATAATATTTTACTATGTTAGCTTCGTATAAAACATTTTCTGTTGCATAATCATTAGTTAATGTAACTTTATACTCAATTTTATCGTTTGCCTGAATTCCACCATTTAACGTAAATGGAATATTTACATTTCTTTGTTCTAAAATATTCATTCCAGATTCAGTTACTGCCGCACCAACGCTGGCAAGACCAGAAATAGGAGTTACAGTAATTGTAAAATTACTTGCTGTTCTTCCTAAATTTTCTAAACCGAAAGTTAAGTTCCCATCTGCAGTTATATTACTCGGTGTCATTTCATGAAGTTTTGCATATTTTCCACTAAAATAAGCCGCCATAAAGTTTGCTCTCATGGCTCTTCTAGCAATATCATCATATAATGATGGTGCAGGCCAAAAGCCCGAATAAGAACCTCCTGGTCCTCCAGAACCTTCACTATAAAGTCCATTTTCAGGTGTCCAGGCTAAAGTAAATTTTCCAGAACCTGTACCAGTAGGTGTTCCTGTTACACCACTTGTACCTGCTGGACCACCTAACATCCAATCGTTCATATTACCACTATTCAATGATGTTACTTGAGTACTTGGCCCATACATATACCTATTGTAATAAGTCATATCATGGTTGTACTTTGAATACATGTCTGCAATAGAGTAATCATTTGTTGTATCGTTATCATTGCTACTATTGTTATCACTACCTGCATCTATAACTGGATAACCTTGATCTACACCAGCATACGCATGTAACATTGCGTTTTTATAAGAATGATGGTTTAAGGCCAATTTGAAATCATGAAGTCCAAAAAAATCACGCATAATCTGCGTTTCATTTTCAGAAAAAGGTCCAGTACCCATATAGGTCTGGTTACAAGCATCTGTAGAGGAACCGCCATTTCCCCAGTAATAAGCCGAATTTCTATTTAAATCTATCCCTTCTAAATATGTAGAGCAACTTCCTGGAGCACTTGTATTCATATTTTTTCGTTGTCCTCCTCCACCATTTGGGGCTACAGTTTCGTTATAAACAAAGCCATCTGGGTTAAATATTGGTATAAAATACAATTCTTGATTGTTAACTAAATTTCTTATGGCAGGATCAGAATTGTAATTTTCTAAAATATACCACATATAATAAAGCTGTAGCATTAAAGAGGCAGCTTCACGAGAATGAATTAAAGATTGGTACAGTGTTTCTGGTTCATTTTCATCAACATCTGGGTTGTCTGATATACGAACATAATAAACTGTTCTACCTCCAAGGGTTTTTTGATTTGTTGGAGATGCATCGAGTCTTTCAGATATAATATCCAATCCATTATTTTCAGAATAGGTTCTCATATCATCTAATTCTTGAAGAACTTGAGTGTAAGTTAAACATCCGCCAAAATGAGGTGTAGAATTTGATGGGTCAGAAAGATTATCTTCATTTAAGATATTAGGGTTTAGATTCCAATTTACGGGTTGAGTCCAAGGAATTTCATTTTCACCAGTGTGTTGACCCACATTATTCAATAATTCAGTAATACTTTTATTACTTACACCTTTAGCTTTTAATTTCAATGATTTTGCTCTCTCAGCTTTAAATTCTCTTGCTGCTTTGGAAGCATCGGCAGTTGCCCGTTCACTATAAAATTTGGTTAAATCATCAATTTCAATAATAAAAGAAATATTTAAATCCTCTAATATATGTAATTCAGAACCCGTTAATTCAATAGTTAAATTACTATCACTAATAATGGCACCACATTCTAAATCTATTCCATGAGTTCCTAATTTTTCTAATGTAATTTGATCAACATTACTTATTTTGACCCTCTTAAAAGTATTATCTGATTCTTGATTTTGCGCATGTATTCTAAATACACTAACTAATATAACTACTAGCAATATTTTAAATTTCATTATCCCCCCAGATTTAAATTTATTTTAATCTTTATTCTATAATTATTTTTTTGTTTATAACACCTTCAGAAGTTGTAATTTGTACAACATAAACGCCAACTGCTAAATTTCCAACGGGCAAATATAAGGTTCTTTCTTCAAAATTATTAATCCAATTTTGAGCCAGTTGACCTAACGTATTATATAAGCTAATAGTTAAAATATTTGTATCAACTATTTTCTTTATTTCTAAATTAGAAGTAGTATTATTCATATGAATAAAAATTCCTTTTTCAAGTTTTAATTCGTTTAAACCAATTAAAACAGGTTGGAATGTTAATGCAAATCTGTTACTATACTCTCCTGCTTCTAAGGTAATTTCAAAAGGTGTGTTTGTAATATCAAAAGTATCTCCCGTTAAATTATCTTTAATAAAAAGTTTTGTATCATTTGTTGCGTTTTCCATTTTATCTACTTCAATAGAAATAAGACCTGCTTCTTTAAGTACAATTCCCAAAGGAAATTCAGATTCTAAATTGTATTGATTAGTAGCTTGAATTACATATTGGTTTTCTTCTAACTCCCAATACATATCATCATTATTTAATTCTTTTATACGTCCATCAAAACCATAATCTACTGCATCAGAAGCTCTTTTGTCAAAACCAAGTAATAATTGTCTATGACTACCATTAGGAGCATTAAATCCTATTCTAAACTTAGTTCTCTTATCTAGAGGTATAACATTTGTTTTTCTTGTATTCTTACCCTTACTGCTTTTACTAGGTTTAAAAAATATTGAAATTGTATCGTTACTTACTACTTTAAATTCTTCTACAAATTTTCGCTGATTATTATTAAAAACTATATTATTAGGTGAACCTCCGTCCGAAATATCACCATTAACATAAAATGCTTGTCCTACTGCAATAAAAGGTCTTGGTTCTTTTGCTTCTGCATTAGTATCATTTATTGCATTTGAATGAGCTGGTAAATTACTTGCTTTTACACCTCCCATTTTAGTATAAGTAGCGTGGCCTGCTTCGTATGTATTTAATACATGTGAATCGCCTCCAAAATGATCCCAAAAATAAATTTCACCTAAAATAGAATTTGTACCTAAAGGTCCGTTATCATCAATAAATTGGTCCGCCCAAATTGCGGAAGGATATGGATTTCCTACTAAATAATCATTATCATCTTTTACAGTAATGGTTATGTCACCATTATTTGGTTTCCCTTGGAATACATAATTTTGATCCGTAGCACTACCTGTTCCTTTCATTAAAAATCCGGCACCAATTTGTATTGAATCTGTACTTTTAACGTGATCCCAATTCGGTTCAACATTAACTAAATCAACGACTGCATTTCTAACATACAACCAGTATTCTGCAATTGAAATAGGAGTGATGCCAGGAGTAGTTCCTAAACTTCCGTTATATCCGCCAACAAAATTTATATCTAAGGGGTTAGTTGGGTCTGAACCATCTTTTAATACATCGGCAACGGTAAACATTTTATTTACACCGTCTATTGAATATACAGGAGAAGACCAATCATTATATCTATATATATTTCCTGTTCCTTGTTGGTCTCGTTCCAGTTCTCCAACAACGCCAACAACTAAATCACTATCTGTTGTTTGTATTAATTGCGATTCTCCTTCTAAGTCAATTTTCCCGTCTAAGCCTAAATAATGTGTAACAGTTAAACCATTTCCAGTACCAGCACTATTAGAGTTTGTTGATAAAGTAGTGGTTCCTTCAGCTGTTAATTCAAACGTATTATCAACTATTAATCCTAATACGTTTCTATTTCCATTATTAGCGCCTGGAATTATGGTATTATTATCGTTTGATATATTAACATTTGAACTAATTTGAACAATATTCCAATCAACCGTAAATCTATCATCATCATCAATATCCGAATCTCCATCTCTATCAACTGTTGCTGCAATTATAGATCTAGCGCCTGGAATTGTTTGTTCATCACCATTTACCCATGTCGTCGATGAATCCCAACTTGAATCTGCTTGTGAAACATAAGGTAAAGGTGCTGTTTGCTTGTCAACTGTTCTTAAATTTTTAAGCGCTCCTTGATGCCCGTTACCCGATTCATCTTTTGTATTTGTATAGGTATAAACCGACATTGGGTAATAACCCGCTAAATCGGACCAAGGAATTGAGCTAACCTCATTTTTAGTAACAGTTGGAGGTAATACCTTACTAGCTACAAAATTGGTGTTATCTTCAATTTCTTGATTCATTATATAATGTAACTGATCTTCAGAAAGGGCAATATCCCATATTCTAACCTCATCAATATTCCCATGGAAATAAGCTTCAGGCGTGTTTTTTCCTGCTGCAGCAATAAAAAACGATTGTGATGTAGCTACCGGTGCTGATAAAGAAACTGTTTCATCGAGTACTCCATCAATATACAAATTAGCTGTACCACTATCATATATTACAGCAACTTGATGCCATTCGTTTAAAGGAATCATTGTATTTGAAGTTATACTTTGAGCTCCAGAATTACCCCAAGACATTTCAACTAATCCTGCACCAGTTATTTTAAAATCATACCCTTCTGAATATGCTGCATCTCTTTTTGATAAAATAGAGGTATTTCCTGAGTTTGCTTGTCTTTTAATCCACGCCGAAACCGTAAACTCTGTTGGATTCAAATCTAAGGCATCTTCCATGTCAACATAATTCGTGTCAGATGGATCGAAATAAATGGAACGTATAAATTCTCTTTCAGGCGCCCACCCAAAAGTGATATATTCAGTGCCATCAAAATCATAATGCGTATATAAGTTACCTCCAATTTCTGTCATTACACTATAATCTGCAGTAGGGTCAAATGTTCCATTTGCAGATATAAACATTAAATATCTTCCATCAGGTGGTACGGCTGTTCTAACCGCACTTGTAGGTATAGATACTTCAACTTCAGGAATATCGCCATTAACCTCTGTTACTTTCCAAATACGTGGAATGGCTTCAAATAATACTTTTGTTTCTAAAAATGGATCACCAATATCTTCACTCATATCTGGCTCAACGGTTAAAGCCGTACCATTTAAACTTGCGTTATTGTTACCCCACATTAAAAATTGTCTATTACTTAAAGTATTTAAGTTACTGCTATTAGTCGGTTCAATATCTCCTAAACCTATTGTTAAAACACCACTTGTTGGTCCTGTACCATCAGATTCATCATTTTGACTTCTTGATTGTTTTTGGTTTAGTATTGATACATCATCTCTACCAATTCCAGCTATATCATAATTATATCCAATATTATCACTTGTATCCCAAATTACAGCTCCTTGAGAGTCGATATAATCAACATCATTCAATCTATAATCTGCTAATGCGCTGGCATCATCTTGCAAAGTAACACCGTATTTTATACCCAAATAGCTTTGTATTTTTTGTTGATTGATGGCTGAATTAGGCGAAGTATATGAAATAACCTCTGTTAACATTCCATTTAATTGAGAAGTAGTTCTTCCTGTAATACCACTTCTTCCTGTACCTATTAGATATTGTAGGTTATTAAATTCGTTAAAATTTAAGTCTGTACCATTTCCTGATTTTCCAGTTATGTTGTCTATTCGTTTCCCATTTTTATAAATTTCAGTAGCAGTTCGTGAAGCATTCGATTTTACATTCACAATTAATGGGTGATTTAGATAAGTAACCGTTGTTGTTGAATATGCTCTACCATAAGATTCATCATTTGGAGATGAATTCCATTCAAAGGGAAATGCACTTACGTTATGTGCTAAAATTTCGTTGTCATATCTTGCAGTACTACTACCCATTGCTAATCCTGTAGGATCTTCATGATAAAAGTCATCTGAAAAACGGCCACCAATAGCAAACTGACGTCCAGGACTAAATGATCCTGTTTGGGTTGCTACTTCATCGTCACTTCTAAAAACCACAAAATAATCTTGTGAAAAATAACCACCTTTTCCTTGCATGTATTCTGTATTGTTATGATCAAAATCAGCAACTGGGTTAAAATTCATATTTCTTGTAGCATTGTCTCTATATGTTGGGGCTAAAGAACTCGCCGCATAAGCATCCTCTTTATCTAAAGCGGTATCATACGCTTGATCTTCCCAATTTGTTAAATTAGCATTGTCTAAAACAGCAATACCTACATTGGTTTTTAGCCATAGCCTTAGGTTATTAGTAATATTGGCTGGTGCAATTGAAGCATCATTAAGTGGTGTTATTGGATCCGCTTCTATTAGTACATTGTCAAAAGCTACACCATCAGCTGTTGAACCTCCATCTGAACTAAATTCTATTCTAAAACGAACGTTATTTACATTTGAGAAAGTAGCATTAGATAAAGAAATTGATGATCTTCTAAACTGACTATGAGGTATAAACGAAGGATCTTCTGAATGACCATCGTCATTCCAACCATCAGAGCCAAGTGCATTTACATTATCTTCATACCAACTTGTTCCTGATCCACTTGATCCTAACAAAGAATATGCACCTCCACTAATGGAGTATAAAATACGCATACCATCATAATTGTTTTCAGTATTGTATTTAACATCTATGCTAAAAAGTAGGTTTTCTAAACCTGTAAAATCATATACTGGGCTCTCTATAACAATATTTGTATTATCTTGGTAATTATCATAATTTGAATTTCTCCAAAAATAACCTTCACCCATTTCAGTTGCATTACCGAAGGTGTTCGTCCTAATCCAATCACCATTTGTTGTTGTTACAACAGTCCATCCATCATCACTTGAATCAAAATTATTATAATATGCTGTATATTCTGGTTTAGGAACAGTTCCAGTTCCAATACCTTCTACTTCAAATGTATAAGTTGCTTCATCCGAATCATTGTTATTAATAGTAATGATTGAGTTTATCGTTCCTAAACTTACTGGGTCAAAAACAACGTTAAAAGTTATTGAACCTCCTCCTCCAGCTACTGAAGTTGGCAAGGTGATTCCTGAAATAGTAAATTCACTATCCGAGCTTGTAATTGAAGTAATAGAAAGCCCTCCAGAGCCTGTATTTTGTATAGTAAATGTTTGAGAAATAGGAATTGCAGCTACATCTAAACTGCCAAAATCAGTATCATAAGTGTTAGAAATTGTGTTGAATCCATCAGAAATATCATTACCATTCCCTTGTACATTTATTTCAGGTACTGGTGTAATAGCAGTTCCTTGAATTGCAAAAGTATATGGGTTTTCGGAATCATCATTATTTACTATTGAAATAACTGCATTTCTAACAGTTAAACTTGGCCCTTGCGGATCAAAAGCAACTGTAAATGTTGCATTTCCTCCTCCGGTAATTGGCGTTGCAGGATTTGAACTTATTGTAAAATCAGCTGCATCAACACCTGAAAAAGTAATTGCCCCAATTGTTAAATCATCATCTCCAATATTTTCAATAGTAAACGTACTTGTAATTGGTGTTCCTGTTGAGGTAGAACCAATTATTGTTCCTTCAGCAACTGAAGGTGAGGCATCGCCATCGGTAATACTTATTAATGGAGAACCTCCTTGTATGTCTATTTCTTGTTCAATACCAAACCCCTCTATATCAAATATATAAGGATCTTCACCTCCTGTTATGTCATCATTATCAATAGAAATTGTAGCTGTTCTAGTTCCAGTTGCTGAGGGGTTAAAGGTAACGGTAAAATATATAGAGCTTCCAGCGGTAATAACCGTTGAGGGTGTAAAATCAGTCACTGCAAATTCAGAAGGATTGTTACTTATTACTGAGGTTATAGTTAAATCCGCAGTACCAATATTTTCAATAATAAAACTATTAGGGTTTGTTCCTGTAATAACATTCACATTGCCAAAATCGGTACTTTCTGCAGTAGATGGTGTATTATCACCATTTATAATATTTGTACCATCATTATCGGTTACATTTATTTCAGGACCATTTCCTGTTCCTTGTATATTAAAAGTATATGGGTCTTCATTTTCATCATCATTTGCAATTGAAATTGTAGCACTTCGTAAACCAACACTTACTGGATCAAAAGTTATTTGAAAAGTTGTACTTCCTGTAGTAGTAGCTATTGAATTTGATGGAATTGCTGTTAGTGTAAAATCTGAAGTATCTCCAGTAATTGCAATAA
>Ga0209345_10001924_pt1 | contig 23925 bp, 18 predicted proteins | sample Cruoilmetagenom7_FD_187294 | JGI IMG/M metagenome (GOLD analysis project Ga0209345, IMG submission 187294) | Oil polluted marine microbial communities from Coal Oil Point, Santa Barbara, California, USA - Sample 7 (SPAdes) (version 2) | ecosystem: Environmental > Aquatic > Marine > Oil seeps ...
AGGGAAGGGCGCATAAAAATTCATTCCCCTGCCTTATTATGCGCCCTTCCCTCTGCTCAAGCTCAGAAGGCTTCCACGGAGCATCAAGATGGTGAAGGGCCACAAGTTTATTCTGCACATTCATTCCTGCGCCCATTTTAGACGTTGACCCGATTAAAACACGAATCCGCCCCGCCCGTACACTCTCAAAAAGTACGTCTTTCTGAGCGTCCGTGTTTGCATCATGAATGAAGGCTATTTGATCGGCTGGGATACCCTGCTTTATTAACTTACTCTTAACATCGTCATACACGGAAAACTTAGACGTTGCCGCTATGAGTTCCATAGGGGAGTATTTTTCAAACTTTTCCGAAACCTTAACATAAGCCGCTTCGATCTCCTTTGTTTTCTCATCATCGTGTGTTTTTTCCAGGAGACTTTCAAGCCGTTTTCTTTCATCTTGAAGGGCTTTGATCTCTTTGGCGTGTTTACCTCTACTCTTTTTAGGCACAGACAAGTCACAAAAAACAAGCTGCGCCCCCTTTTTCGGCCCCCACTCTTTATAAATATCGAATATATTTTTAACAGCAAGATTTACCTTAGACCCAGGGTGATCCGGTAAATCAGGGTGTATCAATCGTATGTCAAGGGCAGCCTTCATTGCTTCGCCTGTCGCCTTGAGAGGATTGTCGATTCTTGGATCGGAAGGCATATTGTCAAACCTGTTTATAATCCATTCAGAAAAGTTTTTTTGCAGATCTGATCTTTCAGCAACAACCAGTTCAGGCTTACCCCCCTCTATTTCTGGAATTGGCCATCTTTTGCCGGATTCTTTTGACATTTCTTTCAGGTTTTCATTTGAAATAATGTCGGCAAAAGACTTATAAAGACTTAACATCCCCGGCAGGTTAATAAACTCAAGTTTTGCTTGCAGTCTATACCTTGTTCCGGTAGGGTCAACCTCCCAATCGGATTCCGTAGATGCAAAAGTATTTGCCCATTGGTCAAAATGAGCCATCCCAAGTTCTTTTAATTTCCCATAAGATAAGTACCTCATCATGGTAAACATTTCGGAGATTGAATTTGAAACCGGAGTGCCCGTTAAGAAAAAGACTCCTTTGTTATTGTTTTTTTCTTGAATGTATTGAGTCTTAACAAACATATCGAACGCTTTTTGCGACCCCGTGGGATTCCCAAGCCCGGCGACTCTCGATTTTGTCGTTGTGTAAAACAGGTTTTTAAACTCGTGGGCTTCATCTATAAACAATCCGTCAACACCAAGCTCCGAAAAATCCACAACATCTTCTTTGACGGAACCCGCAAGGGTTCGCATCTTTGTCTCTAACCTGTCTTTGGCGTTTTCCATGTTTTTAACGGTGAACGATCTTCTCCCTTCGGTCTCTCTCATCACAACTATGGCTTCCTCTAGTTGGCTAATTTGTTCCTGATAGAAACCTACTGTATAATCAACCGGAGTTTTAATAAAACCAAAAGATGAATGTGCAATCAAAACCGCATCCCATTCACCAGTCGCTATGCGAGCCAGAAACTCTTGACGGTTTTTCTTGGAAAAATCTTTCTTTCCGATGGCCAATACATTTGACCCCGGATAGAGTGTTTGAAAGTCTTTCGTCCATTGCGCCACTAAATGATTAGGGACAACATACATTGGTTTTTTAAGAAGGCCCATGCGCTTCAACTCAAGCCCTGTGGCTATGGCGACATAAGTCTTACCTGACCCCACCACATGATCTAAAAGCCCTTTACCTTGCTGTATCAACCGCCATACTGCATTTCCCTGGTGTGGCCTCAACTGGTTGTCTCTCTCTACGTTTGCGTTAATAACCCCCATTCCGGGGAAGATCATGTGAGAACCGTCAAATGTCGGCTCAACTGTGGTATTGACATTATCGTTGAAAGATTGCGTAATCGTCTCTCTATGTGTTGGATGAAACAATGCCCATTCTTGAAACCTCGAATCTATTTGTTTTGCTTTTGCGTTGGCTTCTTCTGTGGACTCTCTATCTAAAACCCGGTTGTCATTGTCATCTCTTGTGTAAAGCGCAATAGGTCTCCCGGTAATCATTTTCTCAAATAGTTGGGCTGCGGATAACCGCCCTGTATCATATTCCGAAGCCCCTGTGCTCCTTATTTGGGTAATCCATTTCCCTACTTCCGTCAAGTGCTGAATAGACATGGGACTGTTTAATATTTCGGAAGCAAAGTTTTCATATATGTCGGATGGGAGCCATGTCGCACCAACTCTAAAAGAGATGAGTTCTGCCGGAACATCTTTAGGTTGTACCTTCTCTAGCTCTTCAACATTGCTGGCAAATTCGGCGTTCTCAACCGCCGCTTGCTTTGCTTCCCGCAACTTTTGTTTCACATTGCCGGACAAGTAAACTGACGCAGTTTCCCATATCTCCGATTCTGGATTTTTATAAATCACACCCCTTAAGTCTTTCTCAATATCCTCTTCCGACTTGCCGACAAGCTCAGATATGCGAGGTATGCTTATATACCCATCCTCTCTTAATACAATAGCTAAACCATCTTTGGCGTTTTCTGCGGTTTTAGCTTCTCTGTACGGCACTCTTACTCGCTTTGTAAATATGGTTGCTTTCTTTGCGCTTGGAGGGCGTTGGTCTTTACCCGTTGTCTTTGAGACAGCTTTTGAAATACCTTTATCATAATCCGTTTCAAGTGATCTTAATAAGGGCAGGTCTGTTGGATCGTTAGCCAAAACTTGCGAGTTTATTTGACTTGAAATATACCCAAATTTCTTGACAAACAGATCATACTTAGAGTTAAGAAATTTCCGATATTCCTTCATTTTGGGATCGTCCGCCACTTCAGCCGTAATTAACTTGCGAATAGCCTCACGCAAGCCGAGTAACCCCTTGAATCGTTCTAATCTTTGTCCGGTAACGGGTTCGCCTCCGTACAAAGCTAATTCATATCTTTGTTCCCCGTTTTTATCAGGAAGCCGCCTGACTGCCCTACCTTCATCATCAAGGGCGTATCCATACGGTCGTGCAACCCCAGGCTTAGAAACCAATATATCTGCCTGCTGCACTTCTTCTATTGTTTGGCCTTCCACAAATACGTTTTGCGGCAAATTCCCTATCGCTTCTTCAAGCGCAGCCGCTATATCAACCCCTTCATTTGCAATCAAACCAGGGACAGCGTTATAGAGACCCTTAACGATTTCTCCTGGAAACAACTTATTAGGGGCTAATGTCCCTAACATCATGTGAGGATTGGCTGCAAAGTATTCGTTTATCCTCCAACGGTTATTTTCCCCGGGGACTTCTTTCACCCCTTGCCACTTATGCCCCGTTACCTTCTCTCCCTTTTCACGTTTTCTTAGAAAAATAATGTCTGTTGTTACATCTGTTCCTGCTGTTTTCCTAAATACGTTGTTTGGCAAGCGGATAGCCCCAAGAAGTTCAGCCTTTTGCCTAATCCATGTGCGCTGAGTATCGCCTATTTTATCCATCATGCTTGACGATACAACCATTGCAAGCACGCCATTCGGACGTAAAGCAAGGATGCTTTTTGCAAAGAAGAAGTTATGGATTGAAAACTTTTTCAATGCCCTGTTCTCTGCGTCAAACAATGATTGCGAACCAAAAGGAGGGTTCCCGATGGCGGCATCATAAGAATTAGGCGTAAGAGACACATTCTCAAAGCCTGAATGAACGATATTTTGTTTGGGATAGAGTTTTGTTGCGATAGTCGAGGTAAGGGGATCAAGTTCAATCCCTGTAATCTGCGAGGCGTTTCTAATTTTGGTTGGCATTAAGCCTATAAAGTTGCCAGTACCTACGGAGGGTTCAAGTATTTTCCCCCCTCGTGTAAATCCTAACCTTGCCAGACCTTTATAGATACCGTCAATGATTGTTTGGTTTGTGTAATGAGCGTCTTGTGTAGATCGGCGAGCAGGGTTATAGTCGGCGTTTGAGAGTAGACCCTTTAACTCTTTTGCTTCAGTCTCCCACCCGGAAGATACACGCCCTCCTGGTTGGTAAAAGGCTTGAGGAATGCCACCCCACCCAACATACTTTACGAGAATTGATTGTTCTTCAGGAGTGGCTTGCCGATCTCCGATCTTTTCTAATAGGCGGATCGCTTCAATATTGTCATGGAATTTTTGCTTTTGACCACCCTGCCCCAGGTGATCGTCTGAAGTTATGGTATAGTCAGAAGGTCCCTTACTACGACTTCCTCCGCTTCGTAGTCCAGCCACCCTGCTCTTAGCAGGCTTTCTTTCTCCTTCACTGCCTGGTCTGCCCTGTGTCGGCAAAACCTCGTCAGCGCCCCTTGCTTCTTTAGCAGGTTGAATCTCTCCGGCTCGTTTTCCTTCAGGTGTTCCTGTACTTGCTCGGCGTACTGTTTCATCCTGCACCTCCTCTTCTTCTTTTAAGATAACCTCTTGAGTGTCCTTTGTCAATGGTATATCTTCATAATTCGTCATGCCTGTTGCGTCAAACCCAGGATAGAGCCTTACCGCTTCATACCACCCTCTTAAATATGGGCGAACGATTTCTCCAAGGTCTTCCACCATAGACTTTGTGTAGTCGGAAAAACTTCTTGCTCCGGCTTCTATATGATAGCCTGCAAGCTGAATGCCTGCTTGGACAATTTCGGGATCAATCCCAACATTCACCTGATTTAATTTTTTCCTTAAAAGCTCCCTTGCTTTGTCTGCTGCGTCTTTTGTGAAAACCTTATTTGATTCACCGTATACCTTTGCTTCTTTGGTCGGCTTGTCCTGTTTGGAGGAACGAGCATCCTTGCCTTCAAATGCGTCAAGCTCTTCCTTCGTAAGATATGTCTTGTTCCCTTGCATATACAAAGACTGAGCAGAGGAGGACGGTATTTTTTCACCCTTCGCCCCTAACTGTCTTGTAGCACGAGACTTGAAGTCTGTTTCTCCTGAACGCTCTATCACATACCGTCCACCCTCGTCTTCATAAACATCGTTGCCGAAGATGTTTACCCCGACGTTTCCACTTTTTGCCGTTGGAACATCTTCGCCCCCAACCCCAGGTATAGGCTCAACGTCTTTCGTTGATTCTGTGGCATCCTCGACAGCCGTGGGTTGAGTCTCTTTTGTTATGTCAATCCATCTTAAGGAGTTTGGGTCGTTGGGGTCTATTTTTGCTCGCACCCACTTTCTAAGCATTCTCTTTAAAAATTCTGCTTTTACATTTTTATGGCCTTCAACGACAGTGCCATCTTTTTTGGTTTCGGCTATTGTAAACGCATCTTTGCCACTTTTTAATTTAATTGGCAGTATTTCAATCTTTGAAATATTTTTAGCCTCGCTTATTTTGTCAAGAACAGCTTGTTCTTCTTTTGTTAGATTAAGGTTGATAGCTTTGGGGTGAGTTTGCTCTGGTTGGGGTTTTGTAATCTCTGCATACTTAGTTTTTAAATAATTAAAGGCTTTAATTGCTCCTTGCCTTTCTTCTTTGCTTTCCCACTTGCGAACATAAAAATTAATGTTTTTATTAATTATTTTAGTTATGGCAGGCAAGCTATCTTTAGAGGTGAACCTTGTTTTCCCGGCAAGGGTGTCTATGTGTCTGGAAAGGTGTTTGTGAAGGACACCATAAATAAGCATCGCTCCAGAAATCTCTTCTGAATCAAGATTAATATCGGGCACATTTGCCGCACTTTGATCTAGCGTCAATTCAATTATTTTAGTGGGGATAGTCTTTTCTTCTTCCGGTTGGGGTTTTGCGGTTACATCTTCGGCATTATCTTCCCTTAATGTGCTTTTCTGCTTCTTCCTCAAAATAGTCTCAGGTTCAACTGTAGGTTCAACCAACTCAACACCCTGGCCTTTAGGAAGCGCGGGAAGTTGCTCTTTCTCTTCCGGTGTAACCTGCGCTCCCCTCTCAATCTCAAGCTGCTGTTTTAGCAACTCTGATTGCATGCCGATCCTGGCTCCACGCTCCCGTTCAAGCTGTGGCTTAAGGAGCTTCTTTTGTTCGGCAATTCTCGCTCGTGTCTCCTCAAGCTCTCTCCCTATTTTTTGAACTTCGCTTTCAGGCTGTTCCTCTTTCTTCGGCTGAACATACTTACCCTCAACCGATTCCCTAACAAGCCTGTCAAGATCGGCTAACTTTGGCCCAACTATGCGAGGGTCTTCGGGCATTGGCTGGGGCTTAAGCTCAATGCCCTTCTCTATGGTATCGAAGTCCGGTACAAGTGGCCCCTCAGCTTCTTTATCAATAAGTAGCTCGTTAATCTGATCTGTAATACCCATGCTAACGGCATCTTCACTCTTTGCCCATCCAGCAACCTGTTCTTTTGTAAGCTTTCCGCTTTCCAGCCCTGCTTTTAGTTCATCGAGTACAATTTTGGGCCTTGGGTCTTCCGCACCCGGAGGAGCTTCGTCTTTGTAGTCTATTTCTTGTTTCCCGCCACTTGCAAGCCGGGCAACGCCCATCGGCGCACCAAAAAGGCCAGTCATAAGCGCCATAGCAAATCCGCCATATGCCGACTTAAGTGCGTCTTTAAGGGAGATTTCCGCTTCCGGGTCATAAAAAATTTGCTTTGATACTTGCCCCCCTGCGTATGAAAGGGCTTCTTGCCCGGCCTCTCCCGCTACGCCTGCCGAATAAAATCCAAGACCTTTAAGAAGCCTTTTGGAGAAGTCTTGTGCTACATCATCAGCAACCTTGGCCCCTTTCAGTGTCTTCCATACGTTGCCTACAGCCTTAAAAACTGGTAACTCAGTTATCACTTCCCATTCCGCAGCCGTGATCCCATGTAATACCTGTTGTACCTGATTAGCCCCTTCGGATTTTGCTTCCTCTGCCGCTCCACCATAAGCGATAAGGCCAAGAGCAGTTGAAGCTGCAAGCGTACCACCAGATAACGCCCCTGCAACCACAGTCGCAATCTGAGGCATTGCTTCCAGTCCTGTTCCTGTAATCTTCTTAGGATGATACCAGGGGAGTGGGTCAAGGTCTTCTGATATGCTTTGTTGTTCGGAAATATCTTGTGCCCACTTAATACCTGCATCAAATGCTTTGTTTACGGATTCATCTATCTCTGGGTGATATTGTACTCCTAAAAGTTTCTTAACGGCCTCTCCAGGGAGAAGATTTCTTGACGCATTATAAATATCTTTTGCCGACCGGAAAAGGCTTGCGTCTACATTTGCAACCCCGGCTGTTAAGGTTTGCCCTATTACTTGCCCCCATGTGGGAGTCGAACTAAGGCCTAACCCTGGCTCTTTTCTGGTCTCCTTAAACGCCTTCTCCCCGGCTTGAAATTGTTCTTCTGTAAAGGGAGCATCTTCTTCTAAGTGTTCCGATATGAACTTGTTTGTAATGGATGTTTGACGCTCTGCAGGGAGTGAAAAAAATTCATCATCACCATATTCACGGGAAAAATAATTTCCGATAATCGCAGATTTTTTTTCATGGGGAAGGTCTGCAAATTCTTTGTCTTTAAAAAACCCTTGAACGATTGAATCCGGCATTATGGTTTTCCTTTACTCAACGGCATACGTTCGCCAATCAGTCTTTTTCCTTTTTCTGTTAACTGGGTTCATCTGTGGCTTTTTCCCGGTAGCTTCCCGGAATTCCTGGTCAAGCGTTCCCCTCTTCGGTTTCGGCTTGTCCCAATTTTTAATCTGACGACCCACCTCTTCAAGTTCTTTCATTACCCCAGGACGGTCTTCTTTTGATAGCTGGGGATTGCCGTACATATCTTTTCCTGTGAGTTTTTTTCGCAGGAAGAGTTCATAATTAACAAGGGAATCGAACTTTTTCTTGTCTCGCTTTTGCGCTGGTGTGTCCTTGCCCGTTTTTGCTGTATCTATCTGAGCGAAAACCCCTGTCCTCTGCTTTGTCCCGTCTTTGAACCACAAAACATATTCACCGGATTTACTTGGTTTAAGAAATTGAATCTCAGAGTCTTTGTCGAATGTTTTTTTAATCTGGGTGATAATCCCAAGGTTTTTAAGAAAGTTCTCTGTTGTTATTTTATGACTAACCGTACCATCATCGTTGACTGTCGTCCTATCAGGCGGGAGATTCCCAAGAAGCCCACTGGCCACATCTTCGTTTGTAAGTTCCGCAATAGTATCAAGGTCGGCTTTCATCGTAACACCGGAAGCCTTCTCAAGCATCTTTACTATTTCATCGGGAACATAGCTTCTTGCCAATGCAATAGCATCTTCTTTAGCCTTAATGTCCTGTCGAAGTTTAGTTCTTTGTAACCCCGCCGTTTTCCTGGCCGACTCAGCCCCCTTCCTTGCAATGTCCAGGCGTTCTTTTTCCATGCCTAACCCGGTCATGCGTACCTTTTGGGCGAAATCAAGCTCTTTATCTGCCAATGCGTGTTGACTTTTACGGGTTAATCCTCTTTCAAGAATTCCACCCGCCCTTGCTAACTCTTCTCTTATTGGCCGTGTATAGTCTGCCATTTTGACACTCCTTCTACCAACTCCACCCCGTGATTGCCTTTACTGCTTTTTTTGTTCTATCAAGGGTTTTCTTGGGGTCTAAGGTTACTCCGCCAAATGGGTTTAACGCAATAGAGCCAATCTTATTTGCCGCAGAGCCCTCCTTAATCCCAAGCTTTGGCAGCCACCTTTTTTCCATATCTTGATGGAAAACTTCACCACTAAAAAGGTCTTTAGCGTACTGCTTATCGTTTTTTGACCGATACCCTTTTCCCCTAGCATAGGATTCATTGGAAATAATGGCCGCCGCCAAGAGCCCCCACGGTCCCGCACTTGAAAGGCCGCCACTTGATGCGGGGGCCATGCTCCCTGCCCCTGCTCCTGCTGCTCCTGCTCCTCCTGCTCCTGCTCCTGCTCCTGCTACGGGGGCTGCTCCTGCTCCTGCTCCTGCTGCTCCTGCTCCTGACTTTAATGCCATAGCTGTGGTTAATCCGGTACTTGCCGCCGACAATCCTGTGCTTATCTTCCCCTGTCTTTCCTCTTCAGCGAGTCGGTCTTTCTCAAGGTCAAAGGATTCTTCTCGTAGTCTCTGTTCTTCATCCGCAGCTTTTGAAGCCCTTAATGCCGGAAACTGTGCGGTCATATAGCTTCGTAGCATACGGCTGAAATCTTGCCTGCCCTTAACGCTTGCAAGCCGAGGAGACCTGTTTCTTGTTAATCCTGTGTAATTGTAAGGCATTGGCTATCTCCTTAATCCGCTCCCGTAATTTTCTAAAAAAGCATCAAATTTCTTTCGCCTTAGATTAAGAGCGTCCCGCTCCTGAAGCCCTTGAATCCCCTGCAATGCAAGATTGCCGACACTCAAACCTGTGGCCCAGGGAGCAACCTTCTTTTCTTTAGAGAACTGGTCTTTTGCTAAATCAAGGCGTTCCCTGGCAAGCCCAAACCGTGCCTTTCTGTTTTCTGCGCCGACACGCTCCATTGATTTACGCCCAATGTAATCATTGAATGCGCCTGATATATCAACATCGCCGGGTTTCATCCCCCGTGCTTGGGCCTGTAATTGCATTGGTTTGTAGACATCTCTTAAAAAGTTTTTAAACATTGTCATTATTTTCTCGCCCCCTGAACTACGTCAAGCCTTTCGACATGATATAAAAAACTCGCCGATAGAGGTTCAAACCCATCTGTAACGTCATCTGTTGAGATTTCAAACTTGAATTGATGTCCTATACCAATTTTATTTAATCGTTGGGTATGGTGTGAAATGCGCTTCCCTGAAGCATACATGGGTATATCCGTTAAACTTGTCCAACTTGTATCCCCATCGGTTCTGTGGTAAGCGGAAATATCATCATCACTATCGCCCTTAGACTCGCAAATAAACTTCATATAGTCTAGCCTTGCTTCTTCCCAGAGAGACCCGGAGGGAAGGATTTCCGAGAAAGTAACGCTTTGAGCAATGGTCGTGCCATCAAAATCATTCCCATTTTCATTGCGCTCAAGATAGCCTGTGTCAAGGCCAAGATATGTGTGCTGCTGTCCGTATGTGTCTTTTACCGGGAAACCACTTTGTGGATATGCCCCAGGTACTTTCTTCGTCCACCTGTTCCGCATTATATCATAGATTAACCATACGTTGTTAGCCGTTTGTCCACTTCCTGAAGGGATTAAAAGGTTGTATTCTTTGTTTTGTTCGTCAAAGAAGCCTATGGCCCTGTCTGCGTATGTGTAATCAATACAAAGAGAGTCGTTGGTGTCAAAGTATGGTTCTACTCCTTTTACCGGGACAAGAGCGGTTAAGTCGAACATGACCGGGCCACCATAAGACAACCAGAAAAGAACATTCTTTGATACACTCCCAATATACCCAACTTCCCCGGAGGCCATTGTTTTGGGAGCAATACACCCTATGGTGCTACTTACCTGCTTTTGCGTAAACTGTCCTGTTCCAGTCACTGCGTAGCCATCAAGAACGTGAGTCTCGTCTTGGGTACACAACACGGCCACATTATATATGGACGACCCGAGCCTATTATATAAACTCTTGCCTGCTATAATTTCACCAGAACTTACATTAAGAATTGTCGAGTCCGGCCCGTTAAAAACATCAGCCTTGCCGGAAGCGGAGATTCGTACTTCCGAAGGCCCCCCCTCTCGTCCACATAAAAGCGTTCTGTTTTGGAATGCAAGCGACACGTTATATGGCTGTATTGTGTCCGGGTATTCAATCCCCGACACAAGGTAAATTTCAACCTCGCCACTTAAGCTGTTTGTCCAATCGAATTTATAATAATAAAACGGCCCGTCTCCGTCTATTGTTTGTGGGAATTCCACGTTAAATCCTATCGGTGGAAACGTGATAGTTCCGCTTTTAGCAAAACTCTTTGACCCTTCCACAGTATCGTCTTTAAAAACAGGCATTAATACCCAATCATCTCCGTCATAATAATACGCAGAGAGAATGCAGTTATTGTTGTTCTCGTGTTCGCCGATAAAATTAAGATCAAACCCCTGCTGTGGATTGACGAAGCCTAACAATAGGTGATCCGCAGTCCCAAGGCTGTCCAAAACCGCAAAGGTTGAGACGCTATCATCGTTTACTTCAAGGGTGTAATCTGAATACGTGCTATTGTCATACTTCTTAAATGCCGCCACCACGCTTTCCCTTCCCGACCATACATTTTTAATACTCTGCCACGGAGCATCGAGGGTGACATAATCAAGTTTTTTACTTGCGGCGACCGCGCTAACCGCAACCCGATAAAAATAAAGCGACTGGCCCTCAATATACTTTACTTTAGCCGAACCGTCCGTGCTGGTAAAGGTAACGCTCCCATCCTGTGCCAGACTTTTCCCACCACTGCTTGTTCCGTCTGAAAGGCTTGATACCTCCACCCATGTCGAACCAGACCAATAATGAACCGACATTGTGCTTGTGGACGTATTCGCCGTGTCAACATATATTTTAAACCCCTCAAGTGGCCTTGGGCTTCCTATATAAAAATATGCCTCTGTTGTCGAGGTGGAATATGGGAGTGCCGGCGGGTCAAAACCTTCCGTGTGCCTTGCTGAACTTGACACCCTAAATTCGTCCATTGCGCCATCGAAAAAATCCGTGCCTTCATGCCCTATCTCAACAACACCAGTATAATCAGCACACCTGTCCGAGTCTGATAAGTATGCCCTTTGTATGCCGTTTACAAAGATATACCAATTGTTACTATTTTCAACCAACTCAATATGAAACCATGACCCCGTTGTAATAACGCCCGTGTCTGTGGAGATCGAAACCTCTGTGAACGGCGACCCAACATTGTCAACTGTTACATCAAACCTTACACTTCCGCTTGACGTAACCCAAAGTTTCGCCCAGTCATTGCCTGTCCCTGCTGTTTCCTGGTAATATATAGGCTCAACACTATCAAGGGCGTCACAGTAAATTTGAGCATCTATAGTGAAGGCCCCTGCGGAAAAATCAAAATCGGCATGATCTGGAATGGTCAAATAGGCATCTGTGTCGTTAAAAACAGCTCCATATGACCCCATAGCTTTATATGTGGTGCTGAAAGTTACCTTAGACGCTACGTTGGTAACAGTATGTGAGGAAGTTGCGTCCGTTACGTTATTCTCCAGGTGAAGCAGTAGCATAACATTTGCGTCTATTCCCGCCCCTGAAACAGTATGAATAGTCGCTTCATTTTCGCTGTCTGACAACGAGTTAGATAGTTGTTCGGAATAATCATAGGAGAAAGAGTCGTCAGGTGCATAGTTAATGAAAGAAGATACTTTTAGCTCGTCTCCGCCCCATATCATAGACTCTGCGCCGTTGCAATACGTGACGTTGGCCTCTGGCGCAATAGAAAATAAACCGATCCCTGCCCCCGTAGCGTCCGTATGAAGGGCTGTCGCCGCAAAGTCCCCGGCTGAAGGGATAGCTGTTTCATTCTGCAAAACCTGAGAAGCGGTTAAGCCTGAGTTATACGCCTGCACAAGAACATGGCTTTCCGAGGGCTGATCTTTCGTGAAGTGAAATCCGTTGTGTATTTTAAGGTAAGTAGTAAGTGCTGTGCTGTTAATCTTTGAAAAACCGGATACGCCTTTTAACCCCTGGTCACGGTATCGAAGATTCTGAATGTCTGAAAAATCCCCCGGCTTTACTATGAGTGGGTCATGGGTAGGGTCCCACTTGCCGGAGAAGTTCACATTGTGCTGCAATAGTTGTGTGTCTCCCCCTGCTTCTTGGGAGTGAGACAAGAGGGGACACAGAGCCAGTATTAGAATGAAAGATATAAGTAGAAAGATTCTTCGCATTAAAACCGCCTTAACCCAGGAGACCTTAAGGTTGGTACAGAATAATATCTCCCTTTACGTTTAATTATCGTATTGCCAACGCCTTCTTCACCTTTTTTTGTTAAATGCCATGTTTTGTGCTTCCGGCCTTTTAAAATCATGCCCGTTGTCGGTTCCCTGCTAGGCCAGTGTCCTGTTTTGTCAGGCTTTATGCCATGCCGCTTGGCTGTTTCATAGTCGTAATCTTCACCCTCTGGATCAAACCCTTTGAATGGTCCTTTTCTCAACGGCATTTCTTACTTCCTCACTCAAGCAAGTCTTTAGTGTTCATTATAATTTGTGTAAGCTCTTTCCCAAGCGTGAACCTTGTCCCGTTATGTTCTACCGAAGTAACAAAGCATCCGTCTTCATGCCTGAGAGTTGCCGCCTTCCAATCACACACCATTTCGACAATATCAACAAGGTTCATATTCTCTAAGCCTAAAACATCGGGGTGATGTCTATTGTTTTGGTAGTGGTGGTCAAGCGCTGGTCGCATATTCTTTAAATGTTCCTTATATTCGGCACTCCCGTAAGTAGTATGCTTTAATTTTGAAGTATACTCAGAGAAAATACTAACTTCGGGAAACTCGGTTTTTGACCTGTCGTGATCAACCCCCCTACACCTCAAGGCACAGCAAATTTTTTCAATTAACTTTTGCACTTCAGCAATATGCTTTTGAGTTTCAAGGTTTGTTGTTAACTCTTCGTTAGTAAGCTCTTTCATATTACTTCCCCTTTTTCACAACCTTAAACAATATTTCCTTAACCCCATCCACTATAATATCATCCCATTTTACAGGCGTGACCTTTACCACCTTCTCAACTACGTAAAGGCCAAGTAAACAATATTCCCAATTTGCAATAATCCAACCCATTATCTTGTTATCCCTTCGGAGTCTGCTCCCCTGGTGAAATAGTCCACCCTGAGGCGATCCAATAATTGTTGATATTCCTTCATTAACATTCCACTATATGATACCATGCCATCCTTTAAAAACCCCTGTGCCGCAACATACATTATGAGTGCATCGTCATACAATGCAGGCAATGGTATGTTTGCGTCTGAAGGCACTCTGTACGGCCTTGCTATGATATAAGCGATAATAGTATTGCCTGCGCTTGAGCTATTGGCTAACGGGTAGTAGCCTATTTGATCTCGCCACTCAAAGAAGTGTGTCGGTTCACTCACACCTTCCTCGTGTCCTGCATTTTGATAGCTCCCCCGATCCAGCCCCTTGTATCCGGCTGCGGTTGACTGAGCTATTAAGATGTTGTCTCCGTTTTCCTGTAGAAGTGCGTCTCCGTTTTCCTGTAATAAATTAAAGGTCACGGTAGGCAACCTGTATACTGCGGCACTCACACTCAAATATTCCATACTAATGTCGTAAAACAACTGATCGTCAACCAGGGTGTCCGTTTCCGTTGTCTCAAGACAATTTGTCCTTGCCGCAATATCTTCTATCCCTTCGTTCACCCACACAAGCATTTCCGCATCTGTAAAGAAAACTGCCGCAGGTTCATTAAGTAGGTATCTTGCCCTGGTGATTATCGTTGCGGCTGTAGTTTGTGACTGGTGGTTAGGTGCGCCATAAACCCTCCAAGAACCATTGGTTTGTTTTATATGGATGAGGTCTTCTTGAGTGAAGTTAACACCATTACCACCAGAAACAGTTTCCCAAGGGAATAAAAGAGCCTTTCCGTCCCACACATTGTTCCCTGTTGCCGAGTCTACATAGTAGATTGTGGCGTAGAGGGGAGAGGCGAGAACGCCTAACATAAATGCAAATAGCAATATTAGTCTTAGTTTTCTCATAAAATTTTCTACGCTCCACCATCTACCCAAGTGCCTGAGACTGTTTCAAAATACCAATCATATACCCCACTTGCTGTTTCAAATGCCCAAAACCTTATACTGTCCCCTATTGCTGCTGTTGCGTTGAGGTTTGAAACTTTGTCACCATCGTCCAGGGCTGTCCCATCAAGGTAGATTTTGTCGTTTGCCCCTGCTTTAATGTTGAAAATCACCCCAGGAACTTCGGCCAATGAACAAACTGAATACATACCTTCAGCGGCAGTAGGCAAGGTAAGAGTTATCGTGCCACCTCCGCCCCCGGCTTGCCCAAGGTTTGTGATAACGGAATTATATAGTTGCCAAGCCAACAGGGTAGCGTTTGCAGGCTTTGCAACCTGAAAAACTTTATTTGATACCGTATCGTTGTTGTAGTAGGCATACGAAGCGTCCGAACCGAAAGTTGGTGTTCCGGTATAGTAATTTCCTAAAAACCAGAACCGCCATTGAGCGCTAAGATCATCGATCATCTCGACACCATTCCACGGTGTTCCGAACTGGTTCCAGTTGAGTGTTATATAAGGCTGCTGTCCAGCAAGAACCTTAACAATGCTTGTGGTAAAATTTATGGAAGTTCCCGTGAAATGATTTCTATCTATATTTGTAACGCCTAAACAATTAGTCTCATTGTAGATTACACAATTTTCCGAGTTAGTTACTTTGTTTAATTGCTCAAAATAGTTATGTATTATTTTCGTACCCCAGGCGTAATTCAAGTGTATCGCTTTATCGTCTAGCTGTTCAAAGATATTATCATCAATTACATTGTTTTGGCAATATACCCCGGCGACTCCCTGCATATCAATAGCCGCCCCTGACATATAATAAAAGGTATTGCTTCGTATTGTATTTTTATGGTTCGCTGACCCTGCGCCTCCTAGATATATTCCAGAGATTAACTTTTGAGCGCTATTTGTATTCCCAAAATAACATTCTATCCATCGAACAATATTGAAATAACCGTAACATCCGTATTTGCCAGGGGCATTAAATCTGCATCGGAAAAAATCAACATTCGCAACTGCTTTGCCGGAGGCTTCAGTGAATATCGCCGCATACGTACCGGAGTCGTATGGCTGGAAGGTTAGGTTTGAGACAGTAACGTATTTCCATGCATTTGCCCGTGTAGTAAGAATTTTAATAATATGACTTGTTGTCCCCTTTAATACGGTTCCGTCAATGCTTTCCCCTTCAATATCCACACCGTCAAGAGGATTCCAATCGTTAATTACGTATGTTCCTGTAGGGATATGCAACTTACCAAGCCTACGGATTGTAGCCCCTGACCAAAGAGGAAGGCTTGTTTGCGCCGCTGTGAACTCTGCGGTCATATCGGTTGTGCCTGGAGTCGTGTTCGCCCCCCAATGTTCCGGGTAGACAGTCCCACCCACCGTAAAAGCGACTTTGCCTGTTCCTGTTAGTGTATATATTTCCTGCCTGCGACCTGCGGCTATATGTTCAGGAGAATAAACCGTAAGTGTTATTCCGGTAGAAACGGCTATCCTCGCCCCCTTCTGTACCATAAGGGTAATATTTAAGGGGATGGTTTCGTTCGTTCCGAAAGTATAATCTGTTGTAGCACTCCCATGATGAGAGAGCATAATCGTAGCCTCATTACTCCCTATAGCGTCAACAAGGTCTTTAACGCTGCGCCCCGATCCTACAACTCCTTGATCCGCCTCCGCTGAATCCGCAAAGTATGTCAAGGCTACAAGGTTTGACACCTCTACCTTCATTGTTGTGTCAGGGGTCAAGGAAACGTCTACAATCGGGATAACATCATTTGAGGCAGGGGACGTTAGTTCTCCCAGGTTTATTATTTCAGCATCCGCAGCAAACAAAAGCGTTGGGCATAAAAGAATAAGTAAAAATAGAGCCAGTCGTTTCATTTTTAATCCTCTTTTGGTTTGTCTCCGAAGTCCATGCGATACCTGTCAAGCTCAGAAACATATTGAGACATAAGTTGTCCTGATTTATTAAACCTTCGCGCCTTTACCTGCGACTTTGCAATGATAAACAGGGTCAACGCTCTGTCGTAAATTGCCGGAAGTGGGATATTCTCAGTGGATAATATATTTTCAGGCTTGTCTATGAAGTGTACTTTTACAGTGTCGCCTATGACGTTTGCCCGTGGTAATGGTGAAATAGCAATCTTTCCGTCCCACTCGGCCCACCCAACTGGTTCATTTGTTGTGCTTAAAGACATTAGGTTTTGCCCAACGTCTTTATATTCAATCTTCTTCAACCCCTTGAACGTAGTTGAGGAGGTTTCGTAGGCAACTGAAGTTATTATGAGGTAGTCAGCCCTCAAAGGGTACTCAAGTTGGGTTTCTACTAAGTAAATGTCTTCTGTGGCCTCAAGGCATCGTGTTCTTGCCACAATATCTAAAAGGCCATAGTTCAGCCAGACAAGAAGCTCTGCATCACTCCAAAACCGCTTTGAAGTGTCTGAGGAGGTGTCATTGAGGATGTACCTTGCGTTGGTAATAATCGTGCTGGCAAGGGTTTTTGAGGTTTGGAGAGTCCCGGCACATACTGTATGGCCAATCAAGAAAAGCAAAAAGATGATGGTGTAAATGTATTTCTTCATTGTTTAACCCTGAATTAAGGTCAGCTCTATGACTCCACCCTTTGAATTCCCGGCGTTGGTGACGTTTGGTGTTAATGTCTCCTTAATTGTCCGTATCCGGTAAATTAAAAGGTTCATTTGATGGGAGCAACCCCCCTTCTATTTGCGAAAGAATTGATAACCATATTTCAGAATTAATTCTGAGAGAAGAGGACAATCCATTAAAGTTCTTTGAGTCGCTTGGCGGTATGTGAATTAATTTAATTACACCAAAGGCAACAAGCCCCTCATGATACTCCGCAGGAATATCGGTTACAGCATCAGGCATTCCAACATAATCAACAATCAAGTCGTAGGTAAAATCTGGATCATCAATAACAATGTTCCTCTCCCTTGGATACCACAAACGATCATTTTCTTGTGTTGTAAAAGCAAGGGGAGCACGGTGAATCTTAACGGTATCGCTTGGTTCTTTATATGCCTTCCCCCCGGAAGTATATGCCGCAGTCCCCACCGAACTATTTAAGCTGTAGGAGTCTGCGTCTACATAAGTTATTTTCCAAGTCCCGTTGGCTGCTGTATTGCCTGCCACACTATGAACAACCGTTATTTCGTCAGATGATCTTTCATGCGCTGTTTCGGTTATGACAATCGGGGTAGCGTTAGTCGCTCCGGTTATGTCCCCGGCATTGTCTTCCATATCCCATACATTCAAAATGGACGCACAATCAGAGGGCCACGAGAAAATATGTGTATTTGAAGAAAGGGAAATCCGCTTATTAAAAAAGGAAGGGGCCACTTTTTTTATTGCCAGCCCCAGGAGGGTAACACCCCTTAATATAGTGGCGGTAATCATAGTATCATTTACAGAAGTCGCCCGAATTTCTTTTATCTCTCTACGAATGATTGTTATTATCTCAGCTTCAGTCATTCCCTTTCCTCGTGATAAGTAATCGGCGGCGGATATAAAGGCTTATCAACATAGTTCAGGTAGGTTTTATCCCCCCTTGCCGCCGCCCAATGAATCCAAATGTTTACATTCCTCGCTCTTCTTAGAGGCTTTGGCACTCCATCAAGCTGTGGAGCAATAAAAGCCTCGTTTAGTCTCTCTTCAAGGCGAGCCTGTTCAGGCGTTATCTCCCACTTGTCGCTGTCCCCGAACTCAAGCTCAAACTCAGTGCATGACTTTTTAAGATACACGTCAACCTCTGTGGAGATGTCTTCGGAAACCGCTTGCCTCACTATGTGGTAACATTCCCTGCCCATTGCAAGGCCATCATTATAGAAATAACCACCGTACAAAGAATCTACAGTGTCTCTCGGTTCAATCCCGCATTTACTTGGCAAGTCTAACTTTTGCTGTAGGGTATAGAGAGCGAACAGTTCATCGAGATTTCTTGGTCGCACCACAACCTTAAAACACTCATGGCATGGGCTTGGGATGATATTATAATACGTAAACCATATACCATGCCACATATAACACCTGTGCCACTCTGCGTTTTTATGGAGGATGAAAGCCTCTTGCGGTTCTACCTGTCCCAAAAACTTTATTTTTTCATCACTTGTAACTTCTAACAGTCCGTCCCTGATCGGCCTCCTGATCGGCCCAAGGATGTCCATTTCAGTTATATTCACTAATTTACCTTTCCGGTGGTAGGGAACAAGCCCCTACCACCAAAACGCTTATGCAAAGTTATCCTTAGTCGCTGCGTGAGGGTCAAACTCAAGATCAACATGGACGGTTGACCCCGTACCCACTGCGGCAAGTTCGGAGGCTTGAACCTTAATCTTCCCCCCGGCAGCAATAACCGTATTGCCGGACGAAGTATCTTCCACCCAGGTAGCGGCATCACCCGCAGAGATGGAAGAGCTGAAGGTAGCCACTCCAAGAGTATACGAACCATAAGACACGGTTAAAGTGTCGGCATCCCCAGGGTCAACGTGGCATCTTGCCCGAACATCCCGCAACGTGCTTCTAAACGGCGCAGTGCAGTAGTGATCTACTGTGCCACTGGACTTCCCCAGGATTTCCAATGAAACTACATTTCCACTAATCATAATTTTTACCTCTATTACATCCCTATCTAAAGGGAACAGGGTTTATGAAGGCTCGGTCAAGTTTGTGTGCCGGACGTGTGCTTTCCTGTTTTTACAAACAAGCTGCCCAATCCAACGAATGTTAGCCACAAGACTATCCGGCTGTTCTTTGTCGTATTCCCATTTGGGTTTGGTGAACTGATATTTTTTGTGGGTTTTAACCGAAAGATACATAAGGTTTAACCCATCGCAATACCCGGAAGTTTGCTTGTCGTCTGCGACTATGGGAGCGCTATCGAACATGATGTTTGCAAACCCGGCATTTACCAACCCAACATCTTTATACCTGGCCTGTAGCTGTAGCGTTCGCTCAAACCCATCCTTAAGGGTGTCCGTGGTGACATACAGGTTGGGCTTGTCGGTATTGTTCTGCCCGATATTCGGCGTTCTCCTCATTGTTTGCAACGCCTTAAAAGAAATCGCCCCTGCCGTGGTTATTACATTCGCCTTCCAGTTGGCCATATCGTCTTCCGCAATAGCTCCATAAGCGGTCGATGTGGTTGTGCTAAATAAATTCCCAAGCCCAAGGAAGCTATTTGAGTCTGCCGCCGAAGCGTAAATATCGGTTCCCATCTTCCGGCGAACGGTTTTCCTTATGTTATTGACCTTCCCTTGTACAAGATCAATTTTTGCGGTATCCCCTGCAACCTGAACCCTATCATTAAGGTCGATGCTGTTCGAGGCGTAATATCCACCCCACCGAAACCTTGCGTTGTTAAAGATCACAACCTTGCTTTGGGGAATTTTAGTTGTGTTCCCGTATGAGCCGTTGTTACTTTGAGCATACTCAAGGATCACCCTGATTTTCTCTCCGCCATCCACTAGATCGCCGGGTCCGAAAAGGTTATTCTCCATATTCCCATTGCCCATTAACTTATGCAAGAGAACATTATCCTGAAAAAATATATCGGTACTCGACTTCTCGCAATAGTCATCACTTAAAGCCTGTACCTCTGTGTCTGTAAGCGCCATTTGTTTTGCTCCTTATAGCAGACGCTCCACCCTATTCAGATGATCTTAACCCTCTTAGGACTTCGAGTCCGCTTTGCCTTAACTCGTTGCTTGTTAAAGGTCTTTTTGGTTGATTAACTTGCCGGATCGCTGCACCCGGCTTTGTAAGTATTTTTTCCGACAAGGCGGCCCCTTTCGCTACTTTTTCTATGTCCGCCTTGCCTTTTTCGTAAGCCTGTTCGGCTCTTATTTCAAAAAACGCACTGAAATTATCGTGAAGGGGATTTTTTGCCCTTACTTTTTCGATCTCCCCGCTTTCAAGTAACTCCATATAGTCAGGGTTCTCCTTCACGAATTGCTTCTCCACTGCGATTCTGTCTCGATTGCTCAACTCCTCAGTCATTGCACTTTTGGCAAGGTCAAGGGCCTCCTGTTTTGCCACAACTCTGGTTCTTTCGTTAAGTTGTCGCAGTCCATCCGCAAGCCCAACCTCGCCATCTTCTATCTGCTGGTAAATATCGGCAACCATAAGGTCTTCACTTGATGCTGTCTTGGCTGCCATTTCATCAAGGGTTTGTTTAAGCTCTGCGTTCTGCGCTGCAAGGCTTTGGTTTTCCTTTCTCACTGTGCCGATTTCATTGCCTTGACGATCAAACACTTTTTGCAGATTTTCGATTTTAGCCGAAAGTGCGTCAATCTGAGCGTGTGAGTCTTCCGCCCCCTTAGCGCTGTCCGTTGTGTCCTCTTTTTCTTGAGGCGGCGTAGCCCCTACGGGTATTGCTGTGTCTTTTTCTGCCATGATTTTTCCTCCCAGGGTCATTCTGCGAGTATCCAACTAAGGATTCGCAACATGAGTATCCTTTTGATAAGGGTTAAGGTCAACCGCTATGGGCCAACCCGTGTTTATTAAGGTGGGCGTTAAGCTCCGTCCGTGTTTCAATAGGTTTTTCTATTCCGAGCTCAAGCCGTTCAGAATCTTGTAATGCTTGCCTAACGCTATCGTCTATCCATACAGGGTTATCGATTTGAATACCGCCGTGCCCACTCACAATAACCTTTCGTGCGACACTCCCACACATTTCACAGGTTATTTCGTTTGGGAAGGATTTATAAGAATATGTTTTTTCCTGCCTATGTGAACATCTTGGGTCTATGCATTCATAATCGTAAAGCATTTTTAAGCCTCCTCACTCCTCTCTTTCAACATGATCCGGTGGCATTTCACCTTGGCCGCTTCTTGGTGTTCCCGCAGCAACGGCTTTTGTCCCATCCTTATTCTTTCCAGTCCCCGGCCCTCCTTGTGCCTCCATTAACATTTGCTGAAGCTCCATTGCCGCTTCTTCCGGCAGTCCGGCTTGTACCAGTATTTGAAGAGCTTGGCCTAATTGCCCCTCTCCAACCCGTTCGATAACTTGTTTCCATCCAGGGTACCCTGTGTTTTCCAATAACGCTTGACGGTCAATAGCCCCCATTGAAAAGTATTTCTCCGACTGTGCGGCCACTTGAAGGCTTGTTTTTGGAAGAGTGCTGCCAGACTCAACAATATATCCGAAATCCCTTCCAACGTAATCACTCGGTCGCATCATTACAGCTTCGCCGTTAACGTCCACCGGCTCTGTGTTAAAGTCGAAGTTTTGAGATAATGCAAGGTAACACTTCCCTCTTTCTTCAACAAGATAGTCAACCGCTTCCTTTTTGTGCTGTAGAAGTGTCGCATTGCGTTCTTGTAAGGCGACAATAGCAGAGGCGGCCACTACACCTTTTGGGGCGACCCCTCTGTCTGCATCCTCTATTTGATACGTTCGATCAAAGAACCTGACAATTAAGTCCAGGATATTAAAAAACGTAGCCGGGAGATTCGGGACCGGAAGGTATCGTATCCCCTGTGAGTGCATTGTTGAAGTGGGCCATAAAACAAGGGACGGTTCATTGTTCACCATCTCTGCTGTTACCCCTGAGTCCTTCGGAATAATCAGCGTTGGGTACATAGCCCTTTCTGCGTAGGCAATTAAACGGCTAAAAAGCGTATCAATCTTATACAGTAACGGCCCCACTTGTTCGGAAGCTGAAAACCCCCACAAAGTAGTCGAGTCCTCATAACTGTTCGCTTTCCAAAAAGGGAGCCTGTTATAAAAATATGTATTTCTTATCAAATCAATAGAAAGTTCGTGATTTATGTTTGGGTTTTTTATGTCCTCTAAAACAATCGGGTCTAGCTTTTCCCCGCTCTTTGTTCTCCCAGACCCCGTTAGCGTAATAACCCTGATCCCACCAGGATATTTCGGCTGCGTTATAGATTTTATAAGCTGATCGCCGTTTTCGTCAACAATAGGTTCGCCACCTTCGTCAACAATAGGGGTTTCTATCGTTTCGGTAGAATTATCCCTTACCCACACCTCAACGATTAACACCATCCCCAAGATTGTGCCGGCGGCCTCTTCCCCTTTCTGCTCGATGTCATTATATGTGCCGGAGTATTTAGCGCTATCGCCTAGTCCGCTTGGAACTGGCCTTACCTCACTCCTAGTGTCTTGCAATAAGCTATATGTATCATCAGCCTCTAACCCGGAAACGTTAAATAAGGCTTCCGCTGCGTCAACGGACTCGGGGTAAGCATTGCAGATATATGGACACTCAAGGCCGATGTCCTCGTAATTACCTGGAGCCGGGAAAAAAGAATACGGGTCACAAACAGTAATGTCTGGTTTCTGTTGTGTTGTATTGAAGGCCCCTTTTTCAACCGTGATACCATACTTTTCCATCTTCAGAATTGAAGTGTTCAGTTTTCTTTGCTGCCTTGTGTCGCTCCACCACTTTTTGGTCTTTGATGTGAAGGCGGCTGCCGCTCCGTCATTGTCGCCCAAAGAGTCAACCACTTCGGCAATAGGTTCTTGCGCTGTCAGGTTTGCCTTGGTGCGTTCAATGTTTGCGAAATATAAATTAACAGTAACCTTTTTCTTGTCCTTTTTCCCTTTGTTTTGCCAATGATCGCCCCGATATAGTTTATAGTTCTCTCGCCACCTATCAGGGAGCATCAAGTCTTCTTTTGCGGATTTAGCAATCTCAAAAAGGTTCCACGCCCATTTCCCAACATCTTTGTGGCCTTTAGGCGGGATGTTGACAAGGGAAAATTCTTTATTTTTGGCTACCATTGTTGCATCCTCTTTGATGTCCAACCAGTGCTATTTTATGTGTAAACGACCTGCCGCATGAACATTGGAAGCTCTCTATCACCCCCATTAAAAACCCCTCAGAATCGGTCAGCCATGAACCACAAAAAGGACAGGTTATGTTCTCGTATGCGAGGGCCTCTGTTGGTGTCTCAGCATCACAGAAAGACCACCCCCGCTCTTTAAAGTCGGGTTTTAATTCAATCATGCCGCCGTGAACTGGCCGTTTTGGGTCAAAGTCTTTTGTGGTTTGTAGCGTAATTTCCTGGCAGTTTTGACATTTGATGTCTGACATTAGCCCCCCATCTGAGCTTTCAACTTATCGTTCATCTTGTCTATAATGTTAGGTAGTTCAGGTTCGTCTTCAATATCAAAATCGTCATCAATATTCATAGCCTTAGTTTGTTCCGCCTTTTTACCTACAAGGAAGGGTTCATAGGCTTCCTTTTTTGTTCGGAAGACCAGAACCCCCCCTATAAGCACACCTGTCATTGTGGCGAACCACGCAAAGATAAGGTATAGAATTGTTTCTAACATTAAACCC
>Ga0209345_10001925_pt1 | contig 23920 bp, 17 predicted proteins | sample Cruoilmetagenom7_FD_187294 | JGI IMG/M metagenome (GOLD analysis project Ga0209345, IMG submission 187294) | Oil polluted marine microbial communities from Coal Oil Point, Santa Barbara, California, USA - Sample 7 (SPAdes) (version 2) | ecosystem: Environmental > Aquatic > Marine > Oil seeps ...
CAATCAGCGCTAGTGAACGCAGCAAAGGTGAAGAACATACTATATTATATTATGAAAAGATTCCCATATCAATAGAGCTTGTTAATTCAAGATGCATAGAACTTATCGACACACTAAATAAAGCAAATAAACAAGGTATGATGACAAGTAAAGTTCTACGCAGAGTAAAGGAAATTGGAGAGTTTTTCCATGATGAACTTTTTCCAATAAATATTAAGGAAAAGCTTAAATCAACTACATCAGAAGATTTATGTCTAATCCTTGATGCTCAACTTGTTCACCTTCCCTGGGAGCTTCTTAATGATGGCCGGCAATTTCTATGCCGTCGCTTTAATATGGGCAGAATAGTAAAAACATGTCAAACAGCAGTTAATCTGCAAAGCCGCATAGTTGAATATCCTATTAATATGATGATTATAGCAGATCCTAACTCAAATTTAAAAGGAGCCTATAAAGAGGGGATAAATCTTCGTAATTATTTAGACATACACTCAAATATTGTAAGGCCATCTTTGCTCACAGATAATATTTTTGTTGATTCTATAAGAGAAAAAATCAGAAACTTTGATTTTGTGCATTTTGCAGGTCATGCAGAATATAATCCGGAAAACCTAAACGAAAACGGATGGCAGCTTAGCAATGGAGTTTTCAAAGCCAAAGAAATAATGAAAATGGCAGGGACTGCTTCAATGCCCTCATTTATATTTTCAAATGCGTGTCAGTCAGCACGAAACAAGGAATGGAAACTAACATCAAATTTTCAAAATGAAATATTTGGCCTTGCCAATGTTTTTCTAATGACAGGTGTAAAGCATTATCTTGGTACATTCTGGGAAATTATAGATGAACAGGGAACTCAATTTGCCAGTGACTTTTACAAGCATCTTATTTCAGGTAAAAGCATAGGTGAAGCATTAAGGTATACAAGAAACAGTTCAGCAAGTTTTTTTGGAGAACAAAATATTTCATGGGCAAGCTATGTTTTATATGGAGACCCCACATCTAAATATTTTGATAATTATGTAGTCAATAAAAAAAGTGATGGGAAAAAAAAATTTAGTTGCAGCAACAAAGTCAGAGCAAAAGGTAAAAGTGTATATTATAAAAAAAGCAATGTATATTATAAGTATAAAAAAAAATTTTGGATAACAGCTATTATTTTTAGTCTATCAATATTTACGCCTCTATATTTTGGAAAATATCCTATTTTATTTGACAGCGAAAATGCTAAATATAAACAACTTGCTTTGGCTTCATATTCTTTAGATGATTATAACAAAGCTGTAAAAAGGTTGCAGGTTCTCAGTGAAGAAAAACCTAATTTATCTTTAAGTTCTGTTCTTCTTGGCAACCTTTGTTTTTTCAATAACGATTTAGTTAAAGCTCAAAACAATTTTCAGGTCGCCATAAATGCAAAAAAAGGATCTGATGCCAGTAAAGCAGATGCTTTAATTGGACTGGGCAGAATTGCTTCAGTCCGCAATGATATTAGTAAAGCAAGTGATTATTATAAACAGGCAATTAAGATAAAGCCTGAAAAAAAAAAAGCATATATTTATCAGGCCCTTTTACTTAACCGCGACAAAAAAATTAATCAGGCATTAAACCTGATAAATACCGCAAAATCAATATTACCAGATGACGAGAGTATATTGGCAATTTCAAAAGAGTTCATGAAAAAAGTCGAGATTGCAAATGATAAAAAAAAACAAAAGCAAATTGATAAAATAATAAAAGATCTGATAAAAAATAGTAAAAAATCAGATTATAGAGCTATCGCAGACACTTGGACATCGTTGCCTTTAACAATCTGGCTAATGGATTTTGGAAATATAGGGAATAGTCTTCAAGAAGGAGAAAAAACTCTGGTTCATTCCTATATTGCAAACTGTCTGATAAATCAATCCAGAGCGAAAATTGTTGAAAGAGCTATTATTGGCGAGCTTCTCAAAGAACTAAAAATTGGATCGAGCAAACTTTCAGATAAAAATATTTCTTTGAAATTAGGAAAAATTATGGCTGCAAGGTTAATAATTTCAGGTAATATTATTCATACACGATCAAATGCACAGATTGTTATTAAGGTCATTGATACACAATCAAGTGAAATAATAGCAAGTGATTGCAAAATATTCAAGCATACTGCCAGGCCAGAACATATGGCAGCTGAAGTATCCGGCTTGCTCATTAAGCACATCAATACTGCTTATCCACTTCAAGGAAAAATAAGTGGTATTAAAAAAAATAAAATAATACTAAATATTGGCAAAAACCATGGCGTTAAAACCGGAGGAAAATTCAGAATGGTTAGCACAAATCAAATAGTAAAAGTAACTTCGGTTGACTTAAACAAAAGCTGTGCCATTAGTATAAATAAAATAAATAACATTTTACCTGATATGAAATTTATGGCGGAGACACCATGATGAAATTTTTTTTTACATATACTTTATATTTTTCTTTTTTTTTATCAATTATTTTATTTACTGTGCCTTCTGTTTATTCAAAAAGTTCAGGTATATTAGAACATCCTGATATCAACGCAGGAAAGATAAACGGTAAAGGTGCACTTGCTAAAAATTGTGTTCAACCTTCTGGTTTTCATACAGAAAGTAAAAATAAAGTATTCGAAAATACTTTATATACTTTTGTAACCTTAGGAACAGGAACAGTATTTGGCTATGTTAGATACAGCGATTCACGACCAGTCCAAAATGCCACAGTTACATGCCATTATCAGAGCGGCTTAGAGCCCATAGAAACAGAAACTGATTCCCATGGATTTTATATGCTCCAGGTTATGGCCTCTTTTAATGTTGTGATAGAAGTTACAGCACCTGGTTATGAAAAATGTAGGATTGAAAAGGTAATAGTGCGAGCTCTGCAAAACACTTTTACGAATATAACCATAGACAAAAACGGATGCTCGCAATCTTTAAATAAAAGTGAGTTTGATATAAAAATAAGAGATCCTTTTTAAAATTTGGGTGCGTAAAGTTCTGAGTAAATTATAATTTTTATTGTCCGTTTTTTTTCTGATATAGACGATTTTTGTACATTCAAGCATTATTATATCAATAAATATAATGACAAATCATAAGTTGGCTTTTCCTGTTGCAGGATTAGTTGCTTATTTATGCCAACTTAAGAAGCCTTTACTTAACATAAAAGCAACTATTTGATATTGCTCGTTAATTGATATATATCGGACTTACTTTAGTCATTGAAATTTATGGTATACACAAGTTTAAAATAATCTGTCTTGATGTATTTAAAAAAAAATATAATAAAATTAATATTGCAATTGGTTATTATTCAACTTATAGCAGTATGTTTCCTGAACAAAAACATGCTGTTTGCCGAACTTGAAGATTCTATGGATATTTACACTTCCACAAATCCTATAGGATCCGGAGCAAGAGCAGTTGGAATGGGAGGTGCATTTATCGCAATAGCTGATGATGCAACAGCAGCGTCCTGGAATCCTGCAGGCCTTATCCAGTTGGAAAAACCTGAAATATCTTTTGTAAGTGCTTTTGAAAATACAAAACAGAAGTACTATTCAGAAAATGGAGATCAAACAGATATTTCATCATCTGGAGTTGATAACTTTACAACCAGATTGGCTGACTTTAATATAAATTATTTCAGTGCAACCTATCCAGCCTACTTTCATCGCAATATCGTATTTTCTATCAACTATCAAAGATTGTATGAATTTAAAAGAAACTATACTTATTATAGAAATTCCGAAATTTCAGTTGGTGGCAATACTATAAATAATTCAAAGAAAATTTCTGCAAAGGAAAATGGACATATTGGGGCTTTGGGTCTTGCATTTGCGCTGGAAATTACACCAAAAATTTCGTTTGGAACAACCATAAATATATGGACGGATAAATTACTATGGGAAAATGAATGGAAAATTGTATATCATGAAAACTCATATGCTACAAGAGATGCAGATTATAAAGAAGGTTATACTGGAAGTGAATTAGAAACGTATCTTATATCTAAATATTCTTCTTACAGTGGGATCAATGCAAATTTTGGGATACTTTGGAATGTTAATAATCATCTTGCCATTGGTGCTGTTTTAAAAGCACCTTTTACATCATCTTGTCGTAAAAAAAGTATTGGAAGTTCTATTTATAAAGAAGATATTGAGAGCATAAATTCACAAATAGTTATAGATCAAAGATTTCATCAAAAAATGCCGGGCTCTTATGGCCTTGGTGCATCCTACAGATTCTCAGACACAATGACTATTGGCATGGATATCTATGTTACAAAATGGAGCAAATATATTTTAACAGACGAAAGTGGTTTTAAATATTTGCTTAATGGACAGCCTAAAGGAGAAGTGCCCGATTTTAAAGATACAACTCAAATTCGTATAGGGGGTGAATACCTGATAATTAAACAAAATTTAAATATCGCTATACCCATTAGAGCAGGTTTGTTTTATGATCCTGAACCATACAATATAAAAAAAAATAAATTTTATGGGATTGCCTTAGGATCAGGAATTGCGTATAAAAGATTCGTTCTTGATTTTGCATATCAGCTAAGATGGGGAAAAGATATAGATGCAAACAACATTATTCCAGCTTCAGAAAACGACAGTTTACGCCATACAATTTTATCGTCAGTAATCATTCATTTTTAATAACAGACAACAAAACTTTTAGTCTATCAAAAATTATTCAAAATTTAACCCTGCTGTGATTCCCCATCTTTTCCAATTATTAAAAATAATTTTTGTAAAATTTAATGGCTGATAAACTCCATTTATATCTTTATTCCCACTACCCACATACACTGTTTTTTGTATATTAGCCCCCAGATTTACTAAAAATTACGTTTTTTATAAAGATACGACGGAAATAATGATTTTCACATATTAATTCTTTCCCTAAGCTTTGATGAACAACGAAAAGTTACAACGCTGCGTTCAGATAAAATTAAATCTTCACCTGTTGCGGGGTTACGTCCTTTCCGTTTATTCTTTTGCTTAACACAAAATTTGCCGAATCCTGAAATCAAAACGTCTTCACCTACTTCTAAGGTTTGTTTAATAATCTCAATGAGGGTTTCAACTATTTCAGTGGATCGAGCTCTAGAAAAGCCAATGTTACCCTGAATGGATTCAATGATTTCAGCTTTTGTAAGTGCCATTGAAACTCCTGTTAAAGTTAATAAATGTTATAAGTACAAAATCTTGATTCTAATCTTATTACCACAACTGATATATACATATCAATATTATTTCAATAAAAATCAAACGTTATGCATATTAGCCGAGTAATAATTAATTAAAAGAAATTATTTTAAGAATAAAAAAATAAAAATATACAATATTTTTCATAAATATTTAGGTTGGATTTGTTTGAACAGGATTCACAAAACCACAGAAAAAACATTTATTTTATATGGCTTTATATTTGAGGATAGCTTAAATACGAGCAATACACATTTTTTTTGTATTCAATTAAATATCCCATACCTGAAACATTATTTCAATTATTAAACATACAGGTTTAAGTATCAGCATTTTTTACAAAAATATAACACCATTTGCAACTACAAGATTTTATATAACAATAATAATAGTTAACTTTGGATAAAAAATTACTAATGTAAAAATATTAAGTACGCCCGGAGGGATTCGAACCCCCGGCCTACGGATCCGAAGTCCGACGCTCTATCCAGCTGAGCTACGGGCGCAAAATAAATTTTCATTTTCAAATTTTTTATATGAAACAATTAAAACATAATTACTTTAACCTGTTTCATAGTTTTTTTGTGAGCCAAAAGAACTTAAGTAGTATTATAAAAAAACAGTTTGATATAAAATGATTTAATCTGAAGTATACAAAAAATGGGGTGGATGAAGGGACTTGAACCCTCGACCACTTGGGCCACAACCAAGTGCTCTACCATCTGAGCTACACCCACCACATATGAATTAGCATGTTTATATCAAATCATTTTGCTAATTTCAAGTTGTTTTACCTTTATTTTATTTTTCAAATCTGATTTTTTTACCATTGTTAATTTTTTAAAAATGAAGTAATTTAAATATTTTGTAAATAGAAATTTTAAATTTACGTACAAAAACTCAAATATAACTGCCTTAACCTGTTTTATAATTTATTGTAAGCAAAAAATTCTCATGGTACTCTTGGCAACTACTTAAAAAGATTAGAAAATTGGAGCCAAATTAGAATTTTAACTAAAATCAGCTTATTTATCTCAAATACTCAATAAACTTAATTATTGACCCTGTAAAACTTCTACTATAACATTATAAACTAATGTTTTTGTAATGGTAATTTTATTAAAAATAATTCAGACAGGTTGTTACGGAATGAAAATTTTTTCAAGTCAAGCCCTATTTTTTAAGGTATTTACCTGTGAAAAGTTTTTTATTTTTATAATAAGAGCAATATTTAGTGTGGTTTTTTCTTTAATAATAACCAAATTTTTTTATACTGATGCAACATTTGCTTATTGTACGGGACTTTGTATTTTTTTTTTAGCAATGGCATATGTTTTTGATTTTTTACGTAAAAAGAAAACAGATTCACAGCTTTAAATAATTCTAATATAGTTCGTCACCTAAATAATTTCAAAATATTTGAACGAAAACCATATGGACCCAGAACTTTGGAATCACCTTTTTGAAATTTAATATGTGACCATCTATAGTTATTGTACTATAAATCTTAACAAAATAGACATTTAAAAACAGTAAAATAAAATGGTTAACAAAATCGACGGGCTGTTACGGAATGAAAATTTTTTCAAGTTCAAGGCGGAAAATTAATTTAACCGCAGGCATACAGACAGTATTTCGAAAATCAAATTAATTTTCTAACGCAGAAATTGGATAAATTGCGTTTTGTAACAGCCTGTCGATATAAATAACATTTATTTAAGGAGCCTATCGCACCATTGAAACAAATTATCCTTGGAACAGCAGGACATATTGACCATGGTAAAACAGCACTTATAAAAGCTTTAACCGGTATAAATACAGATCGTTTAAAAGAAGAAAAACTTCGTGGCATAACAATTGAACTCGGTTTTGCGTCATTAACGCTGCCAAGCGGACAGCATGTGGGCATAATTGATGTCCCGGGCCATGAAAAATTTGTGAAAAATATGGTGGCAGGGGCAACAGGAATTGATGTTGTTGCAATGGTTATTGCAGCTGATGAAGGTATAATGCCACAGACAAAAGAACATATGGAAATATGTACTCTTTTAAATATCAAACACGGTATTATAGTATTATCCAAAACAGATCTTGTTGATGAAGAATGGCTGGAACTTGTACTGGAAGATATCAGGGATTACATGAAAGGAACTTTTCTGGAAAATGCAAATATTTTACCTGTATCAGCAACTTCAGGAGAAGGTATCAGTCAGCTGATAACAGCTCTTGATGATATTTGCGCTTTAGTTCCCAAACGACAATCCAGCGGTATTTTCAGGCTTCCTGTTGATAGAGTTTTCAGCATAAAAGGATTTGGTACTGTTATTACAGGTACTCTTATTTCTGGAAAGATCAGGACAGGAGATACCATCATGATTTACCCTTCAGGTATTAAATCAAAAATCCGCGGAATTCAGGTACATAACAAGGCTGTGGATATTGCTGAAACCGGTATGCGTACAGCAATTAATTTCCAGGGACTTGACAAGGCATCAGTTAATCGTGGCGATGTTCTGGCAAATTCTGATTCTTTAATATCTATCTATATGATTGACGTTTTTTTACAATTTCTTTCTACCAATCCAAAACCTATTAAAAACAGAACTGTAATAAGGTTTCACTCAGGCACAAGCGAAATATTCGGCAATCTGATCCTGCTGGACAGGGAAGAGCTTCTTCCTGGAGAGTCAACGTCTGCACAGCTTAGACTGGAATCAAATTTGGTTGTGGTAAAAGACGATAGATTTATACTTCGCAGCTATTCTCCCATACGTACTATTGGAGGAGGATATATTATTAATCCGATTCCAGGCAAGCACAAACGTTTTAAAAAAGAAATCATTGAAGGCCTTAAAATTATAAGCGGGGATAAGCATGATCAAATCATTTCATATCAAGTTAAGCAGTCCTTATTTGAAGGGATTAGCTTTTCAAAGCTGCTGATAATGACAAACATTGCTGAAAAGCAATTGAATAATATTTTGCAAGGGCTTATGTCAAAAAAAACTGTTATTCAGGCCGATAAAGAAAACCGAATTTATATTCACGATGACACTTATAACGATTTTAAACAACAAACCATTGATTTTATCGAAAATTTTCATAATAAGCATCCTCTTAAAACAGGCATATATAAAGAAGAATTTAGATCCAGGTTTTCACATATACAAAATTTAAAAATATTCAATTTTATGCTAAATAATCTTACAAAAGGCAATGAAATTATACAAGAAGATGATCTTATTCGATTATCCACACACACTGTCTCTCTTGCGCTTGATCAGGCAGGTATCAGTAAAAAAATGCTGGAAATTTACTCTAATACCAAACTTACTCCTCCATACTTTAAAGAACTTGTAAAAACACTTGAAATAGATCACAATCAAGCTAAAGATGTACTAATTCTACTTATTGGGCAAAAAAAGATAGTAAAAATTAAAGAAAATCTTTTTTTCCATAAAAACGCTGTAGACAAATTAAAAAATGAACTTGTTGATTTTCTTCTGTCAAATGGTGAAATAACAACACCACAGTTCAAAAATATAGCAAAAGTATCGCGCAAATATCTGATACCTTTAATTGAATACTTTGACGCAACAAATATTACAATCAGAGTAGGTGATATCAGAAAACTGAGAAATAAAGTATAGGGAAAAAAGGCTGACTTATATGCACATTAGTTCTTTTTCCAGGAACAAATTCAACTAAAACTTTAATCCAAATAACCGTGGTACTTTCTCAAGGAGACATTATGGGAAAATCAAGTGAAAATAACAATAAGCAAAAATATTTAAAAAGTTCAACAATAAAACTTATGTTCACAGGCATTTTGCTTACAGTTGTATCAATATGGGCAGTTGTAGCTGTTATGGGTTTTTTCAATAAATCTTCAAAAACTGAGACCAAACATACAGGAAATATTTTATCACAACCAAATGCAATGGATAAATCATCTCATTACACGCATAAAGACACAGCGTATTTAATTGATCAAAAACAAATTCCAACTTATAAAGCAGATAATAAAGATAGAACAGATATGCCAGGGGCGGCCTCTACCCAATATAACATTAACAAAGCTCAACTCGACAACAAAGGTCTTGCTTTTGTAAGTGCTACAATTCAACCGATATCTTATGAGCTCCATGAAAGATTCTGGGGCTGGCGTCCAAATGATATACTAAATATTACAGACAACGTTAATACTTTTCAATTAGGAGTTCTTGAAGTAACACGAAGAACTGTTGTTATTTTAACTGAAAGAATTTCACGCACAGGCAGCACAGCTGCTTTTGATAAAAACCTTGAGACTGCAATGAACTGGTTTATGGTGCAGGCTGGAAGGTACTGGTTCCCATCTCCTGAATCAAAATATAATGACGGAATTAAAGAGCTTGAGAATTACAAAAACAAGCTTAAAAAACATGAAGCTAATTTTTATACAAGACCTGATAATTTGATACCACTTCTTGCCGCATATGAAGATTTATTAGGAAGCTGTGATGAAAATCTGGTAAAATTTGAAGAGGAACAAGGTAAACCTGTAAGTTTTTTTAAAGCTGACGATTATTTCTATTATGCTCAGGGTGTAGCCCATGCCATGGACATAATTCTTGAGGCAGTCCTGAAAGATTTTAATGCTACATTAAGATCCCGACATGGTATTGACACACTTAATCATGCTATTAAATCGTGCAAAAGAGCAACCAAGCTGAATCCTTTTATTGTAACAGACTCCAGTTTAAGCGGTATTCTCGCAAATCATCGTGCAAACATGGCTGCACCAATAAGTCATGCTCGTTTTTATATTGGCGTCTTGATTAAAACTCTTTCAACTTAAAATTATTAAAAAAGCTTTAAAAAGAATGTTTTTTATTTCTTAGTTGTCTTAAAAAACAAATAAATTGCAAAAATATTTTGTTTTATTCAAAATTAAATTTCATCTGTTAAAATTACAGTAATGCTGTCATGAAACAAAAACCCTTTACGCGTTAATTTGCAAAAATTCTTATTACACAATATAAATCCTTGTTCCACTAAATATGTTACTTTTTCTTTAAATTTTTTATTAAAGCTTGTATCAAACCTTTTATTAAAAAGCTGAATATTGATCCCTTCTCTCTTTCTAAGGCCTAAAAAAACAGCTTCCATTATTAATTGCTCTTTGCTTAACACTTCTTTGCCAGCTACTGGCATTTTACCAGCATATATCTTGTCAATATATTTTGCAACACAACTAATATTCCAGTAACGCACAGGAGCTACAAACGAATGGGCAGATGGACCAAAACCTAAATATGGAATGTTTGACCAGTATTTCTGATTGTGAACAGACTTGTTATCTTTAAAATTGTTAAACCCGGATGATCCAGATTCAGCTTTTGCATAATTTGATATTTCATACCATATATAACCATTGGCCTCTAAAAAATCTGTTGTGATTTCAAATAATTTTCCTGCTTTGCTCTCAGACAAAGGTAAAAAAACGCCTTTGTTTTTTTCCTGTGTCATTTTTGTCCCTTTTTCATAGGTCAACATATAACATGATATATGTTCGGGTTCAAATTTGACAGCTGTTTGCAAATCAATAATCCAGGATTTTTCAGTCTGACCTGGAAGAGCATAAATAAGGTCTATCCCAATATTAATAAATCCTGCTTTTCTGGCATTTACAATAGTATCAACAGCCCTTTTTTTACAATGAATTCGTCCGAGAAAATTTAAGTTATTCTCTTCAAATGATTGAACTCCTATATTCAGCCGATTTATCCCTGCTTTTCTATAATCTTTAAGCTGGTTCAGGCAAACTGTCCCGGGATTTATTTCCAATGTTATTTCCGGGTTAAAACAAAAACTGTGATGCAAATTAAATGAGTCAACTATTTGTTCAATATTATAAGATGGTAAAACAGAAGGAGTTCCTCCACCAATATATAAAGTGTCAAATTTACAATGGTGATATAATGATGATACTTTTATCTCATTTAACAGGGCTTTTATAAAATCATTTTTTAATGATGGTGAAGCAATGATGGAAAAAAAATTACAATAATTACATTTTTTCAGACAAAACGGAATATGAACATATATGCCAACATCTTTATCATGCTCAGGAACACAGGCATTTTTATTATAATTTGCGTTTAACACTTTTTTTATAGCTCAACAAATTTTGTCTCAATCGTACTTCCTTTAATTGTAAGCACAGCGCAAGATGCTGGGGAGTTATATCGTGGAACAGTCGCACTTCCTGGATTGATATAAGAAACTTCACCTTGCCTTGATAACAAAGGACAGTGTGTATGTCCAAATATTACTGCATTATAACCTAAAGAAACTGGATCCACTTTTATATTTGAAATGTCATGCAGTGCATATATTATAACATCAGCAATTTTAATCTGCTTTGCAGCAGGAATCTGTTTTGCCCATTTTCCACAATCCATATTTCCACATACAGCAGCAACAGGTGCAATATCAAACAAATTGTCGAGCACATCTTTTGTGTCAATATCACCTGCATGAATGATCAGATCAACACCCGCAAAAGTCTTAACAACATTGTCTGCAAGCTTTCCATGGGTATCAGATAATACACCCACAAGAAAACTGTCTTTATCTCGCATCATACAAGCACATGCCCTAACTAACATTTAAAAGTGGATTATGAAATGCAATTTAAAAGGAAGAAAAAGAGCTAATCTCAAAACATACATTCTAAGGCAGTGAATAAAAATAACTTGTACATTTTATTTGCCTTTTGTTTTGTATTCTTCGTTGCTCGTCTGTTGCATAATTCATTATGCGCCCTCCTCGCGCCTTGAATACAAAACAAAATTCTGCGCAATACGTACAATTATTTTTGCTCACTACCTAACTTGATAAATGTTATTAACATTAGCCTGTAAAGGAAGACTTATTTTAAGATAAGAAGTTATGATTTACAAGCTTGTTTAGCGAATCTTAAATCAACAAACTTTTCAAGATCTATCAATTTTCCAATATTCATAGAATCATGCATATATCGCTGAATATTATCAAGGTCTTCAAGAACCGGATAAAGGTCACCCATTTTTATGCCATTAGGTTCTTCAAGTACTTTTCTCAATACATTTGAACTTAGCCCTAACTTTTTTTCAGGATCCAAAAAAGAGACGGCAATTACTGATGCTTTAATTGTATTTTGTTCTACAAACTTACCTGCCTGAACAAGTAAAGAAGCAAACTCATGCATTGCATCTGGATACTTTTCAATAAATTCATTACGCACTGCAACAACACAACATGGATGATTGTCCCAAACGCTTGTGGAAATAAATTGCAGCTCACCTATCCCCTTTGCAATTGCATTTGAAGCAATTGGTTCAGCTACCATAAATCCGCCTACATCTTTATTTTCTTTCATAATGCCCGGCATTTTTATAGGGGGTACAACTTCAAAACGAACATCTATAGCATTTTTACCAGGAACACCTGGTTTTAAACCTAATTCAGTTAAAAATTTATGTGCAAGCATATTATGTATTGACATTTTATGAGGTATATCAACGACTTTATATTTATAAAACTCTTTAAGTGAATGATAGTCATCATAATTATAATTTTTACTTCTTACAAAAGTACTTCCGTTTTTGTGCGCAAATAAAACAAGCTTTATCTTTACATCAAAAGCAAAAAGATCCATTGCAATAGGAGCCAGCACAAAAGCAGCATCCACATCACCTTTTTCAAGTAATTGTACAACAGGATTCCATCCTGGCAAACATTGAGTTTCAAGATCAAAATATTTGGGCTTAACAACACCCTTTTCAATATTATATTTTAGTATTCCAAGAGCAAGATGGTCAGTTATCTGTATATGGGCAACTTTCATTTGAACTTTTCCGTCTATCACTGTCCTTTTCCTGCTTTCCTCAATCACTTCTTTTTTTATACCAAAACATACTTCAATCGCTACTTTTAATTCATCCTCAGTAAAAGGTTTTGGCACATGCCCATTTCCTCCTGCTTTTACAACTTCCAGTTGCTGAGATTTATCGCCCTGAGCTGTAGCCATGATAAATGGAATTTTTTTATATTTCTCATTAGAACGTACCCATTCTAACAGTTCCATTCCATCCATATTTGGCATATTCCAATCGCTTATGATTATATCTGCTTTCTGTTCATTCAACTTTTTAGTAGCATCCAAGCCATCCACTGCTAATTCAACATTTGTAAAACCAACTTTTCCCAGCATCTGTTTAAACATAATTCGCATCGTCCCAGAATCATCGGCAACTAAAATGCTAATGTTTTTGTCAAGTGCCATCTTTGTGTCTCCTCTACTAAAAAAGAAGCTCTTTTTATTTGTTTTGTAAAAAAAAATTATTTAAGGTAGTTAAACAACATGGTAAATAAAATAAAAAAACGCTTACGGAAAGTTCGAAATGATAAAAAGTGAAAGGGTAACATGTTAGAAAAAATATCGTTCCAGATCAACTTTATTTTCTTAATTTAACAACATAATGCCAAACATGTCAACTTTAAAAAACAAAACATTTTTTTTTAAACAAACCAGTGATCTTCGATTATGTTTAGGAATTTACAACTTTTGAATCTAAAAAATGATGAATATTAAAAAAAGCTAATTGCAAAACTTATTTATAAAGCTTTAACCTTAAATAAATTTTACTATATTTTTATAAAAACATAGATACAAGTTTTGAAATTAGCTCCTTAGTTTAACATTTAAACAGGCTTAACCATCTGTTATTGTAATGAAAGCTCACCAAAAATATCATTTGCCTGATCAAAGTACTTTGGATTATCCATATCTGTAATAGCATCCCAATTTTCCAACACATCTTCCGGAGTAGGTATCTTATCACCTTCAGATAAATTTTTTCCTAAAGATGTTGCCATTGCTGATTTACTGTAATAACCGGCCCCGGCGTTAATAATACACCCAGAATCATTACACTTGTCTGAACACATGTAAAGAACTATAGGTGTAACATAATCAACTTTGATCTTTTCAAATATTTGAGGAGGTACAATATCATCTGTAAGTCTTGTTCCTGCAACAGGTGCCAGAATATTGACTTTGATATTACTTTTTGCACCTTCAAGCTTTAGAACATTTGATAGGCCAACAATACCTGATTTTGCTGCAGAATAATTGGCCTGACCGAAATTTCCAAAAATTCCAGCTGCAGACGTAGTCATTACAATTCTTCCGTAACCGTTTTCTTTCATGATTTTAAATACTGGCCTTGTAACGCAATATGCACCTTTCAAATGGACGTTTAGTACAGCATCCCAATTAGATTCTTCTAATTTGACAAATGATTTATCTCGGAGAATACCAGCATTGTTTATTAAAATATCTATTTTACCAAAAGCATCAATTGCTGTTTTTGCAATACCCTCTCCTCCTTCAACTGTCGCCACATTATCATAATTTGCTACAGCCACACCCCCTTGCGCCTTTATCTCATCTACAACAATATCTGCAGCAGAAGAAGATCCGGAACCTGTACCATCACGCATACCACCTAAATCATTAACAACAACTTTTGCTCCTCTTTTTGCCAAATTAAGAGCATAATCCTTTCCCAAACCTGCTCCGCCTCCTGTTACAATTGCAACTTTTCCTGAAAAATCAATCTTTGACATAACTATACCTCCTTTAAAAAAATATTATTTTAGCTCCATATAAAAATCTTTAAGCAAAAAAGAGTTTTTTGTCTTTACTCTATGCTCTTTTTTGAAATCAACAAAGACTTAGCATAAAAGCTAATGTTACAATTCATAGTTTAACTTAAACCATATATCATTTACTATAATTTTGAATAATAAAATTGATTTACAGGAAATGTCAAGGAGAAGTCTCAATATAATGATAATTTAAAAACCATATAATTTTATATGAAACTTTATTTATCATATAAACTTGTTTCATAACTTCCTGTGATTTTTTTTAATTTATTGGCATTATTCAAAACAGACCTATATAAGCAAACAGGCAACTTTTTCCAAATGTTTTACTGTATTACATTCAAAAACATATCTGCAATATGGCATGTATTTAATCATTTCCGAATCACCAGTACCCCAAAATGATTGCGATTCCGGATTAAGCCAGATTATTTGTCGGCATTTATCACTAATTGTCTTAAACTCTTTAACCCTGGGATCGCAAAAATTATTACGTGCATCTCCCATTATTATCAAAGTTGTTTTACGGCTTATACTTTGATACCCTTTTTCGATGAAATCACAAAATGCCTGTCCATAATCGGTTTGTCCAAGTACAACGCCTATTCCAAAAGCTCTTTGAATTCTGTCTATTGCCTCCTCAACCTCATGCTCATCAAAAAGATTGCTAACACTAACAAGGTTTGAACAAAAAACATATGATCTGATTTTAGCATATGATTCATTAAGACTATAGAGAAAAAGAAGTAAAAATCTTACCACCCATTTAACTGACCTGCTAATATCACAAAGTACAACAATATCTGGACGATTAATTTTCTTTTTTTTCCACTTAATGTCAAAAAGTATTCCCTGATAAAGTGTATTTGCTCTTAAAGTTTTCCTAAAATCAATTACTCCCTTTTTATCTATTTTCCTTCTTCTTGATTGAAGATCATTTAATCGTTTTACAATTTTTTTTATTATACTATGAATTTTGTCCAGGTCTTTTCGCTCAATATTGGTCAGTTTGATCTTTTTAAGATAATTTTCAATCAATTTCTCCGAGACTGAATTTGAAAACATTGAAAACTGCTGCTCTACAAAATCTCTTACGACTTCATAAAGGCGTTGCCTGGCTTTTTCTAAATGTTTTGCTGCTAACCTTGCTGACAAATCATCTTTCATCATAAAATGATTAATATCATAGTCCACCTGATCAATTCCCATATAATGCAGTATTTTTCGAACATATACACTTTTTTGTGTAAAATACTGAATATTGGTTATATGAGCCTTTCTAGCAGCATCATTAACCAAGGAAGCGATTCCTGCGACATTGTCTGAAAAAAGCATTTGTGAAAGAGCAGTACTTTTCTCAATATTTATTAATTTTAAATCAGTTGTAATGTTATTTTTTTGCTTATCAACATTTTTTTTGGAATATGTGCAAAACCCAAAAAATGTATCAAAACATTTACTAAAAATCTCTTTTTCCAATAAAGATTTTGCGCAAACAGATGATAGTGCATCCTTTAAAACTTTATTGTCAGAATAGCCTATCACCTTTACGACATTCATAACATCAATACTTTCTGATGTGGAAATTTTTAGTCCAGATCCTTTTAAAGCTAAAATAAATTCGTGTAATACCTGCTCCATTTTCCTTTAAAATCTTTTCAATATTTTAAATTTTTATAAATCTGGCTTTTTCTTCAATTTTTTTAGTTATTTGAGCAATATTGCCTTTAACCGTTTCTATGTCTTCCTCAAATTTCAATATCACATTAAGAGTGTCACTAACCAAATCCTTAGTTAATTTATCAGCATGAAGCAGAAGAAGAACTTTTGCCCAGTCTATAGCTTCACTTATAGATGGTAGTTTTTTTATGTCCAATTCCCTTATTTGCTGTAAAAAAAAAACTATCTGATATTGGAGTTTAGCGGATATATCAGGAACTTTTAACCTTATAATTTCCATCTCGAGCTCAGGATCCGGAAGAGGTATATAAAGATGAACACAGCGACGTTTCAATGGTTCGCTTAACTGTCTTGTATTATTGCTAGTCAAAAAAACTATTGGCTTGGTTTCAGCACATACTGTGCCTATTTCAGGAATTGATATTTGAAAATCCGAAAGAATCTCAAATAAAAAAGCTTCGAACTCATCATCAGATTTATCAACTTCATCAATCAGCAAAACCGCACCTTCTTTTTGCTGCAAAGCTTTTAATAACGGTCTTGGTTCCAGAAAAAAACGAGAAAAAAATATATCATTATAATTTTTTAGTTTTTCAATTGATTCAAAAAGATCTGCAGAGTCTCCTAAAACATCTTTGAATTTATCTTTTAAAATCTGAATGTAAAGAAGCTGCTTCCCATACTGCCATTCATATAGCGCTTTTGCTTCATCTATTCCCTCATAACATTGTATTCGTATTAGCGGAATCTCAAAAAAAGCAGCAGCTGTTTTTGCAAGTTCAGTTTTACCAACACCTGGTGGCCCTTCAACAATTATCGGTTTTTCTAAATGATAGGCAATATATAAGGTTGTAGCTATTTTTTTGCTGCATATATAGCTCTTATTTCTAAAACCCTGCTGTATATGCTCTATTGAAACAAATTTTTCGCTTAAGACAGATTTCATCTTTTTCCCTTACAAAAATATAGTCTTTCTATAAATTTGTAGCATAGTTTTTAACTAAAGCAGAATCAACAATAATTTATCAAAATGATATGAACAAATATTTATAAGCTTTTTTCTAAATGGTTTTGTGAAAAAGGGTAAGTTAAATAAAATAGGCCGCGACTATTAATAAGTTGTAGTCATAACTACGCTCAAATAACACCTGGTCTATATTTTATTTAAAAAGTTTTAAAAGTAAAATGCGGGATAATGATCAGGTTTAAAAAATCGAAGATATAGTGAAACGTTTTTAATAAACACGCTATGTTAACATTTTGATTTTATAGCGCTTTTTCATACGTTTCTTCTTTTATTAATTCATTTAAATCGTAGCCCCATTCATTTAATATCAAATCCGAGACAACTCTTTCATGGCTTCTTTTATTAGCCCATTTAATTATATCCGGTCTTTTTGCAGCATCTGTACAAAGATATTGAGGATTTGGTATTATAAAGGCTCTACCTAAATCCAGTCTGTCAGCGTCCCAACAGGTTTGAACTGTAATATCACCTTCTGTATAGCCATTTGTGTGGTATTTACAAGCAGTATAAAGTAAGTCAAAATCTTCATCAGAAAAATTCAAATAAGTACTTCTCAGCATCTCTGCATATCTGGCCCCTTCTGGCCCATGCTTAAAGTCGAGACCTTCTGTAACTCTTTTTGAATCGTGGAAAATTGCAAATAATTCAACTATTTCAATTTTTGCTCCTGTAAGTTCAGCAAGAAGTCTGCCATTTTCAAGGACCCTTGCCCAATGTGTCAAACCATGAACGCCAACCCATGACTGCACATATTGCCCCACACTTTCCTGTACCAGTTTGATATCTATCATAATTTATACCTCGATAAAATATTAAATAAAATAATCGGCTGGGCAGATAATCTTTAAATATGTTTTCCTGTGTGAATTAAAAAAATGATCATCGTTAAAAAAACAGCTAAAGATATAAAATTCTTTAAGATGCTCTCTTACCGGATCAACTTTTTCATATTGCCTCAGATAGTTTAATACAGTAAAAAAAAATACCAATGATGTGGTATAATTAGGCAGGATGTTATTTCGTCTTGTTTTTTACACTATTTTGATCTGCAATGATCAACCATATTATTTAATGCTTTTGCTGCTTTTCTGACGCTATCATAAACAGGTACACCAGCTTTCACCAATCTTTCGCGTTGTTTTAGTAAGGTTTCCCATCGCCAGTTACTCACTTTGTCATATCCAAGTTCTGGATTGCTCATTATCACTACTAAAGGTTTTTTCCCTTTTTTAAAAATATTAATATATGCATCAATTTCCATTGTTATATATGGAACCCACAACTCTTTATCAATTGGCGCATCAACTGTAATATTTCCTATCAAAAGGTCAAAATTCGGATCATCATACATAATTTCAAGTAATTCTGACAGCACTATATTCGATCCTGGCATAATTGACATATCAACCGGATTATTCAACCAATTAGCCAAATGTGGACTTTTTTCCTCAATAAAGCTGTTAACTCCAGCAGGCATTTCAATAATTTTTAAACCTTCCTCTTCACATGCATCAGCAGCTAATACGCTCTTGCCTCCACCTCCGCCAATTATCCCGACCTGTTTTCCACAGCTTTCAGGCAAATAATAAAAAGGAAGTGTTTGATCTATTAATTCGCCCAAGCCTGAAACTTCTATGGCTTTACTTTGTTTAAACAAAACCTTCCAGAGATTTGTTGCTCCTGCAATTGAAGCTGTATGCGATGCAACAGCTCTTCTGCCTGCATTGCTTCTTCCAGCTTTAAGTACTATAACAGGTTTTTTTGATGCAACATTTGATAAAACCTTAGCAAAACGCTGTCCTTCTTTCACACCTTCAATATACACTAAAACGATTTCAGTTCTATTATCCCATAAAAAAAATTCTAACAAATCACATTCATTTATGTCAATAGCATTACCATAACTGATTGCTTTGCTAAAATACATTCCTTTTAGGGCTGCAAGCCTTACAAGCTCACCGCTCAGGCCACCGCTTTGAAGTATGGCACCTATTTTTCCTGTTTCATGAGGCAGATCATAATTAAATAAAAGATTTATTTCCGGGTTATAAAGTCCCATACAATTTGGCCCAATCAGCCGAACATCTATCTTTTTAGCCTCAACTGCAATTTCCTGTTCAAGTTTTTTCATCTTTTCATTTCCTGTCTCACTTAGCCGACCTGTAAAAAGATGAAGAAGCTTTACCTTTTTCATTGCACACTGCTTAAGTATTTCTTTTATTAATGATGCATTAACGCAGCTTATAACATAATCAATGTTACCAGAAACTTTAGCTAAATCAGGATAAGCCTTGATTCCCATAATTTTATCGTGTTTAGGAGTAATAGGATATATTTCCCCGCTAAATCCAGAACCATAAACAAAATCCATGTATTGACGTCCATAAGAAAAAGGAGTTTCTGATGCTCCGACAATTGCTATGGACTTTGGATTAAATATCTCATCAAGCTTCTCAGGACGAATATTTTGAGAATTCATGTCAACCTCATTTTTATAGCTTCGAAATGTAATTTTTAATTAAGATAGAACATAAGGCAATTGGTCAGTCGTCAGGCTGTTACAAAACGCAATCAATCCAATTTCTGCGTTAGAAAATTAATTTTTAGCCTTGAACTTGAAAAAATTTTCATTCCGCAAGCAGCCTGTCGTATAAAATTTTTATTTATGGTTAAATGATCTATGCACTTTGAGACGTAGCATGAATTTATTATATCTGTAATCATTAAAATGTCAACCAGAATAACATTTATGAAAATTAGTTTATCAAGCAGTCTATAATATAAAAAAATGCTCATAATTAACAAATTAAGTTTATGTTTATGTTTAAGCTTCACACAACAATTATTTTGATTAAAGTAATTGTACTCATTGACAAAAAAAACAATCGCTAATATAATTAGAATTTAATCAAAGGCTTATTAAACAGCCAATAGGATTTAAAAATATTTTTTTGTATATCAAGTGTATTTATTATACAGCAAATTATGTTTGACAAATTATTCAAGGTAGTTGAAATTACAAATGATTTTGGCCTTCACATGCGATCTGCCAATAAAATATCACAGATTGCTGTAAATTCAAAAAAAAAGATATGGCTTATCAAAAACGATAAAAAAGTAGATGCCTCTGACATATTTGATATTTTAACAATATTTTGTCCCAAAGGTACAAAACTTACTATACAGGCAGAGGAAAATGCTGATATTTGCATATTAAATAAAATAGCTGAACTTATAAAAAACGGATTCGGAGAATAACCTTTAATGAGTAATATTGTAAAAAAAGAAATTATTTTAAATGGAATTTGCGCTTCTCCTGGTATCTGTATTGGCAAAGCTTATCTTTATGATAACGAAGGTGTAGAGATTATAGATAAATATTTTATTCAAAAAAAAAAATTGTCGGATGAGATAAAACGTTTTAAAACAGCTATACAAAAATCAAAAGATGAGCTTTCTACAATAATAGAAAGTACAGTTAATGAACATTCTTATGTTCTTGAAACTCACAGAGTTCTTTTAAATGACAAAAAACTATACGACAAAACCATTGAAACAATAGAAATTGAAAGCGTAAATGCTGAATGGGCACTAAAAAAAACCATATCAACAATAAAATCTATGTTTCAAAAAATGTCAGACCCATATTTAAAAGAAAGAGTTTCAGACATTGTTCATACATGTAATCGTGTAATGAGGCATCTGTTAGGATCAAAAAAGGTAAATATTGAAGATATAAGCAAGCGGGTCATTCTTGTGGCTTGCGACCTTTCACCGGCTGAAACAAGTCAGATTCAGCTTAATCGGGTAAAAGGATTTATAACAGATCACGGAGGCAGGACATCACATACAAGCATTATCGCCAGAACCTTTGAAATTCCAGCAGTTGTAGGACTCGACAACGCCACAACTATTATCAACAATGATGATCAGATCATTGTTGATGGCACTAAGGGCAAAGTAATAATCAATCCATCAGATGAAATAATTGATAAGTACAATGAGCAGCAAAAAAAATATAATAGCTATACTGATGATATAAAACGCAATACCCATCTTTTGGCAAAAACAAAAGATGGAATGCAGATAAATGTAATGGGAAATATTGAATTTTCCAAGGAAGCATCATCAGTTCTTGATCGCAAGGGAGATGGCATAGGACTTTACAGAACAGAATTTCAGTATCTCAGCCGAAATGGATGCCCCCATGAAGATGAGCTTTTTGAAAATTATAAAGAAGTAGTTGAGCTTATGGCTCCAAATCCTGTTACTATACGTACTCTTGATATTAACGGGGATAAAGCTCTTGCAAATACGGATAGTCATCCTGAAAATAATCCTGCGTTAGGCCTTAGAGCTATAAGATATTGTCTTAAAAAATCTGATATATTCAAAACTCAATTAAGAGCTATACTTAGAGCTTCTGCGTTTGGTAATGTAAAAATTTTGTTTCCCATGATATCTTGCTATGAGGAAATTATTGAAACAAAAAAAATAATTTTGGAGGTGCAGAAATCTTTAAACAAAAAAGGAATTGCTTTTAACAGAGATATTGAATTGGGAATTATGGTTGAAGTTCCATCTGTTGTTGTTATTGCAGACATAATGGCAAAAGAAGTGGATTTTTTCAGTATAGGAACAAATGATCTAATTCAATATTCCCTTGCAATAGACAGGGAAAACAAACAAGTAGCACATCTTTTTAATCCATTACACCCGTCTGTTATTAGAATGATAAAACATGTCACAAAAGTGGCGAAACAACATAATATAAAGGTGTCTATGTGTGGCGAAATGGCAGGTGAACTCATGTATCTGCCGATTTTATTAGGCCTAAATATAGATGAATTAAGTATGTCACCTCAGTACATACCTATAATAAAAAATGCTATAAGATTGTTTACATTCCAAGAAGTTCAAATGTTTATGTCTGAAGTATTTAAACAGGTTTCTGTAACAGATACACTTAAATTGTTGTACAATACATATGGTGATATTATTGAAACGAAAAATTGTAATGACTAAAAAATATTGTAAAATTTTATATTTTTTTAATCTTTAGTTTAACTCTTTATTTACAATCATTTTAGCTTTAATAAAATTAATAGATTGCAATGAAATACAACAAAATATTAGCAGATAACAGAAAAGCAAGGCATAATTTTTTCATAGAAGATGAATATGAAGCAGGCATAGTACTTCTTGGAACAGAGGTAAAGTCTATTAGAACTGGACGTCTAAATCTTAAAGATTCTTATGCAAGGATAAAACATGGGGAAGTATTTGTTCATCAAATGCACATAGGACAATATCCCTTTGCCAATCAAGAAAATCATGACCCTTTGCGGATAAGAAAACTGTTGCTGCATAAATACGAAATAAAAAAACTTTATGGCAAAGTTAATGAAAAAGGCTTTTCCCTCATACCTTTGAAGGTATATTTTAAAAGCGGCAAAATAAAAGTATCTTTGGCTGTTGCAAGAGGAAAGCGGAAATATGACAAACGGGCGGCAATTAAAAAACGGGATGAAAAAAGAGAGTTAGACAGAGCTAAAAAAGAATATTGACAAAAATTAAAAACGTTGGACAAATAACTTGTCAATTATATTTAACCTCAACGGGCTGTTACAAAACGCAACTTATCCAACTCCTGCGTTAAAAAATAATTTGATCCGTTTAAATACAACCTGAATGCTTGGGGTCAAATTAACTTTGTCCAGGTTGTAAATTTAGATTTTTATGTTTATTGAAATCTTTTAGGTTGACAAAACAGGTATATTTTTTACATAATACCATGTAATTGATGGATTACATTTATAAAAAATATAAATCATAAAAAAAGGGGGGCGAAACGGCTTCGACGGGGATTATGAAATTCAAGTTGCATACCGAGGTTCCTGCTATCTCGTAAAACTAGTAGGATTATAAAATAATCGCAGATGATTATAACTACGCTTTAGCCGCTTAGGCTAACGTCCTTCAGGAATTTTTCTGCAAGTTCTGAAAGGGCGACGATAAGCAGAATAGTCTATCCTTAATGTCTGTAAAAGGATGGACGAACTTTAAACAGGCTAACCTTTTGAGTACCCAGCTTGAAGGAGACTTGAAAGGCTACAATTAGATTTCAAGATATGTATGTAGACGCTTGTGTTGAATGTTTTCGGACGCGGGTTCGACTCCCGCCGCCTCCACCATTATTGCTTAATTAAATCAATCGATTATATTTTAAATTACGATTGGTAAATGGTCGGCAACTTTATGTTGCCGACCATTTTTTGTTGGTGGAAATTGAA
>Ga0209345_10001926_pt1 | contig 23912 bp, 23 predicted proteins | sample Cruoilmetagenom7_FD_187294 | JGI IMG/M metagenome (GOLD analysis project Ga0209345, IMG submission 187294) | Oil polluted marine microbial communities from Coal Oil Point, Santa Barbara, California, USA - Sample 7 (SPAdes) (version 2) | ecosystem: Environmental > Aquatic > Marine > Oil seeps ...
ATTTAAAAACCCTGCAAAATTTTTATGCCCTCCAATTCCCATGCAGGTTGCAATAGGCTCTTGCAGTAACATTATCAGCATCAATTTTAAAGGTTGCTTCAGGTAAATCTCCAGGCTTTAAAAACTGCAAACAAACCTTATCTTTTGCAATAACTTCTATCCATTCAATATAATGCTTATTTTCCATGGGGTGAGCAACTTCGCCCAGTTTTACTTTAAATCCTCCATCAACTTTTTCAATTACAGGAACATGTTTTTCCTTTGCTGCATCAATGGTATTTTCAGACATAAGTTCCATTGGTTTAGCGCAGCAGGTCATCCTACCACTACCACCGTGCATAACTTCTGTAATATTGCCACATACATTACATTTGTAGATTCCAAGTTTTTCAGCCATTTCTTTTAGTTTCCTCCTTAAAATATTATTGTTATAATGCTGTAAAATTTTTAGCGAACATCTTTATGTGTACCATTTTTTCCTATCATACCATCTCACAGCCTTTGTAAATGCTAATAATTTTCTCCAAGAAGTTCAAAATATGCCTGTTCATGAGCGCATGCAGGGCAGCTGTCAGGGGCTTTATTGCCTTCATGCAGATAACCGCAGTTGCGGCATTGCCATGTGACATTTGCCTCTTTCTCAAATACTGTGTCAGCTTCAATATTTGCTGCAAGAGCATTATATCTTTTCTCATGCTGTTTCTCGGCAATGGCTATTGATTTAAAAATTTTGGCAATTGCATCAAAACCTTCAGCTATAGCTGTTTTCGCAAAATCCGGATACATTATTGTATGTTCATAGTTCTCACCTGCTGCAGAACCTTTTAGATTTTCAAGTGTGGATCCAATCACACCAGCAGGAAAGCTGCCTGTAATTTCCACTTCTCCACCTTTAAGCAGCTTGAAAAGTATTTTTGCATGCTCTTTTTCCTGATTTGCTGTTTCCTCAAATATTGCAGCTATCTGAACATACCCTTCTTTTTTAGCCTTGCTTGCAAAATAGGTATATCGATTTCTTGCCTGGGACTCCCCTGCAAATGCTGTTAAAATATTTTTTTCTGTTTCTGATCCTTTAAAGTCAGCCATATTCTTCTCCTTTTGTTCTGATCAGTTTTTACAATTAAAAAAAGTGGTTGGTGAATTAAACTACCAGATTATTTTTTTTATAAAAATGGTGGGACAAGGTTTTTAACTAATTTGGTTTAAAATTAGTTTACCCTTTCCCTTTTAGCAATTTTTCAAGTTCAGCTGGATCAGTTACAGGTGGTCTGCAAGTATTTTCAAAGCAAACATATGCTGTGGGGCGACCATCTGTTTTTTTCACATTAGCTACATACGGCAAAATAGATGCCAGTATTTCCTGGTTTCGCGATGATCCTGTTAGCATGACTGCTTTTCCAAATGCAGTCCATAACTGAGCTGTTTCAAGTAGCCTTACCGTCTCCTTTTCTTTTTTATTTCCGGCAATTATTATCTGAATTTCTTTTTTGTCTAATTCCCTTGCTGCTTTCAGCATAACAGGAGATGAAGCAGGATGCTTAGCCATTCCTGATATTCCGAATTTCACTGTTTTTTCAGCTGCATTGTAAAAGTCTCTTCTTCCTGTATAACGATACAGATAAATAAGATTTAGTGCAGAAACAGAGCTTGCAGAGGGAATGACACTGTCTGAGTCCTCTTTAACTCTTATCAAAAGATTTTTGTCATGGTTTTTGCGAGTCATATAAAAACCACCGTTTTTAATGTTGTAGAAAAGTTCTATCTGCTTTTCCTGAAGTTTTATTGCCCATGCAAGCCATCCTGCATTAAATCCAGCCTTATAAAGGTCAATAAGCCCGCTTATAAGGAATGCATAATCATTGGCAAGAGCTGGAATGTTTTTTTCACCATCCCTCCAAATCCTGTAAAGATTTTGTTTGTCTGCCTGATATAGATTTTGTCTAATGAAATTGACAGCGTCCTTAGCAGCATCATAATATTTTTTATTTTCTGTGGCCTGATATGCCTTTGAAAGTGCAGAGATCACAAGTCCGTTCCAGGAAGTTATTATCTTGTCATCAAGATGAGGTCTTGATCTGTTATCTCTTTTTTCTAAAAGTTTTTCTTTTGATTTTATCAGACTTTTTTCAATCTCTTTTTCAGTTGTGTTAAACTCTTCTGCTGTCTTTTTTATTGAGTTGGCAATGTATAATATATTTTGGTTTTTAAACTCATTATAAGGATCAGATAATACATTTCCATCCTTCTTAATACCGTATCTGAATGAAAAAATTTTGCTTTCTTTTTCCCCTAAGATGTGAGAAATATTGCTTTGTGCCCATACATAAAATGCCCCTTCTTTTTTCTTGCCGTCAGAAATGCTGTCCGCGTCTTCAGCTGAATAAAAAGCTCCCTGGGGATGTTTCATATCTCTTAGCAGATAATTTATGGTTTCTTCTGCTGTTTTTAGATATTTTTTTTTGTTTGAACTTTTGTATGCTAATATGTAACTTGTGATTAACTGGGCATTATCATAAAGCATTTTTTCAAAATGCGGAACATGCCATCTTTCATCTGTTGAATAACGGTGAAAGCCCCCGCCAACCTGATCATAAAGACCGCCTTTTGCCATTGCTAAAAGAGTATGAAAGGCCATATCAAGGGCTTTCCCTGTTTTATCAGGCATGCTGTAGAACATGAGAAAATCAAGGTTTGAAGGCGATGGAAACTTTGGCGCATTTCCAAAACCGCCCATTTTTTTATCATAGCTGTTCACAAAAAATTTATATGCGGAAAGCAAAAGCTTTTCATAATTATTTTTTTCAATTAACTCAGATTCTGAGTTACCTGAAAGCTGATTTTCAAGAAAAACTGTAATTTTATCTGCTGAATTCAAAAGGCTTTTGCGTTTTTCACTGTCATTCCAAGCTTCAGCAATTTTCTTAAGAATAACTGGCCAGGTTGTTACCCCTGCCCCTGGTTTTGAAGGAAAATAAGTTCCCCCAAAAAACGGTTTAAGATAATCAGGCTCAAGAAACACATTAAGAGGCCATCCAGCTGAGCCCGTCATAGCTGATACAGCAGTGATATATATCTTGTCAAGATCAGGTCGCTGTTCTCTATCAATTTTAATACAGATAAAGTATTTGTTCATTATTTCTGCAATGCTGCGATCTGAAAATGATTCTTCTTCCATAACATGACACCAGTGGCAGGTTGAATATCCAATGGAAACAAGAATGGGTTTGTCCTCTTTTTTTGCTTTTTCTATTGCCTTTTCACCCCATGGATACCAATCAACAGGGTTATAAACATGTTGAATAAGGTATGGGCTTTTTTCTTCAATTAAATGATTTGGTTTTTTATTTGTTTCAGACATGGCAGTTTCTCCATAAAAAATAGCTGCATAACTAATCAGAAAAATATATATTGCAACAAAAATTTTCAACTTTAAGTAAAGCTTTTAAAACCTGCCTTAGAAACCTGTAACTGGTTACAAACTGGTGCTCTTCTATTTTTTATAAAGCGGTGAAATATCTCTTAATGTTTTCACAACATTTTTAAGTGCTTTAAGAAAACCAATAATCTCTTCTTTTGTGTTTTCCACCCCTGGTGTGATAACAAGAGTGCCTTGGGCATCTGCATGATCAAGACCAATTGACATGAGGACATGGGATGCTCGAAGAGAACCTGCTGCACAGGCAGAACGAGTGGAGACAGCATAGCCTTCATCGTCAAGCATTAATATTATGCTTTCGCCTTCAATATATTTTATTGCCACAGAAACAAGGTTCGGAAGCCCATTTTCAGGATCACCATTAATACAGTATTCATCAACGTAATTAGGAAATTCACTAATTAGAAGATTCTTCAGATTGTTTAGATGGGCAACCCGTTTATCCATATTTTTTTTTGCCAGATCAGCGGCAACTCCCATACCAATAATGCCTATTATATTTTCTGTACCAGCACGTTTATTTCTTTCCTGAACCCCGCCATCAATAATAGGCCAGATACTGATCCCACGACGAATGTAAAGACCTCCTACCCCTGTTGGCCCATAATATGGGTTTGAGGCAAAGCTTAAAAGATCTACCCCAAGTTGTAAAACATCAATGGGTACTATACCAACTGAATCCACTGCATCAGAATGAAAGATAACTTTTTTTTCTTTTGTTATTTTAGCTATTTCTTCTATTGGCTGAATCGTACCTATTTCATTATTACTGTGCATTACTGAAACAAGTATGGTCTCACTGGTTATTGCTTTTGCAATATCATCAGGATTAACGCGCCCTTTATTATCAACTTCAACTGAGGTAGCCTTATATCCCATCTGGGTCAAACGTTTTATGCTGCGGTTTGCAGCAGCATGCTCAATGTTTGTTGTTACAATATGCTTTCCCTTGTCAGAATTGGCAAAGGCAACACCTTTGATGGCATGGTTAATAGACTCTGTTCCACTGGAGGTAAAAGCGATCTGTTTTGTGTTTTTACAATTAATGAGCCTGGCAACAGATTCACGGGATTTTTCAATAACTCCTGCGGCCTCGTCACCCTTGCTGTTTTGGCTGGAAGGATTGGCGTAGCTATTTTTTATTGCCTCTATCATAGCATCCTGCACTTCTGGCAAAAGCTGATTTGTTGAGATATGGTCAAGGTTTATAGCACTCATTTCATCCTCCAGTATATTTAATGATGTTCATCAAGGTCTGACTGACATGCCTTGCAAAAAACTGCTGTCTTTTTTACCTCGGCATCACAGTATGGACAAAAGCATTTTTTACCATCCACATGTTCATGTTTTTCTGCTTCTCTTCTTGGTTCTGGCCTTATTATGCCGTTTTTTTTGTCTTCATAATTCTTAATAGCCAGCTGCAATGCGTCTGCCCCAAGGTTTGAGCAGTGAAGCTTGTTTTTGGGCAGCCCTTCCAGTGCTTTTGCCACATCTTTATTGGTAATCTTTTTGGCTTCATCAATGCTCTTTCCCATTGTAATTTCAGTAAGCATGCTTGAAACTGCGATGGCAGAACCGCATCCGAATGTTTGGAATTTGATATCTTTTATATGATCGTCTTCAATTTTAAGATATATGGTCATCATATCACCGCAAAGAGGATTCCCCACTTCTCCCACGCCATTAGCGCCTTCAATGACTCCCACATTTCGCGGGTTTTTAAAATGATCCATCACTGTTTTTGAATATATCATAATACTCCCCCTTTTATTGTATGTCGCAGTAATATCCGGATATTTTTTAAATATCCGGAGTGTTATCTATTTTCTTGCAAATTAAGGTTTATATACCAGTGATTAAAATATAACTGCTTTAATCTGACTTGCATAGTTTGGCTTAAGCCAAAAATTTTTATGCTCTCTTTTAGTCAAGAATTTCCATTAATTTTCCACAGCATGGCGGTATCTGGTCACCTTGTTTAAGTTCAACGTATTTATTGCATGTTTGACAATAAGCCCGGCAATCGTTATCTGCATATACCTCAGGATATGTATCTGAACTGCTGTTTTTTTCGCTTTCTATAACAAATCTGGCAAATTCGTTTTTCTGCGGAATATACTCTCCAACAGGAACCAGTTTTTTATTAAATCGTACACAATCTACTAACATCTTCCACAACATCTCAATTTTTTTTATTTCATCTGCATCAACAGGTGTAAATTCAACAAGATTTTTTTCAATATTTATTTTCATGCTCACTCTCCTTATAAAAAGCTCATGGTGCGATTATAAAATATTAATGTTAATATCATTAATATCAAAAAATGTGCCAATAGATTTTATTATGCTGTCTTTAACTATAATTTTTTAATAGAAAGAAAAAATACAAGTATATTGAGATGGTTATATTTTTATGAAAATATTTAATTTAACTTACTGTTTAAAAAAAACAGATATAATTTAATAAGCATGTGTACTAAAAATGCGCTTAGATACACTTTTGTATCACAGTAAAGTGAAACTCTGTCTTGATAAGTTTATTATTAAGCTCTGGATAATAAAACATCCAAGCCTGTTTTAAACATTGAATTTTACTTGATGACTATAACAAACAATAATATGGTCAATAAACATAATCATCTATACATTAGTGATTTTTCAAAAAACAAAATGAGGTGGAACAAAAAGACCGGCTATACCACCTGAATATTTTTTAAGCTTATGGAAAGCAGATTTTAATAACCTTTTCAAAATTATTTACAAAGCAAGGTTCAATACCTTTTTTTATGTGGTCGTCAAGATCTTCAAAATCAGTTCTGTTTTCTTCGGGAAAAATAATCTTTTTAACCTTTGCCCTTTTTGCTGCAATAACTTTTTCTTTTACTCCGCCTATGGGCATTACAAGGCCAGTTAGTGTCAGCTCTCCTGTCATTGCTGTCTTTTGAATAATAGGCTTGCCCATGGCAAGGGAGTATAAGGCACACGCCATGGTAATTCCTGCAGAAGGGCCGTCTTTAGGGGTTGCTCCTGCCGGGACATGAAGATGAATATCACTTCTGTTAAAAAAATCTCTAACTGCTATGTTATCACTTATATATGAACGAACAAATGTATATGCGATTTCGGATGACTCTATCATTACCTTTCCAAGTTGTCCTGTCTGTTTAAAACTGGGCTTTCCAGAAGGCGATCTGGTTGCTTCCACATAAATTGTTGTGCCTCCCAGACTTGTATATGCCAGCCCCATAACCACACCAATCATCGGTTTTTTGTACAGCTTTTCCTGTCCATACATTTTCCTGCCAAGAATTTCACGTAAATTTTCAGTTGTTATTTTTATCGTTTGTTTTTCTGTCTCAACTATCTTTCTTGACGATTTCCGCAATATTTTCTTTATATTATTTTCAAGGCTGCGAACTCCTGCATCCCTTGCATATCCATCAATAATTTCCTGAAGAACAGACTTGGGAATTGAAACCTGTTTTCCGATCAATCCATGGTTTTTCAGCTGCCTGGGAATAATATATTTTTTGGCAATTTCCATTTTTTCTTCCAAAATATATCCTGAAAGATTGATAATCTCCATTCTATCCAGAAGAGCTCTTGGTATTGTGTCTGTCTGATTTGCCGTACAAAGAAAAAGTACTTTGGATAAATCAAAACGGACATCAAGATAATGATCCAGAAAATCCCTGTTCTGTTCAGGGTCAAGAACTTCAAGCAGTGCTGAAGCAGGGTCACCTTGAAAGCTTGTACCAATTTTATCGATCTCATCAAGCATGATAACAGGATTTGCAGTTTTACAGGTTTTCATGGTCTGGATAAATTTTCCAGGCATGGCACCTATATATGTCCTTCTATGTCCCTTAATTTCAGCTTCATCGCGCATTCCTCCAAGGGAAAACCTGAAATATTTTCTTCCAAGGCTCCTGGCAATGGACTTACCCACCGAGGTTTTGCCAACACCTGGTGCACCTACAAATAAAATAATTGAACCTGCTATATCGCCTTTTAAAATTCCCACTGAAATCAGTTCCAAAATTCGATCATTAACATCAGACAATCCGTAATGATCTTTATCCAAAATGGCTGCAGATTTTTTTATATCATGATTATCTTCAGAATAGATTCCCCATGGCAGAAGAGTGAGCCAGTCAAGATATGAGCGGGTAACATTGTATTCAGGAGAAGCTGGTTCAAGGGTTTTTAATTTTTCCATCTCTTCTTTAACACGCTCTTTTGCCTCCTTGGTAAGTTTAAGATCTTTAACCCTTTTTGCAAATTTTTCGATTTCTGTCTCTTTGTCTCCTTTGCTAATTCCAAGTTCCTTTTGAATTTCCTTAAGTTGTTGTTTAAGAAAAAATTTTCTTTGCTGGGTTGATAACCTTTCCTCTATACGTTTATTAATCTTGGTTTGAAGTTTTGCTATTCCCAGCTCTTTTTTAAGAAGAATAAGAACCTTTTTAATTCGCAATCGGATTATTTTTGTTTCAAGAATTTTCTGCAGTTCTTCTCCAGATGCAGTTGTAAGTGTAGCCGCAATATCAGCAAGTGTTCCTGGCTCGTGTACATCCATCTGGCTTATCAGTATTGAAAGCTGTTCTTTAAAAAGTGGACTTAATTTTACCAGTTCCTTAATAACGTTTATAATTGAAACAGAGTATGCTTTAAGCTCATCATCTATCTCAGGCTTGATCTCATAGAGATATTTGACTTTTGCCTGAAATGGAGAGGTCTTTTTAAGCATCTCAGTTACTTCAATCCGTTCTAGTACCTGAACTAAAAACTGGAAAGGTTGTCCTGGTGCTGGAGGCGCTATCTGAAGAATTTTTGCAGCAACTCCAACATTATACAAATCATCAGATGATTGCGTTAAGTGTTCTTGCGAAGATTTTTCGGGATGTATCATAATAAGACCGATATACTTTGAAGTAGTCTTATAAGATTCATGAATAAATTTTATCAGCTTCTCATCTGTAATTAAAATAGGCTGCATCATTTTAGGAAACAAAGGACGATCAGTCAAAGGAATGATAGGCAAAATGTCAGGTAAAAGAGTATCTGCAACAACAACAGTTTTATCATCGGGGTTTGGTTTTTGAATATTGGTTTTTTCAACTTCAACATCTATGACTTTATCACTATTTTTTTTCTGCATATGTTTTTCCCTTAAATATTTATGAATTATAATCTAACCGGCCCTTTTGTTGTAAGGGATAAAAAACTGTTTACAATGCATATTTACAAGTCAAATAACTACAGTACAAAAGTTTTAAATGAGATATCATCTGCAACTGTTTAAACACTTTTTTTCACTTATTTCAAAGTGTGGCACTTTTTGCAGCCCCTAGGTCCGGTTTTTTTACCAGCTTTAGCCATTTTTTTATGGCAGCTTATGCAGTATGTCATTACCTGCTTTTTTTTTAATTTTCCTGTTTCAATTAAATCCTTGATACTGCCGGTTTTTTGAGGAAAAAGTGCATGGCACTTCATGCAGCTTTTGATTGTGGACTGATGTTTGGCATGGGGGAAAAAAAGTAGCCCTTTGCTGCCGGCATAAATATTCATTTTTTCAGCTCCTTTGTTGCTGTTATCTGCCCCCACGCAGAAAACTGCCAGAATTAAAATTAATGCTGTTGCGATAAATAAGCTTGTAGGTTTCATCTTAATTATGTCCATTTCTTAAATTTATGTTTTTAAAACTTGTTTAATTATCCATTTTAATATTTCATTTTCTTTACAGATATCAAGTTTTACATTATCAAAAAAAATTTCAGCACGTGCCATACTCTTGTGACCACCGGCTGTTCCCATATTTCCAAATACTTTTTGAGCTATATTGCCAGCATTACTGCTGGCGCCGTCGTTTCTGAAAATAACAACAAGCTTTTTATTATAAATACCTGAGACAATGCTCCACTTTACAGAACTTACCCTCATAAAAAAATCAGCTATAAGCACACATACGTCAGGATTTATTACTTTGTCAAGATGTACAAAAATTTTTCTTTTTATCTTTACTTTATCCTTTAGCGCTTTTGAAAAGTATTTAAGAAATCCTGGCTTTATATCAGCCTGTTCTACTCTACTAACAAGGTGAAGATTTGCATGTTTGTAAAGAAACTGAAACGCCCGGATATCTTCAATTATGGTTTTTCGTACAAAATTGTTTGTATCTGTTTTAATAGCATAATATAAGCCCGTTGCAAGCTTTACAGAAGGCTTTATCTTTGCAGCTTTTAAGTATTCTGACATAATTGTTGCAGTTGCACCGTATTCAGGTCTTATATCTGAAAAACCTGTTCCATAATAGGATACAGGATGATGATCAATTACAACAGACGGTTGTAGTAATTTGAAACTCTCATGGTGATCTGGCTGCGAATCCACAATTACAAAACGATCAAATTCGCTTAGCTTAATTTTATTAAAATGTATTAAATCCAAGCCTAAAAGTTTTACCATTGCAATATTGTCAGGACGTTTGACTACATTAATGTTTGATATTGCGACTTCAGATACCTTGCGCCATAGCAGCCTTTTTACAGCCATTGCACTTGCTATGGCATCAGGATCAGCATTTATAACAATAAGAGCGTGGTTTTTTCCTGAGAACTGATTATAAAAACAATTTAATTTCTCTGCAGCAGTTTGTGCCATTTGTTTACCTTTATCATATATCTCTTACTTATATTAATATCAATAACATAATTTCCTTTTAATCGTACTATCAAGTCAATATATGCAAAAAAAAAGCCGATTATTTTCATGTTTAACAATTGGATTAACATATTGTCAAATTTTTTGCGGCCTACTTAATTAATTCAAAGCACCTGATCCGGGGTAATTGTAAAAATTTATAAATACATAAAATCAGTATGTTAAGGGCAATAACAAATTAATATTTCAAATTGTGGTATGAATTTAAAAGCAGATATAATAACAGATAAGGAAAAAAGGGGGGTTAAAAAAATATCGGAATATTATAATATTTACATGTTTTATCAGATAGTTGAACCATATTTGTACCAAAAAAATACGAGACAGTTGAGACAACTTATTAAAAAACGAGGACTAAATAATTTACCCAACCATAAGATACTCGACAGGCTGTTGGAAAATATAAAAAAAGCTTGATACTCGTAAGAGAGTTAATCTTTAACTTTTTGCGCTAACTGCACACCAAGATCTAAAGCTTTTTTGTTCATTTCAAAAAAATTTGCAGGAGTTCTGGTTTCCAGAACTTTTATTAATGATTCCATATTGACAATATTTGTTAAAGTTTGCAATGCTCCTAGCATACAAACATTAGCAACTGATGGATTACCTATATTTTCCATCACATATTTATACATGGGAAGTTGTTTATGTCTGGCATCTACTCTTTTTTGAATTTCTACATAATTTGAATCTGTTATAAGAAGACCATTTGGCCTAATCAAAGTATAATATTTGTTATAAGACTCCTGTGTAAGACATACTAATATATTGGGTTGAATTACTTTTGGAAAATATATTGCTGAATCAGAAATTATTACTTCACTGCGGGTTGCGCCTCCTCTTGCCTGAGCGCCATAAGTTTGTGTTTGAACCGCATTTAACTTTTCATAAAGGACAGCAGTTTCAGCAAAAATTATAGAAGCTGTGATAATTCCTTGTCCCCCTGAACCTGAAAATATTATCCTGAATCTTTGCATATACTTTCCTTAAAAAAATAATATTAAATTTCAATGACAACTGATCAATATATAACTGCCTTAAAAGTTGTTTTCACTTTTTATTCTTTTTTTGCTCTTTCGATTACTTTGTCATATTCACGGCAGTATTCAGGCATTTCTTCTTGTTTAAAGATACCGCGCTGAATCAAAGCAGGATTTTCGATCAATAATTTTGAGCCTATTGGCACAGTATTGTTTTTATACTCTTCTAACATATTTACAGCACTTTTAATGTTATTTTTTCTGCCAAAATAGGTGGGACACTGAGATAAAATCTCCACAACTGAAAACCCTTTATGTAATATAGCCTGTTTAATTATTTTGATCATCTGCTTAACATGATAGGTTGTAGTACGCGCTACAAATGTTGCTCCAGCCGCAATAGACAGATTAATAGTATCAAATGCATTATCTATGCTTGAATATGGAGCCGTTGTAGCTGAAATACCGATTCCTGAAAGCGGTGAAAACTGCCCTCCTGTCATGCCGTAGATTCTATTGTTCATAATGATAGCTGTCAGGTCAATGTTCCTGCGTGCTGCATGTATAAAATGATTTCCTCCTATTGCCAAAGCATCTCCGTCTCCCATAGGAACAATCAGATTAAGTTCAGGACGGCTCATTTTGACTCCTGTTGCAAAAGCCAATGCGCGACCGTGAATTGTATGAAGAGTATGAAAATCTACATATCCTGAAATCCGTGCAGCGCATCCTATACCAGAAACCATTACAACTTCGTTTTTGTTAAATCCCAGTTGATCAACAGCTCTTAAAAGAGAATTCATAACAATACCATGGCCACATCCGGAACACCACATATGTGGAAAAAATCTTTCTCTAATATATTTTTTTATTGACATTACTTACACACCTTTTCCCTGAATGTTCCGCAAAATATTTTCAATATCATTGGGGGATATTAAAACACCGTCAATGCGATTTGCTAAAAATACTTTTTCAGTATGGTTAATGGCAATTTTTACCTCTCTTAAAATCTGCCCCATATTCATTTCTACAACAACAATATAATTGGCTTTAATGCATTTTTCACTTATGATACTGTATGGAAAAGGCCAAAGGGTTTGCAATTCAATAAGGCCTATTTTTTCTCCTTTTGCCCTGCGGTTTTGCACCAGCTGCAAAGCAGATCTTGCAGAAGCTCCATAAGAGACAAGTATTGTATCAGCATCATCAAGAAAATATTCCTTAATCTTGGCAATCTGGTGAACATTATCTACTATTTTATCTGTTAGATGATGAACAAGTCCATGAACTATTTCAGAATTATCTGTGGGAAATCCCCACATATCATGAAACAGGCCAGTAACGTTATATCTATGCTTTCCTCCGAAGTCAGACATTGGTAGACGACCGTCTTCCCTTGGCAGATATGGATGATAATTTACATTTTCTTCCATGGTTGTTTTGAGTCTTTCAACTAAAGGTATCTCACCAATTTTAGGCAGCACAATCTTTTCCCTCATGTGCCCTATAATTTCATCAAGCAAAAGAATAACTGGTGTTCTGTATATTTCAGCACAATTAAAGGCATAAACAACCATTTTAAACAGATCCTGATGATTTGAAGCTGTAAGGCAGATAATTGCATGATCGCCATGTGTTCCCCATCTGGCCTGGTTTACATCACCCTGGCTTACATGGGTTGGGATACCGGTAGATGGCCCTGCGCGTTGAACATTTACAATTACACAGGGAATTTCTGCCATAATGGCATAGCCAAGTGCTTCCTGCATCAAAGAAAATCCAGGACCACTTGTGGCAGTCATAACTTTATTACCACTTAAAGAAGCTCCAATAATGGCGCACAGTGATGCAATTTCATCTTCCATCTGAATGAATTTACCTCCTTTTTCAGGGAGTTTTACAGACATATGCTCAGTAATCTCAGAAGAAGGTGTAATAGGATAACCTGCAAAAAAATTAATGTGGGCATAAAGAGCGGCTTCGCTGCACACTTCATTGCCCTGAATAAATCTTATGTTTCCACACATTGCATTTTCCTGTCAATTTACTCAAACTATAATAAAATTTATTTATTTGTGCAAAAAAAAGCTTGTCCTGCCCTGGGTCAGTTAAGTTATTCACAAAATACTTCAACAGCAAGATCAGGGCACCTTAGTTCACAAAGCCTGCAGCAGATACAATCACCTGGCCTAGCAGAAACTGCCTTGTCTTTTTCGTCAAGTTCAAGTACATTTTTAGGACAAAAATAAACACAAATACCACAGCCTTTACACCAATCCCTGTTAATACTATGTTTTTTTTCCTTCACTGCATCCCCTTTGCTGCATCCCTCCACTATCATCCAGTAATTTTTACTACAATTTAATATTACATTTGAAGGTATTTAAATAAGGTGTGCTTGTTTTTTTATGTTATTCACCAATTATTTTAATCTACTAACAGTGAATACATAACATCATCTTATTTGGTATGAAACTTCAGTTACAATAAAGTATATTGAAGTATGCACCATTGTAGATAATTTAGCACAATTTCATCAACAGTGCAATCAGCTTTTACTTTTTATTACTCAGATAATTGAATGAGTTCTTCAATGACTTTACCAATTTCTGAAAAAAGGAATCCCAACCCTGTCAATATGATTTTTTGTTTTTAGTTCTGAATATTTCAGAGTAAGGATACAAATTATGTTTTTTTTGATTACTTTATTTTATGAAATTTTTTATACGTCTTAACTGCACGTTTATTAACCTTATTCCAGAAGGTTTTGTCTTCATCAAATACCCAACGCAATGGTTTGTTTGTATATATTTTGATAAATCTGAACAAATCCTTTTTACTAAGCTTTATATTCATGCTTGAAAAAAACAAAGATGCAATATCTTTAATCTTCCATCTTACAGGCGTTTTCCTACGAATCTGCGCCCTGTGAAGATCAATAAGATAAAGTAAAACCGAAGCAGGATCAATTTTTTCTGATCCACCTTTATTATTAAGCAAAAAGTGACAAATATAAAAATCGCGATGATTTACTCCGTTTTGGTGAAGAATGCGTGCTATGTTTGCAACCTTAGCTATTATTGCACGTTTTAATAAAAAATCTGGAGGATCTTTTTCCCATTTACTGCAAAAATCTTCAAGACTTACAGTATTTTTCAGCTCTTTTGTTATAACAAAAGAGTTAAGCCGTGCCGGATTAAATCCGCTTTTGCCATAACCTACAAGCTCTATTGTATCAATATTCAACTTTTTAAGATGCAAAATTGCCTTCCATTCATTTTGTGCTCCGACAACAGGCATGCGCAACCTGAAAATATCGCCTAATATCTCCTTACACCCTATGCCTCTGTGAAATTTTGCAAAATATTGCTCTTTGTCATAAGTAAAGCCAATGGTCTTTCTTCCTTGTTGCTCACTGAAAACCTCACCTTTAATAGCAAATAAACGCTCAAATCCTTTTTCTAACTGCCATTTCCTAATCCATTTATCAGGAAGCATTAGCATAAAGCCATCCTTTCAATAATATCTGCTGCTTTTTCAGACCTGCTAAATACATCATTTTGGGCAATATAATTAATTCCGTTTTTTTTCCATTTCATACACTCGTCTGAAAGCAGCATGTGTGCAAGCATCTGATTGAGCTTTTTCTGTATAGAGGGTGAAGGTATGAGTTTTCCTGCTTTAGCACGTCTGATATGACAGGCATAACCACAAATATCTGTGGCAAGAACCGGTAAACCAGATGCCATTGCCTCTATCAGAACATTGCCTGTATTTTCCATGCGTGCAGGATGCAGCAAAATATCAGCTCCTACAAAAAAACGTAAAATATCATTACGACCGCCTAAAAAATGCAGCTTGTCAGCAATGCCCAAACGTTTTGCCAAACGCTTAAAAGGCTTTACATTGCCTATTCCTGCTATCAGCATCACTGTTTTTTCCAAAAGGGCTGAAGGCAAAGAAGAAACAGCATAAATAGCACGGTCAACCCCTTTTGTCTTAAAACCGGAACCCACCATTAAAATAATCTTTTTATCTGAACCATTTAATCCAAATTCATATCGCAGTTTATTTCTAATATCATAAGCATTATCAATACATACAAAATTTTTTGAAATACCTGGTGGAAGCAAATAAAAACGCTGCCGGCAAGTACCATAATACTTTGCAAATATCTTTTCTTCACGCCTGGCAATCAATAAAATTTTTGTTTTGGATTTTTCACCAAATACATCTTCTTCAAACTGCATATATTTTCTGCAACGTCTGGTTAAACGATAAAAAAAACTCCTGTTATAAGCTTTTGCTGCAAAACAGGTATCTGCAGCATAGTACAAGTCCAGTCCTGGCATCTTGTTAAACCCAACAACAAAATCATACTGGTTTTTAACTAAATATCTGTTAAAATCCTTAATAAAACCTTCTAAACGGCTGTGATTTGAAAAGTATCTGTTTGAAAGACAAAAAACATTCAGACCTTTTGGAACATCTCCTTTCCATTCAAAGACAAATGCATCCACCTGATGACCACGTGCTATACAAAGCTTTGCAATTTTTAAAAAATTCTTTTGAAGACCACCATAAGAAAAATATTTGAAGAGACAAAACGCAAACTTCATTTTTATATTATAATCCAAGTAATTTCAAAGCATTTCCAGCAAACATTTTGTTTTTGTATTCTTTTGAAATCCCTATGTTTTCAATTTGCTCCATACATTTTTTCTGATCAACGAGGGGGTAATCTGTACCAAACAAAATTTTATCTCCGCCAATTATCTCTGTTGCAACAGAATATATTTTTGGATTGTATAGGAAAATTGATATGGCTGTATCGTAATATACACGTTTCAACGCTTTTTCAACTTCAGGCATCAGTTCGTAAAAAAACAGACCCCCGCCCCAGTGAGCCAGAATGATATCGATATCAGGGTATAACAAAATAAAATCATAATATTTTTTCACATCGGATTTAGCCTTTCCCACGTAGTAATGACCCACTGTCTCATTGGAATGCAGCATCACCGGAATATTAAACTTTTTTGCTGCTTCAGCAACAGGCCCTATAATTTTTTTGTCTGTTATGGAAAACCCCTGGGGCTCTGCAGCTATTTCACCAACACCTTTAGCTCCAAGCCTTACACATCTTTCGATCTCATAAACTGTTTTGTCACTGTCATTTAAAGTAACAGATACAAACCCAAGTAGCCTGTCGGGATATTTTTTAATAGAATCTAACATATAATCATTACATGCTCTGCATAGTCCCTGATCAAACCAGCTAAAGCCGCATATTACACTTTTATCTATTCCTGCCTGATCCATTGACTTAACAAGCTCTTTTGCACCTATCATTTTTAACTGTTTTGATCCTCCCAGCATATTGGGCCATTTCAGTGCGAATATCAAACGAAAAAGAGAGTCTTTTTTGCCGTATTTTGCCAGATTATTTCTTACATCTTTTGGGAATAAATGCGTATGAAAATCTATTATCATTATGTTTCACCTAAATTTATAAAAAAATGACGCTACAGCCTCAAATAAAAACCTTTTCTAAATCAACATAAGTGTACAGCTTATTTGCGCTTCTTGTCCAGTTTTAATATCAGCAAATACTATAATGATTTTCTCACATACAAAAATATTTACTATAATCAAAGAGTTAGTTTAAAAAGCATTATAGATTAAAAAAAGAAATAAGTTATATATTCCTTGCATTATTTCATAAGACCGGATATAAATTATAGATAAATCATGTAATATTTTGCATAATTTTTTGTAAACTAAGCTGAGTTTACAACTAAAACTTCACTTAACTTAAACCACGCTGTACAAATCAATATACGATAACAACATAAAAAACTGTCATTTAAAAATGCAAATCAGTAAAATAAATAGAAGATTATTTTTAAAAATTGCTGGTTTTAGTTTTTTTGCAGGCCCTTTATGTTCATATTCTGGTCTGTTATATGCCAATGATGCATTTGACTATGCAATTAAAGCTCAGAACTTTATTCAGACAAAAGAGTATAAAAAAGCCATAAAAATGGCAGAAAAAGCAGTGAGTATAGATCCTGCAAGTGACTGGGCTTTTGGCCTTCTAGGCCGCGCACACCAGCAACTTGGTCAAAAAGCCAAAGCTGTTGTTGCATATATGGAAGCTGTACGTTTAAATCCTGATGACATATACTCTATGACAATGACTAAGATGCTGACACAAAAACCCCTAAAAGGGATAAACAGAAAGTTAAAGCATCTGAATCATCTTGAAAAAGCAGCCATTCAGGAAGAAGCAGCCATTCAGGAAAAAACCCTGGCATCAAAAAAAAATTATATTGAAAAAGGGCTTCAATATCAGGTAAAACGGGTTGTTATTGATGCAGGCCACGGAGGTTTTGACCCAGGAGCTGTTGGAAAAAACGGATTAAAGGAAAAGGATATAACCTTAGATATTGCACTGCAACTTCATAATAAGCTTAAACAAAACAGCACAATAAAATCTTTTCTCACAAGAACAGGCGATTACTATGTTCCTTTAAGTGAACGTACTGTTACTGCCAATCAGTTCCGGGCAGATCTTTTTATCAGCATACATATTAATGCAAATAAGAAAAAAAATCCCAATGGAACAGAAACATACTTTTGCTCAGAAAAGGCATCCAGCTTTGAAGCTAAAAAAGTAGCAGAGCTTGAAAACTCCGTAGTGAAATATGATAAACAATACAAAAAACAGCCTGGATTTATCAATATAGAGGCTATTTTATTTAAATTTGAACAAAAACTATACTGGAGCGAAAGCTGCAAATTCGCAGAAGCATTTCAAAAACGCTTCAAATCAAAACTCCCCTTTGAGAGCAGAGGCGTTCATAGTGCAAATTTTTATGTTTTGCGAATGGCAAAAATGCCCTCAATTCTTCTTGAGTTGGGTTTTATATCTAATTTGGGAGATGAAGCAATGCTTAAACAAGCTGATGTCAGAAAAAAAATAGCTTCATCTATTGCAATGGGACTTGTATGAAAAAAAAAATCATAGCCTTATCAGGTTGTTTGATATTTCTTGTTTTTGAAATGTTTCTTACAATTTTTTCAGGCAATTGTATCATTTATGCAAAAAATGTAAACGATTTGATTGTTCAGGGAGCAGACCTTCACTATCAAGGCAAGCTTGATGGGGCTGTCAGCAAATTTAAAAAAGCTATATCACTTGCCCCTGAAAATGAGTTTGCACATAATCAATTGGGTATTCTTTATGCCAAAAAAGGAAACTTTACAAAAGCATTTAAAGAGTTTTCTTATGTAAAAAAAATAGATCCGCAAAATACATTTGCACTTCTTTGGACAGGCATCTGTTATCTTAACTGGAACAAGATGAACCAGGCTTTTAACACGTTTAATAATATAATTAAAATCGACCCGGATAATGCTGATGCCCTTTATTTTATAGGCACAATTTACAACTTCAGGCGCAATCAGACAATGGCAATAGAATATTTAAAAAAGGCAAGAGATGCAAATTCCAATGATGCTGATACACATTTCAGGCTTGCACGGGCTTTTCATAATTTGGATATGACTGCAAATGCGCTATTAGAGTATAACAAGTCAATTTCAATCAACCCCACCCACACAAAAGCTGTTAATGAAATCGGATGGCTTTATTACAATCAGGGGAATATTGAAAACGCGATAAATCAATGGAAAAAAACACTTACAATCAAAAAAAAAGATGCTGCGGCTACTTTAAATCTTGCCAAAGCCTATAATTGTATAGCTTACAATGCTTTGACAGCACGCAAAAAACAAGATGCATTAAAATACTGGAAAAAAACACTTGCAATAAATCCTAATAACAAAACAGCAAAATATTATTATGACAGATACCGTTAATTTTTATAAAAATTTACTTTTAAATCATAAAACTCGAGGATCAGGTTTTTTAAGAAAATACCTTGATTTTGTCAGACTTCTTCATATGAAATGCAAAAGCTTGAACATCGGGTAAAAAAAACATTGCAAGGAGGTACTATGAAAAAGTGTTTTATTTACATTTTGGCAAGTATTTTAGCAGTAGTTTTATCTATAGAATATGGTCTGTGCGATCAAAATTCTCAAATTGTTGAACAAGTGGGAAACGGCAATATCAACTGGAGCAAAGGTATTCTGCAGGCTAAAGGTATTGGAGTCCCCCCTGACAAATACTTCGGGAAACCCAATGCCTCTCCTCTGGCATTAAGGGCTGCAAAGATGGATGCTTTGCGAAATCTTCTTGAAGTAACAAAAGGAGTACAAATCACTTCCCAAACAACTGTAATCGACTATGCTGTGGAAAAAGATACCATCGTTTCTGAAATAAATGGCGTAGTAAGAGGCGCTCAGATCGTCAGCCAGAAATACCTGCCCAACGGCACTGTAGAAATTATTATGCAAATGAGTCTGTATGGTAATTTTTCACAATTAGTTCTACCATTTACATCTGTTAATCCGTCCCATGATATTTTCCCTAAAAAGCAGCTTGAGCAAAACAAATCATCCAGGTTATTTACAGGACTTGTTATTAATGCAAAAGGGTTGAATGCAAAACCGGCAATGTCTCCTAAAATACTGGATGAAAACGGTCGGGAAGTATATGGATCAGCTTATGTCAGCAGACAGTATGCTATACAACAGGGAATGAGCGGATATGCGAAAACCATATCATCTGCAGTTGCAAACAGCAGAGTTACAGATAATCCGTTTCAGGTTAAAGGAATAAAAACAACAGGCCATGGACGATCTAACATCGTCATAAGCAACGCAGATGCTGAAAAACTTAGAAGTGTCTCTGAACAGCTTTCATTTTTAAAAAAATGTCGTGTTATGATAGTTGTTGATTAAAAAGCTTTTTTTATCCAAAAAAATATAGATAAGGAGGAACAATGAAGTTTAAATGTTTATTATTAATTGTAACTATAACATGTTTGTTTTTTTTTTCAGCATGTTCCCAAAAAGCTATTGCTCCTCAGGCTGAATTCGACACACCGCAACATCATGTAAACAATGGTAATAAATTTTTAGAATCTGGTGAATATGACAAAGCTTACAAAGAATTTACAAGAGCAAAGGAGCTGAATCCGGATTTTTCTCCGGCTTTTGTAGGTACTGGCCTTGTGTACGGCTATAAAAATGATTTTAAAGAAGCATTTAATGAGTTGAAACAGGCAGAGAAAAAATCAAAAGACAAAGAGCAAAAGCTACACGTCAATCTGGGATATATGCGTGTTTATACCCTGGGTGGAGAAAAAGTGGAAAAAAAATGGCTTAAAAAAGTAGAAAGCAAATTTAAAAATGCCAATAAAATTGATAAAGATAACGAGAAACCTTATTATTACATGGGCATGGCCTATAAAAAAGCTCTTATGTTGAAAGATGCTGCTGTCATGTATAAAAAAGTCCTTGATTTAGACAAAATGTTTGTTGAAAAAGCCGATAAGGAGTATGCAGTAATTCAAAAAATTGAAAGAGCTATACCCGGCACAAAAGTCGGCAAACAAATTGCGCTGCTTGAAAAAATTACACGTGGTGATATCGCAGCTTTATTTATCGAAGAGTTAAACGTAGATGAACTTTTTAAAAACAGAACAAAAAAACAGTTTAATACATCTTTTCAAAACAATGAGGAAAATTTTGTGACAGAAAATTTTGTAAAGGCTCTGCCTGCAACAGATATTGAAAAACATGTGCTTAAAGCAGATATCGATACTGTAATAAAATTACAGATTAAAGGCCTTCAACCATTTCCTGATCACAGGTTTCTGCCGGATCAGTTTATAAACAGAGCTGAATTTGCTATTATGATAGAAGATATTTTAATAAAAATAATAAGAGATGATTCTCTTGCTACAAAATTTATTGGCTCAAGTTCTCCTTTTCCTGATTTAAGAAGCAGTTTGTCGTATTTTAATGCAGCAATGGTTTGCACAACAAGAAATATCATGGAAACAAAAGATGTTGCCACAGGAGAATTTGCCCCTAATGAAACAGTCTCAGGAGCAGAAGCAATGCTTAGTATAAGAATACTAAAAAATCAATTAAAAAAATAATAGACCTTTTTTAATTTCAACCACATTGCTATAAAGATGAAAAAAACAATCAACATAATATTAAATACTTTTATTTTTTTCATCATATCTGTTTTTGCCCATGGTTTATTAAATGCCGAAAATACTTCTATAAAAGTTCAGGTTACAAAACTTAGAGGAAAAGCTTTTCTGACAAAAGAAAAAGAAAAAAGCCTTATTGTTCCTGGAGATTTTCTTTATAAAGGCGATGTGGTTGATACAGAAAAAAATTCAAAACTTGAAATCACCCTACCTGACAAAAGCATTATGCGATTTGATGAACTTACTACTTTTACACTGAAACCTGTTACCTCAATTGAAAATCAAAAAAAGATACACATATGTTTGCTTTCAGGAAAAATATGGGCAAAAATTTTTAAATGCAAAAAACAGGGTCTGTTTGCCATCTCAACTATAACAGCTATAACAAAAGCATGCGACACAGTACTAACAATAAATGCGAATAAGGATAACTCATCTGAAATTAACATTTATCAGGGAGAAGCTGTTGTAAACAGCATTAATAAGGTTAAAAAAAATTATACAGACAAGATTATTACTGAATCGACAGTTATTTCCAGCCCTGATAAGCCTGAAGCTGATAAGTGGAGTTATATCATAAAATCCATGCAGAAAATAATCGTAAGATCTGACTCAAATACAACAGAACCTTTCAGGTTTTCATCCAAAGAAAATCCTGACAAATGGGTTACCTGGAGTCAAAACAAAAAAAGCAAATAATGCATCACAGTCATACGTGCCAATACTTATTTTTTTGTAAAAATAAGTATTTCTAAACACATCTTTATTTAATTGTTGCAGATTTCAATTAACTGTAAAGGAGAATGATATGACGCAGATATGTCATAAAAAATATCAACTTTTAGGAATCGTTTTACTAATATTGTTTTGCAGAGTTGTTTATTCTGAAACTTTGTCGAATCAGGATATTAAACAGACAATTTTTAATCGTGCGGAAAAAATGCAACTGGTTGCAAAAGAAAAACAGGCAGATATCTACGCACCTGATTCCTTTAGCAAAGGAATGGAACTTTATCAAAATGCCGTAAAAAAATTTAACACAGGAAAAAATCTAAAAGATATACAGAAAAAACTTTCAAAAGCCGTATCATATTTCAACAAGTCAATAGATACTGTCAAACTGGCTTCTCTTGTTTTCAAAAACGCAATAAAAGCCCGCAACAAAGCTTTAAAAGCAGATTCATCAACCTATACATATGACAGCTTTAGCAAAGCTGAAAAGGTGTTTAAAGAGGCTACACGAATTCTGGAAAAAGGAGATAATAAAAAGGCAAAATCCAAAGGTAAGGTCGCAGAAAAATTATATCTTTCATTAGAGCTTAAGGCTATAAAGGCAAAATGTTTTCAGGACGTATGGACAGCTTTTAAAAAACTTGAAAATATCAATGCAATTAAATATGCGCCTTTAACAGTTAGTAAAGCATATGATGTAGCAAAAATAGCTGATGAAGTATTGATAAACAATCGCCTGGATACAGATCAGGCGACCCAGCTTGCAAAACAGGCAGAATATGAGGCATTACATGCTATTTATCTTACTAAGGCTGTCAATCTTATAGATCAATCAAAAAAAAGCAATGAAGAACTGCTGATTAAAGCTGAAATCCCAATTCAAAAAATTGCAATGAGTCTTGGCATAACAGCTCATTTTGACAAAGGAACAGATGCTGTAGTACAAAACATTATAAATGAATTACAACAGTTGCGGAAAAGCAAAATGAATTTAGAGCAGGAAGTTTACACAATTAAAGAGCATTTAAGCTTATTGAGTTCTTTTAAAGAACAAATGAAATTTAAAATGGATCAGGAAAAAAAATGGCGTGGTAAAATATCAAAAATCCGTAGCTTATTTGCACAAAAGGAAGGAAAAGTTATTAAAGAGGATCAAACTATCATTATAAGATTATACGGTCTGTCTTTTCAAACAGGCAAATCCATAATTAAACTTGAGCATTACAGCCTTTTAACAAAAATTATCAAGGCTCTTTCGCTGTTTCCTGACAAAAAGATAATTATTGAAGGACATACAGATTCACAAGGCGGTGAATATATTAACCAGCGTTTATCATCAGAACGCGCTAATGCTGTAAAACAATATATATTAGCAAACACAAATATTTTACACTATAACATAGATGCAATAGGATATGGCTTTGCCCACCCAATTGCAAGTAACCAAACTGCTAAAGGAAAATCTAAAAATCGCAGAATTGATGTTGTTATCCAGCCTTGAATTAAAATTGGCGACTAAACGGTTCAAAAAATTAGGGCAGTTGTAAGCTCAAACTGTTTTCAGAGATTTATGTGTATATTTCAAGTAAAAAGTGTACCACTGTATTAATTGAAATATACACTCTGCTTCTTGATAGCTTCGCGATTTGGACGACTGCTGAGCTTGCTCATATCGTCCTCCCAACCAGTTTTTCCGAACAAAGCAGATCACGATAATTTTTTACCAGAGGCTTTATGAATATTTTCTTGGGGCTGGTGGTGTAGCTCTTACCCTTTCGAACAAGCCCCTGGCCGGTTGTCATACCCAGATATTGCCAATTGGCCGCCTTGTAACAGATGCCTTGATAATGGGCAGGGTCTACAAAAGTCTCCATTAATACCGGAGAATAGCCCCAACTCTCTTGC
>Ga0209345_10001928_pt1 | contig 23882 bp, 30 predicted proteins | sample Cruoilmetagenom7_FD_187294 | JGI IMG/M metagenome (GOLD analysis project Ga0209345, IMG submission 187294) | Oil polluted marine microbial communities from Coal Oil Point, Santa Barbara, California, USA - Sample 7 (SPAdes) (version 2) | ecosystem: Environmental > Aquatic > Marine > Oil seeps ...
CGTGGATTCGTTTCGGCGACATGAAGATGCTTTTACAGGGTTTGCAGTTATTTCCAGACAAACCACTTGTGGAAGTCTGGTGGTCTGCAGCACTCCATCGAGAGCAAGGATGGGTACAGACCGTTGGTAGAGACCATGTGTCGATTGTGCAGGGAACGTCAGGGGCGACACTCGTTCATTTGCCCTTGGAGCATATTTTTTTGGTTGTGACGCGTGTCCCAGATAGTGCACTGCTCTTGTAATCGCTACGAGTACGACAAAAATCGAGAGATGGGCTAAATAGGTCAGATGGAAAGACGCTTTTCTGCCATGTTCCTTTGCCTTTCGGGTTTTTTCGTGCGCGTAGAGCGATCCGTGGGTTTTTGCTATCCGTTGTCGGCAGTTTCTTCTCCAGCCTGTTTCCTCTTTCTGTATATGCAGCGTCCGCAGTTGTGAGTATTCTCAGGCGGATAGTCTGGTAGTCAGGTAGAAGTTTGGTAAAGGTCCTAAAAGTTTTGGTCATTTGGACTGATTTTTCCTGTCTGGTTCCCTGTGGGAGACGCAGAGTCTTTTTTAAGCTGAGATTTGACCGACTTTTCATGGGGCGTGTCCTGCTGGATTGCAGGTCTTTGTCCGGAATGATGTATTCAGAATTGCGTGGAGGCGTGCGGTGGAGAGAGAAGTTGTCCGGCTCGAGGATCTTGTCAAAGGTGATGTCATGCTTGCCGGTGGAAAGGGAGCGAATCTTGGCGAGATGTTGAGCGCGGGGCTCCCGGTCCCTCGCGGTTTTGTGGTCACTGCTGCTGCGTACCAGAGAGCGATGTCGGTAAGTGGTGTACGCGCAGAACTACAGCGGATTGCCGCTGACCTGGACGCGAATGTGGCAGTTTCGCTTGCGTCAGCATCAGAAGAATTGCGTGCTCTTGTGCATCAAGCGGGTGTACCGGATGAACTCGCCAAGGAAATTCTCGACCATTACAAATATTTGGACAGTACTGCGACCGAGCAGTTTGGAGTGGGTACTTTCCGGGGAGTCCCGGTGGCTGTTCGTTCTTCTGCGACAAGCGAAGACACAGCGGAAGCTTCTTTTGCGGGGATGAACGAAACCTATACAAATGTGTACGAAGATCTGCTACTGGATCGGATTGTTGATTGTTGGGCGTCTGTCTGGGGTCAACGGGTGATTGCCTACCGGGCAGACCGAGGTTTTACTGAAGAGCCGGCTATTGCTGTCGTAGTGCAAGAAATGGTGCAGTCGGAGTGTTCGGGTGTCATGTTCACAGTAGACCCTGCGACGGGTGACCGTGACCGTCTTGTGATTGAGGCTGCTTTTGGTCTTGGTGAAGTAGTGGTGAGCGGGCAAGTTGAACCGGACACCTATCGGGTCCGCAAGAGCGGACCAACCTTGCTTGATGTGCGGGTTGGCAGGAAAACCCACAAGATTGTGCGAGGAGATGACGGAGCTGATTGTCAGGTTTCGCTTTCCCCCGACGAAGTAGATGACCGAGTTCTGACGGACGAGCAGATTCTCGAACTAGCTCGGTTGGGTATACGAGCCGAGGCGCATTACGGCTTTCCCCAAGACATGGAATGGGGATTGGCCGGAGGACACTTACATCTGTTGCAGTCTCGACCGATCACGACGCTGCTCGATCAAAAGACAGCAGTTCCAGTACTAAAGGGCTTGGGTGCTTCGGCAAAGAGGGGGTCGGGTGAAGTCCGTGTGCTCTCTTCGCCAGAGGATGGGGACCAACTCTGCGCGGGAGAGGTTTTAGTAGCACCAATGACAAGCCCGGACTGGGTGCCCGCCATGCGCCGTGCTGCAGGGCTCGTTACCGATGGGGGCGGCATGACGTGTCATGCCGCAATCGTGAGTCGGGAACTTGGTATTCCCTGTGTTGTGGGGACTCGGACCGCCACAAATGTCTTACACACAGGGGATCTGGTGACTGTGGACGGGGCAGAAGGAAAGGTTTATCGGGGTCGTTTTCAAGATGAAAAGCATGTTCCGCGTATCACAGGAGGCGATACGCGCGGAGAGCAGGCCATCACGTTGGCTTCGAGTCTTGTTCCTCTTGGCACGCGACTTTATGTGAATTTGGCGATTGCAGATCATGCCGAAGAGGCTGCTGCCTTGCCTGTGGATGGAGTTGGCCTTGCGCGGGCTGAATTCATGATTACCGAGGCTTTGGGAGGAGAACATCCCCGTGCTTTGTTTGACAGTGGACGCGGCGGAGAATTTGTGTCGAATATGAGTGACTCGCTCTTGTGGATCACGCGTGCTTTTGCGCCGCGCCCTGTCGTTTACCGGACAACTGATTTTCGTACGAATGAATTTCGTGGACTTAAAGGAGGGGAGGCATACGAAGGCCATGAAGAAAATCCGATGATTGGTTACCGGGGATGTTATCGCTATATTCGCGATCCAGAGTTGTTTGGGTTGGAGCTTGATATGCTCGATCGAGTGTATGAGGAAACTCCGAACCTGATAATCATGATTCCTTTTGTGCGTACTCTGTGGGAGCTTGAAGCCTGTTTCGAGTTTATTGATCGTCACCCTCTTGGGCGCCATCGAGGTCTGCAGAAATGGGTGATGGCCGAAGTGCCTTCAGTGGTTTACCGGATACCTGAATATGCTGCTCTTGGGGTGAGTGGGGTTTCTATCGGATCGAATGATCTGACACAGCTCATGCTTGGCGTCGACCGTGATTCGCAAGTGTGTGCTGAACTCTTTGACGAGTCTGATGCCGCCGTTCTTGATGCAGTAGGTCGTATTGTGGAGGCGGCACATCTTGCCGGGATCTCTGCTTCACTTTGTGGCCAGGCTCCATCGAACAATCCTGTCTTTGCGGAGCATTTGGTGCGGGCAGGGATCGATTCTATTTCAGTAAACCCAGATGCAGTGCAAGCTGCTCGGTCAGTAATTGCCTCGGCTGAGCACCGGATTTTGCTTGATTTTGCGCGTGCAGCATCACGCTAAAATCTGTCTACTCACATGAATCGAAGTTCGAAGAAGTTTTAGGCAATAGCTTTATTATTCTGTTTTGGGCAGATAGCGTAATTCTACGTGAGTATTTTTCTATGTGATGGCAATACTGTGAATACTGCCGATAGAAGGGAATGGTTACTCGATTTTCTGCCTGTGGTGTTGAGGAAAAGTTTTGAGAATGACTCCAGTTCCTTCTTCTGAACAAGTGCAGCTTGTACGCGCTTCTTTCACCAAGATTTTGGGGAATCCGAAACATATTACCTTTGAGTTTTATGAAAATCTTTTTCGGGTGAGGCCTGATCTTCGTTCTCTTTTTCCTTCTGACATGACGGAGCAGCGTAAGAAGTTTTTGGATGCTCTTCGTATGCTCTTGGGGGCCGTACAGCGTCTCGATTCCATGGATAGAGCAGTGCGCACATTAGGAGTGCGTCATCGGAAAATGGGAGTTTGTCCTGCGTATTTTCCTGTTTTTCGAGATGCCTTTATTGCTGCGTTGAGCGAAGAGCAGTGTGATGATTTTACGGAAGAGGTAAGGGTTGCGTGGAGTCTGTGTTTTGACCTGATCGGGGAGAAAATGATGGCGGAGACTTTGCAGGACGTCCCCTGACGCGATTGTGATGTGACTGTTTCTGCTGTTGTATGGGGTATTTTCTGGATGTTTTTTGTTGAGGGGGCGGTCCCTTGGCAAGAGGTACTCCACCTATTTAAATAATGCAGTATTTTTGTATCGGTCGGGGAGAAAAAACTGCGGAGACACTTTGATTCCTGAGTTGTGCAGTGTGGGACCTGGGATATATGACCTAGTGATAGGGTGTGGGACAAAGTGTGGGTTTTTGCTGTTTTTTAGTGTTTTAAAATGTATTTACTGTTATTGATGGTTTATTCTTTCTTTTCACTGCAAAGTGTCTTTGTCTGATTTGTAATGGATTTGTAAAGAGGGAAGTACCGGGCTTTGTGGGGATGTTGGAGATTTTGTTCTTGTCTTTGGTTTATTGTCCCTGTTCTCTGTGTTTTTTCTGAAGAGAAAAGGGTTTTTCTCTTCAGAAAGAAATATACATTTATGTATTTCTAGGTGCGTATTTAAAGAAATTCCTGCATCATGCTCGTATTTTTTAGCTTTTTTTATCTTGAAATATTCTAGATAATATGTTTATATGCTGTATTGACTTGTATGAGCTAATACTTTGCTTGCATGCTTTTTTGCAGACTGAACCCTTGGAAATCATTCGGAAATGCTGCAAATTGTAGGTGTGGGCGAAGTGAAGAGTTCTTTCAAGGATTGTCTCGTTTGTGTCTCATGCATGGTATTTAGGGCTATTTCAGAGGTTGCGCTATGGAAACGAGAAAGCGACGACGTAGATGGTCAAAAGCGCATTTTGCCTTGCTTCTCGTGGGGTTACTGGCATTTTTCTTGAATTTTCTTGGAGTGCGTACCTGGGTGCGCACTGTGCGTGTGGCAACTGCAGCCCAGCCTTTACGCTCGGGAAGTGTGTTGAGTGCCGGGAAGGTTGTTTTTGTTGATGCGCGCATGGGCGATGAAGTGTTGGAAACTCTGATACAGCCGGATGATTTGACGGATTTTGAAGGCTGGGTGACGGTTGGCCCTATTGCTTCCGGTGGCGTTTTGGCCCGAGCCAATCTGCGACCACCTGAAAAATCCCCCGTTGCTCGCCGGTCGATGTCGGTTCCCGTTTCTCCCTCTCTTGCAGTTGGAGGCGCTATTCGAACGGGAGATCGAGTGGACATCATTGCTGTCGAAGATGGCGTAGCCCGTTATGTGCTTGTTGGGGCAGAAGTGCTTGCGGTGTTGCAACCCGGCGCGGGAAAAGGCGTGCTCGGAGGGGGACGGAGCGAGCATTCCCTGGTTGTGTCAGTGGATGCTGTTGCTGCGCTTGAGCTGGCGTGGGCAATAGCGACCCGTTCTGTGCAAGTTGTTCAAGCTACTGGTGCTGCTCCTGCAGAACGGCAAAGCCGATTTTCTCCACAAGCCTTGCGATTTCCTTCTGACCTGCATGTTGCAACAGACGTACAGCGTAAGGGGAAAGACTAATGCCGGAAAAGAGTGATCGTCGGGTTGTCGGTCCTCAAATCGCAGTGAGTGCCGGAGAATGGTCAAGAGAACTTGTGAGGTATACACGCAATTATGGACATGCCAGGTGCCGTTATGCGGCGATTGAGAGTCGGAGGCTATTCGAAGAACATGTGGATGTCTTCGTTTCTCATGCTTCATGCAGTTTTCTGAATGCGCAGCTTGTTTTGGATCTTCGTGATCTTGGCACGCAAGTAGTGGTTGTTGTCGATCCTGAAGATTTTCATTCTCGTGGTGTTGCTACAGATATGTCGGAAAATATTGTTGATCACTTTTGTGGGGCAGACGAAGTTGTTTCTTCCGGGATATCTACTGAAGATCTTCTCCTTGCCATTATCGTGCTACATGAGACTTCCGTACTCGACCGAACACTCGCTACCAAAGATATTCTTGGCGCATGTGGAATCCCGGAAGAAAGTCGGGATTTTGCTGGGAATCTTGCGCGAAGTACCGGTCGATCAGCTCAAGAACAGGAGGTTTTGAGAAATGCTGACCCCTCTCCTTCTCTAAAAACCCGGATCCCGGAGCTTTTCCACTCCGAGAAAGAAGAACAGTCCCGTAGCCTTCGCACACGTTCTAGCTGCACAGTAGTTGTAGGAAGTCCGTGTGGGGGCTGCGGTGCAACAGAGGTATCCATAGCGCTTGGTCACCTGCTTGCTTGTCGCGGACTTTCCAGTCTGCTTGTTGAAGCAGACGACATTTCCCCCTCTCTTGCGCAGCGTCTCGCTCTTGATGACGACACTCCCAGTATTCGTCGCGCGATTCTTGCAGTAGCACGTCAAACTTTGCTGGCTGAGGATGCTGCTGCTTTTTGGCCTGCTGGGGGATTTCACGTGCTCACAGGAGTCGCTAATTCTACAAACTGGCGACAGGTGCGGCCGGCAGACATGGGAGGAGTGCTCCGGGGCCTTGCGCATCGCTGGCCACGTCGAATCGTGAACATCGGTCATCAGCTGGAAGATGTGCGCCTTGATGATTATACGGGAAGGTATCAAATGGGTCGAGAAATGGTGGCCCAGGCGGATGTCCTGGTCGGAGTAGCCACGCATCTTGTGCTTTCTCGTTTATTTGAGTGGCTTGATCAGGTGCAACGTCTCCGCCGTCCTGGTACTCCGCTTTTTCTCTTGTTTAACCAGATCGATCCTGGTGACCGCCGATTTTTTCAGAGCGAAATCACTACAGAAATGGCGAATATCGGGTTTTCTTCACAAGAACTGTTTTTTGCTCCTTTTGATACAAAGGTGCGGAGGAGCGCGTGGAATGGAGAGTGTCCAGGCCAGGGGCCTTTTCTGTATGCGCTTACTCCGCTAGTGGAAACAGTTTTTTCTCTTCTTCCTTACCAGGGATCCGGCCGTGCATGGAAGAGGTGGAGCTTGCGTCAGCTGGGACAGAAGTTCTCGAAACGAGAACTCTCCAGCTCAGCAGAGGATGTTTCAGATGCGCGTTGAATATGACCCTTTTGCTGTGATCTTGGAAGACACTCGTTTGCGATTGCAGACAGAGCGTTGCGATGGGAAAGAAGATCCCGAGGCTGTTCGCCAGGCGATTTTGGCGTCGCTTGGCTCTTATGAGCGTACAGCTGAACGCGATGGTCTGCCTGATCTTGCGGATCCTACAGATATGTTCCGGCGCGTTTTCGACACGGTCGTAAGCTATGGCCCCCTCACGCATCTCCTTACCGATCCTGAGATCGAAGAGATCTTGATCGAGGGAGATGATGTTTTATACATCGATCGTACTGGTGCCTTGAAGGGCGATACTACCCCTTCTGTGGGAGATGAAATTGAAAAAGCCGTGCGTAGGCTGCTTAAACGTTCTACGTCCCATCGAGACTTGAATGACACCTCCCCCATTGTGTGCTGTGGAGTGCTCGACGGTACGGCTCGCCTTATTGCTGTGCAGACGCCAGTTGTAAAAAATGGACTTTCGGTTTCGATCCGTAAACAAGTGTGGAAGCACGTCACTCTTCCCATACTGCTTGAGGCGGGATCTTTGTCACGTGAAGCTGCTGGTTTCTTGTGGACTGTGATGCGGGTGCGCTCTTCCTTGCTTATTTCAGGACAGCCGGGTGCTGGTAAAACTTCGCTTTTAGCTGCTTTGCTGGATGCGGAACCTCCTGAGCATGTGCTGCGTTGTTGCGAAGAAGTGCAAGAGCTGCCGCATGCGCGTCATGCTGCAGGTTATTACGAAGCGCAAGATCGTCCTGGTCAACGTCTACGTGATCTCGTGCGGCTCGTATTGGGCATGCGGCCTTATCGAATTGTGATTGGGGAAGTGAAAGGAGAAGAGGCGTATGAGCTGACGAGGGCTGCAAATGCCGGTTGTGGCTTTTGCTGCACAATTCATGCTAATAGTGCGAGTGATGCGCTGGAAGCCCTGGTGAGTGCTGCCCTTATGGCAGGGGAAAATGTGGCAGAAGCCCATTTGCGCCGTGTTTTCGGTCGGACAATACAGTTTGTTGTTCATCTCGATATGGCGATGACTGATGAAGGAATACAACGTCGTGTGATGGAGATTGCGTATGTGCAATCAGACCTGAACGGTTCTGGGTTTGTGCTACAACCGCTTTTTACGCGCGACACCCTGAGCAGCCCTCTTGTTTGGAAGGGAGTGGAACCTCCTGACCCTGTTCTGCTTGCCCTACTGAATCGAGAGCTGGCTTCGCTGGATCTGACTGTGCATGATGTGCTCGTTGGACGAGGGAGCCCTCTGTGATTTTTGCTCTACTCGGATCCTGCCTTATGGCCGTTGTGTCCTATGGGGTAGCTGCCTTGCTCTTCGGGATCACTCCTTTTCCCCGCGTGGGTTTGTCTTGGCGGGCAAAACACTGGGGTGACCGCCATACTTCCTGGTTGAGAGAAGCCGGTATTCCTTTCCCTGCCTTTCCTTTTTGGATGGGATGTGTGGCTGTTGGCGGGGTGAGCTTTTTGGTGCTATGGAGGATTACAGGCGTTTGGGCAGTGGCACTTTTGCCGGCTTGGAGTGCTGCAGCTTTTCCAGTGCACTGGTTCCGACATGCCCATATGCGTTGCGAGGATGCCCGTCGTGAGGCATGGCCGGATGCTCTTGCCGATGTCGTGTCGAGCTTGCAAAGTGGGCGGACCATGCATGATTCCCTTGCGGAATTGTCTGTTTCGGGTCCGGTCGCCTTGCGGCCTGCACTTACTCGCTATGGAGAACTGCAGTTTACGCACGGGCAGACAGTGGCGCTCGAAATTGTGCGTCAGGAACTCGCGGATCCCATTTCAGATCTCGTCATTGAAGTCTTTTCTTTGGCGATGGGAAGGGGAACCGGAGAAGCTCTCTTTATTTTGCGCGATGTGGGTGAAAAAATTGCTGATGAGCTGGATAATCGACGACAGATTCGGTCAGATGCGCTGGAACACCGTATTGAAACGACTGCTGTTGTCGTCATTCCCTGGTTCATTCTTACTTTTCTCGTGATGAGCCATGGGGACATTCGTGCTTTTTACCGTACAGAAAGCGGCCTGATTGTTCTAGGAGTCTGCGTTTTTATCCTGGAAACCGGTCGCCGTGTTGTTGGTTATCTTGGACGAGTTCCTCCGGACCCCCGTGTTTTTCGCGGAAAAGGTGGCTTACTCACAACTCCTTCCTTCATGGCGGACGAACGCATCAAAGGAGGACAAGGATGACGGGTGATGAGTTACGGGTATTTGCCGGGGCCATTTGTTCGGGCATTGTAGTAAGCCTGGGAGTTTTTCTCGGAGGAGTGCATCCCCCGCGCCGTTTGTCTGCTCGTGTGCACCCATACACCCGTGGGGTTCGTGCCCGTCTTGGTGTTCTCCCTGATACAGAATCGCCAGTTTTTACTTATGTTCCCGGGACGTCCCGATTATCTCGCGTACTTGGCAGGTTTCTTATGGGAACTGTCGGGAAAATTCCGGTACTCGGTCCGCAATTTGGCGCCCAACCAGATCGAGATATTGACCGTCGTCTGCGCCAAGCCGGAATGCGCATAAAACCTGATGACTATCGATCTGGGCAGATCCAATGGGCTGCCTGTGCGGTGGGATTGTGCGGATTCCTGACATATTTGGCGAGTGGCAACATGCTCTTGGCACTTCTTGGTGGTGTAGTAGCTCTTTTTTTCTCGATTAGCCGGCAGAGCGCGCAAGTCGACATTTCCATAGAAAAGCGCCGGCAATGTATGCGGAGAGAGCTATATCCCCTGCTTATGCGACTTGGTTTCCACCTGAAGACAGATGGACGCATCCTCAATGCAGTTGAAGAGACGGTGAACCGGGCAGAGGGAGAGGTTGTGGAGGAACTACGGGAAGTGGTGGGGGCAGTGCACAATGGCAGTTCTCTTGGTGATGCCTTTCGCCAAGCGGCAATAGACACTCCCGAAGTGTTTACTGCGCGTGCGTATCGCATGATTGCGAACGGGGAACGCACTGGGTCTCGTCTTGCCGAGAACATCATGACGCTTGCTGTGGAAGTCCGTCATGGTCTCTGTCGAGAGGCACAAGATAAGGCGACTCGGCGTCGTTTCACCATGATGGTTGTCACCACAGTGTGGATGTTGCCGGTCATTATCCTGATGTTGGCTGCTCCTATGGGATTCTTACTTTATGGGGAATGATTTTGTACATAACTCTGTCTCCGTGCAGGGTGTGACCGAAGGGGAAAAATGGGAAGAATACGAGGACAAAAGAGCGTAGAAATTTTTTCAGAAAGGAAGTGTGCGAATGATGCCGGTTTCACTGTGGCACAGGAGCTGATGGTTGTGGCTGTTGCAGCCATCCTTTTGCTCGGTCTTTTTCTTGCCTTTGATCGGATACAGGGGCAGACCATAGAGGAAGTCGAAAAAGTGCTCGATTTGGATTCGTCTACGAGGTAGAGGTTTTGGGGAGATCCCCCATGTGGAAACCAGTACTGGTGAGAGAGTTCATGCACGCGAGATGCTGCAGAAGAAGAACAGCACCCTGTGTCTGTCGGTCCCACTTTTCTTTCTTTTTTTGCATTCTTACTTCATGAAAAGCAGTGAAGAAGTTTGTATGCGGGTGCAGAGAACAGGAAGAAAGAGTGGGAGCCTGGAGGAAAAGGAAAGTGCGATTTTTCCTTGGTTTGTCGGGTTTTGTCCCTGAATTCTGCTTTTGCAGGAGAGTTTTTCCTTTCAAGGAGCGAAAGGAAAAACTCCTCATTGGCTTGGGAGCAAATGTGGACCGAAATCAAGACCAAGGCTTTGTTGGGATTCGGTTTTGTTTCCTGCTCGCAGTTTCTTTTCTCGCCTTCGTCAATCTTGTGGAAATTGGTCTGCATTATTACGCAAGAGGGGTCGTGCAAACGGGCCTTGATGCTGCTGCACGCGCGGGATCTCGTGCCGCTGACTCTTCTTTCTGTGCGCTATCTGCTTTCCCTCAGACTGAAGGTGAGCTTTGTGCGGATGACACAGCTGCACTTGTTCTTTGTGAGAAAAAAGCACATGAGGTGTTTTCGCTTGGGTTGGGAGGGCCTCTTGGTACCCAGGTTGATCCCATCTGTTTCATGGAAGAAGACACGGTTGTTGCCACAGTAACGCATGAAGTGGTGTGGCAAGCCTGGTTTGCGGGGATGCCTGATTTTGTTTTTCTTCCTGAAGCACGCGCACGGAAGGAGCGTGCCCCGTGAGGGATAGATTGCCAAAAGATAGCGGCGAAACAGGCTGTGTTGCGATCGAAGGTCTTCTTGGTCTTGCAATGCTGCTCCTTGTGGGAGTTGTGGCATTATCCCTTCCCACCTGGGCACATCGTCAGGCAATTGGACGTTCAATGGCCCGCGAAGCAGCGCGAGAATTTGTTTTGGCTCCGAACTGGGAAATCGGAGAAACACGGGCCTTGCGGGTGGCAACAGAGACTGCTGAGAACCGTGGCCTTGGAGATGATCGATGGCGCGTTGTTGAAATTCGCTGTGAAGGAGATGGAGGGGAGGACTGTCGGCAGTCTGAGGTTATTCCCCGAGGTGGCAAGGTGACAGTTGTCCTTGAGCTTACTGTCCCATTTTTGGCAATTGTCCGATATGGCGGAGGTGCTCGCTATGGCGGAGGGTACCACTGGACTGTTTCCCATACAGAGGTACGTGATCCTTATGGGAGCTGGTCAAGATAAAAAACGAAAAACTGCACGCGAAATCTAGGGAAGAGAAGATGGGCAGTCAGAAAAAACCCTTGCGAGGGAAAGATGGACTATCTTTTCGCACTGGGACTTCTTCACGAAGAATATCTGGGCATACATCATCTGGTAAATCTGATGCCGGTTGTCTCGGCGTCTGGTTTTTGGGTTTGTGGGTGTTGCTTCTCGCTTTTGCGGGTGGAATTGGCCTGTTTATGTGGCGGGGAGTGCGGATCCACCAAGATTTGGCTGCTGTGGCAGATGCTGCAGCAGTGGCTGGTGCGGCAGGTGGTCTCGATACAAAAGAATATCGACGCAGCGGACTGCTTCTTCTTGATCGACCTCTTGCGCGCGAGATCGCGATAAGTGTTCTCGGCGAGCATGAAGTGACAGATAATTACCGGGTACTTGTGGAAGATACAGCGGTAATTGTGGAACTTGATGGAGAAATCACGCCTTTTCTGCTTCCTCTCCTTGGCCCTGCCAGAACAATAGAGTTTACTACCGTTGCCGTTTCAGACTTACGGAAATCAGGATGAAGAAGCCTGATGATTTTTTTCGTAGATGGACGGATTCTTTGTGGGTAGGACGGGATGTACCGAAAACGAGAACATTTCTCCTTGTCGGTATTTTGTTGGGATTCTGTATTTTCGCAGGAGCGTTTTTTTTTATTTCTGGAGTCGGGGATAGTACAGAGAGGGGAGTCCGGCGGGATTTTTCTCAAAGTGATCCTCCGGTGGCTTCTGCGGAACAGAGCGAAAAGGAAGGATCTGCTTCTCCTGTACTAGACGAAGACCCTGAATCAGCTGTAGTGGGGTTGGTGAGGGCACGGAGCTGGGGATACGCACATCCTTTTCGCGCTAATCCTGCTGATTGGGCCATTGGTCGAATGGCAGATGCAGACAAAAAATTTCTTGGTGAAAACGCGGCGAAAGAGCGTTCGATCCAAGGAGAGAATATGCATGATGGTCTTCCTCTTGCGCGTGTGTATCCGCAGGCTGTCGAGTTTCCGTCTATCGGAACAGTTGGTAATCGGCATCCTTTTCTTCTCCCCTTTCTGCAGCCCGAATCGATAGGCAAGCAGATTCTCGTGGCACGCGTTTATGTGCGTATTACGAATGGGCGTGGGAGTGTTCTTGATGAGAAGGGAAATTTTGTGCCGCCTTCAAGGAAGGATGTTCTTGAAGGCGTTTATACATTGCTGTTTTCTTCATCTGGGTGGCGTCTTCTCCACTTTGAAGAAATGGTTTTCACTCGGGAGGTCTAATGGTCAGCAAGAGTTTGCTTGTGGTAGCCGTTTTGGTTGGGTGTTGTCTCGGGAGTTATGCAGCCCAGGCTACTGAAGTTCCCATGCCTCGACTGAAAGAGAAAATGCGCGCTGATCTCGGTGCTACAGAAGAGGGAGAGGTTGTGCTAAGTCTCGACGGAAGAGAAGCTGGGTGGTTTCCGCGACGAGGGGCTTCTCATAATCCAATTCTTCATGTGCAGTCTATTCCTCTTGGTCCGTGTGAGGGAGGAGTGAGTAATCCAGAAGGGATCTTTTGGATGATGAGTGTGAGTGTTCCTGATGATGGGAAAATAGAATTTTTTCTTTATGTCGATATGCCTGCTGAGGGGGAAATAGAGGGAGAGGATTGGCCTGCTTATATCGAAGAAGAATATGGGCCAGTTGAGGCTTTTCGTGTGCCTATAGGTCGCCGTATACGTTCTATCTATTATTTTTGTGGGGGTCTCACTCCGCCTGTATCTACCCCTCCGTCGCAGTTCGCTGTATGGCAAGGAATTGAGGATCGCGTGGCTTTTCCTCGTATTGACCTCAACCCAGATGAGAACGTTATTACTGGAATGCCTGTCTGGTATTGGTATGATGGTCCTGAGAAACTGGGTCCGTTATCTCTTTCTTTTCGTAATTGGACTGTCACGGTTACCGCTGCTGCTGATCTTTGGACTTGGGATATGGGAGATGGGGTTTTCCATCAGTCGAAGCGTTCGGGCGACTGTCAACTCCATGCTGTGTCCTGCCCTGATCGAGCGGGTGAACATGTGTACGAGAGGAAAGATGATTTTTCAGTGATACTTGATGTGGGGTGGTGCGGGGTCGCTCTTCTTACCCATCCCCTTCCGAATGGAGATGTGCTACAGGAGGAGGCGAGTCTCAATTGTGTGACGGTGAGTGGGAAACGTTCTCTTCATGTTGCCGAAGTCCGAGGTGTGCTTGTGGGATGAAGATTCATCACACGACACGAACCTGGAGAAAGTCTTACGTGGCGACGTGATTTCTTGCCAGGAATATTGCCCTTTTTTGATGGAGTAAAGCAGTTTTGGGAGAGGAGGACTGTTCTTGTTTTGAGCAGAAGTGGGTCTTTGGGCAACCGCTAGGCGAGAGGACGGCGTGCTTCAAGGATTTCGTGCCAGCGTTGTGCTGCAGCGCGAGGGCCTCCTACCCATTGTTGATCCCGAAGACGTTGCCGTGCTATCTGGGTTTGTTGGTTAAGCCAGGCTACTTCTACAACACTGACCCAATTGTCGCTGATACCAAGAGCCTCAGCGTGAATTTTTAGCCATTCTAAGGTGTTGACGGCGTCATTCTGCTTGTTCGAGAGAATTGCTTGAAAGGCCTCAGCCAAGCGAATACTAATTTCGCCACGTCGATAGCCCGTCTTTTCTGCAAGGTTTCGTGCATTTTGGATGTGTTCCTGCACTATTTTGTTGGCATTGGGAGCGGCATCCGCGATGGCGAGAGCAATATGGGCGTGGCATTCGTGGACCGGATTTCCTGCTGCCTGGCTGAGCTTGATCGCTTCAATGGCGCGTGCCCTGCCTTTGCTTGGCATTTTCCATGCAATTGTGCTCGCGAGGTGTGCAAGGGGTTGGGCAACCGCGCCGGTGCCTCCGCCGGCTTGACGAGCGTTTTCGAGAGCTTCGGCATAGTATTTTTCTGCTTCGGATAAAAGGCCGTTGCAGCGGTGTGCGTGTCCGAGTAGCTGTTTCCAGCTGGTGTAGAAGAAGGGGTCTGTTTCTGGGTCGGGATCGATGGCTGCGGCTTTGCTGAGAGCATCGCGAAACCTACCTGCGAGACAATCGAGTTCTCCCAGGTGAAGGTAGGCATATTTAGCATAAGGTCCATTTTCTTGCACGATTTTTTGGTAGTCGATTGCTGTCAGTCGGTACATTCCGAGATCGCAATTAACTCGGACGTGATAGTACTCGATGAGGGAGCGGGATTTTCCAGAAAGTACTGGGGACCGTAATGCTGCAGACAGTTCAGCGGTGCTTTTTTCTAAATATCCTTGTTTATAGTGCTGGATTCCTTTTAGTCCCTGGCAGAAGATTCCTGTGTGATTCTTGGGAGAGGAAGGCGGTTTTTTTTCTATGCGGAGAGGCTTCCAGTAACCGCCTGATGCAAGGCGGTGGGCGGCGTCCACCAGCCAGCCTGGACCGAAATTGAGGTCGATAGCAGTGCGTACCATGTTTGGGAAAATGTCACCTAGCTCGTCTAAAGGAGCGTTGGCGGCAGCAATGCCTAATTTTGCAAATTGGTCTGCATATTGTTCGCGTATCTCCTCGCTTAATGTTCCCACCGTTGTTCCTTGTGGAATGAGGGCTTCTGAGACGCGGAGGAGAAGGGGCTGGTTAATGGCTGCGAGCCAGGGGCCAATACGGGGGAGGTCCCAGACTGGGCCGTCGGAAAAGATCCTATTTGGAGGAGGCAGGGGAAGATGGGGGTGGCCGTTGTGGTGCCAGTTACTGACTGTGTTCTCGCTTTCATTCAGCAATGATGCGATGCCGGAAAGGGTAAGAGAGCGAGGAAAGTCAGAAGAAAGAGGGATAGGGGTGTTGGCAGTTTCTTCTTCTGTGTGTACTGAGGAAGATGTGAATGGACCAGGTTGAGAATTCTGCCTGCATAGTGGATCACTGATGCATAGTGCTGTTTCTTTTGCAATCCAGGGTTGGATAGTTTCAGGAAGCCAGCGTGGTGGGTGGAGTGCATCTGGTGGGGGTAAAGGGTGTGTGGGGTGTTCCTCCTGGAGCCATGTGTGCACTGATTGCCAGCTGGCGCCAATTGCTTGTGCAAGATGTCCGATGTCATAGACAAGGATTGGCGCCAGTACGGGATCGCAATTGTGCATATCTATTATCCCCCCTAAAAATGGTCAGAGAATACAAATTACAGAGTTTTTTTGGTGTTCTCTGGTTTTTTGCTTTCGGCAGACTTGTTTTTACTCGCGAGTGTTTCTGGAAGAGTTGTCAAAGTGCAGGCAAGAGCGTTGCAGTCTGGTGAAGGCTGATGCGCTCATTCTGAGCAGTAGGGAAAGAAACTGTTAGGAGTGTGAGGTGTTCGCATCCTAAGGTGTGGCTGCGCGTGCAGAATTTTTTTGCCTCTGTCTTTCGGCAGGGGTGGGGTCGCGCTCTCTTTTGAGCAGGGTATTTCGAGTGAAACGATTTGAAGAGCTCTTCACTGAGTTGAGCGAAAAAGCAGAGGCTACACAGGCGGGATCGAACACTGTTCGTTTACTCGAAGCTGGTCCGCATGAGATTGGCAAAAAATTGGTGGAAGAGGCCGCCGAAAGCTGGATGGCGGCTGAGTATGAGAGTCCTGAGCGCTGTGCTGAAGAACTGTCTCAGCTGCTGTATCACGTACAGGTCATGATGCTGGCGCTGGGTCTAACTCTTGAGGATGTATATGAGTGCCTCTGACGTGCTCTTGCAGAATAATCCCTGTGAAACAGCTCGTTCTGAAATTCGGGTTGCGGTGCCTTCCAAAGGAGCATTGGCAGAAGGAGCAACAGATCTTCTGTGTGAAGCCGGCTACCGAAGTCGTCGAGACGTGAAATCATTGCGATCTTTCGACAGAGCCAATGGAATAGAATTTTTTTTTCTACGTCCGCGTGACATCGCCACATATGTGGGAGAAGGGATCATTGATCTTGGCGTGACAGGGCGCGATTTGCTTGTGGATAGTGGGGCAAAGGTAGTGGAAGTTTTGCCTCTAGAGTTTGGCCGATCAGAGTTCTGTTTTGCTGTCCCACAAGGCGTTGTTCTTGACCTGACGGCCTCCCCTCCCTTGCGAATTGCGACGTCTTATACACGGTTATTGCATGACTATTTGCAAAAAGTAGGAAGCAACGCCTGTGTGGTTCCTCTCGATGGCTCTGTTGAGATTGCCCCTGCTCTGGGAGTGGCTGATGTTGTGGCTGATGTTGTGGATTCCGGGAGAACTTTACGAGAGGCGGGATTGGTGCTCGCCGGCGATGTCATCCTCTCTTCGGAAGCTGTGTTGATTTCTCGAAAACCAGCTGAGGAGTCTTCTCCTGCTGTGCGGGTTTTGATCGAACGCTTGCGTGGAGTAGTCGTAGCTTCGCAATACGCGATGGTGGATTATGACATTCCCGAGTCGCTTGTCGGGGATGCAACGAAGCTCACCCCAGGTATCGAGTCACCGACAATTTCGCCTTTGCGGCGGGATGGGTGGGTGGCAATTCGTTCTCTTGTGCCTCGTAGAGACATCAACAACGTTATTGATAAATTACGGGATATTGGTGCAAAAGGTGTGCTTGTTAGCGATATAAGGACCTGTAGGATTTAGCCCTTACTGCGTTTACCTGCCTTTGGCGTTCCGTTTTTATCTTGTTTTTAGGGGCGTTTTACTTTTGTTGATGTTCTTGATGCCAGTGGGAAATATGCCTCTTGCGTGTTCAACGGAGCTTGTTGTGGACCATTCAGGTTATTTCAGATCGCTTCTTGCCGCCTCTGGAGAGAATCTCTGGAAGCTGGCGAATGTGCAGATTTTTTTGTGGCCGGAAGTGAGAATGAAAGGTGTTGGTGGCAATGGTGGAGTCCTGCGTATGCGTTCAATCCTCCATATCCTTTCTATCTTTCTGCAGGTAGAAGCATAATGTGCAACTTTTTCTCGTGAGTTACCTGTAGTGGGAAGTAATAATACTAATTTCGGTGTTCTGATCAAATAGTGATAGCTGTGTTTTCGGAAAAATGTGAACTATATGATGCAAGATAGATAATGCAGCTTTGATGCTGTAAAGAGAAGATTGCAGACTACGAGTGGTTTCCAGGAAGTAACAGGTATTTCCGTCTAGATATGTTTGTAATAGTTTCCATCTGCCTGATCTTTCAAACGTCGTCATATTGTTGCTCTAGGGGCCTACCTGTAGAACTATTGGTTTTGCACGAGCTGTCTCGTCGATGATTTTGTTGTTTTTGTCGTGAGCTGTGGTGTGTGCTGGCTTTTTCCCTGCTTGGTGTGTTGCGCGGTGGCCGTGTCTGGAGACTGGGCTGTTTTTTCTCTCTGCTAGTGGCCTGGTCTCTCCCTATTTTTTTGTTTTTGCTTCGGACTGCGGCATGTGCTGGCTTTTCCTCTTTTGCAGTAACTGGGCTAAAAATAGTGTCTTTTTTTATTTTCTAATGACATTTTATCTATTGATATCTTTGAGTTTGTTTTTTATTATCGTGTTGTGATGAAGGTTCGTACTAACGGAAATGTGCGCCAAAGGGTCTGTCTGGAACAGCCGCTAAGTGTTTTTTCTACGCATAAATACTATTTAAGTTATATGAGCGTAAAGGTGTGTGTCGTTCGGCAGAGAGTGCAACCGTCTTGGTTGCGGAAACCTTAAGGAGGTAAGGGGATGGGAACAGGACTGCGCAAAAGCATGAACGATGTAGGACAACGAGTCGCGGGCAATCCGAGCAAGCAGGCTGAGGAAAGGGAGAGGGGACTCGGGGGTGGGAATGAATGTGGTGGAGGGAGGGCACAGGCGGCAATGAGCCTGCTGTGCTGGGGATTGGGGTCAGGAGCAGTGGTACTCCTGGCTCATCGACTGGGGAAACGGGATGAACTGCAAGTGCCTTGGAGCCGTTTTTTCTGGTGGGTTGAAGTGGCAGCTCCGGCAGATGTCCTTATGGCACTGTGCCGGTATCTCGTATTAGGGGTGGGGTATTGGCTTTTGCTTTCCACTTTGGTCTGTGTGATCGCTGCAATAACGCGGCTTCCCAGTGCTCTGCGGGCAGTGGAGCGGATGGCCTTCCCTGTTATCAGACAACAAGCACAGCGTTTCGCAGCGGTGTCGTTCTCTGTTGTCAGCCTTGTGGGAACAGCTGGTAATGCGATGGGGGTGTCTGTCTTTTCTGGAGATCGGGGGTCTGAACTGCAAGAAGAAACTGTCTATGGTCACGTACCCAGCAGCCTGGTTCCCGATATTAATACATGGATATTTCCACATATTGGTGATCCTCTTCTTGCAGTTCATGAGAAAACAGAGACAGCTGGAAAGTTGTTGGAGCAGGAAGATCTATTACCCAATATTTTGTTGTTTTCTCCTCCATCTAAAGTCTTTTTTCCGGAGAGAAAAAATGAAGAAGGAAATTTTGTAGAAGTTTTTTCCTTGCCAGACATGCACACAATTGCTGATGTTTCTTATACCTATTCACATGTCGTAATGTCCGGTGAACATATGTGGGGAGTTGCTATGAAATATTTTCAAGATTTAGTTGGAAGTTCTCCTACATTTCGTGAGGCAACAGATTATTGGCGTGAAGTTCAAGAGATCAATAGATCTCAACTGCGTTCGAAAGATCCTGATCTTGTTTATGTGGGCGAGATATTATATTTGCCTATTCCAAATGCTTGTCGAGTCCTTTCAGAGGAAGGAAAAAATTCGTGTCTATAACACCTCGTAAACAGCCTCATTGCACATTTTCCCATTACAAAAAAGATCATGTGATAAATGCTTTTGATCGGAAAAAAAGAAAATTATCAAATTCTTTAGTTTTATCAGATCTTTGGTTTTCGTCTGGAAGGGGGAAAGGAAACTTTGTATTACAAGGTGTAACTTTAGAAATAAGACGTAATAAACGTGTGGTGATTGAGGGAAGACCGGGAGCTGGTCTATCTACTCTGCACGCCTTGGCTGCCGGGTGGAGATCTCCCGATTTCGGGGAAATTACGCTTAATAACCGTCTTCCATGTTCGGCAGAAGTAGCTGCTTTATCTTTTCCTGTGTTGTTTTCATATGCGCGAGATAATTCAATGAGTTTTTCTTTTCATGAAAAAGGAGAATGTCGTCATGAAATGTGGAATGAACAAGATGAAAAGAAAAAAGGTGGAAAAAGAGAAGTCAGAATATGTTGTAGCGAAAAGACCTATAAGATGTCTTTGGCTCAGAGAATGGGAGTTTTGTCTTTGGATAAGATTCCCTTAGGGGAGCTTTCTCCCCTTGAACAGTTCAAGCTTTATGTGTATAAAGTTCTAGCTTCTGCGCCTAGTTTCTTTCTTGTAGATGAGCCGGATTTTCGTTTTTCAGGTCGAGACGCGCGGCAGGCGACCGAGATTTTACTTGATGCTGTTGGGTTTGCAGGTTGTGGGCTTCTCTGGATGACACACAGAGCATCTGAAGCTGTGGTTGCAGATGAGTGGTGGGAATTGTCAGGCGGTCGTTTGTCGAGAGTTTATTAGCGCGTCTGGTGGAGGAGAAAGTGTGAAGTAAAGGATATTCGGCATGGGAATTAATTCTTCTTTTTTTGAGCATGCATTTGATGAGGGAACGAGTGGCTCTGATGAATCACTTGAGATTGTGCCAGTGGAAGAACAAGAAGAGGGGATAAATAGGAGGTTAGATCAAGAAGAAGAAAAGAAAGAAGAACCAGAAGACGCTGAGATTCCCGGAGACCGTTCTTGGCTGGAACAATGGTTATCAACGGAGCATTGGGCTGTTCCGGAGCGTTGGATGACACCGGATGGCTGGACTTCTGAAGAACTCGCGACTCTGAGAGGGGAGGATGGTGATTTTCCTTGGTCTGCCGCAAGAATTGCGAGAAAAGAAGAGTCTGTACAATTGAAGGAAAAGGCGGAGGCTCTTTTGCAGTCTGTCGCAGCAGAGGGAAGTGTAGAGGAAAGAGAACCGGGGATCTCTGCAGAAGGTGCTGAAGAAGAAGACAAGAGCTGGGGAAGTAAGTCTTCGCCTTTTCCTATGGAGTGGGGAACAGGTTCTGGAAATAGTGATTGGTATCAGAAAAAGGTAGGGGGAAGACGCATGGCTCGGCTTCCCGAGCCTGCTCCGGATGCGAGACAGACTTTGCGAGCCTGGTGGGGACGAACCCGGTTGAAGAATATCCGGCAAAGGCAGATTCTGATCGTTGCCGGATTCTGTGTTTGTGGGGTTATGGTTTTTTTCGTTGGAAATGCGATCAGGAAAATCAAAGATCTTCCTTCTGCAGTAACTGTCGAGGGTTCGATGGAAAGTTCAACAGGACAAGAGCAAAACGTAGAATCTTCTGGGTATCCGCAGAGTATACCAGTAGGTTTTGATCATACTTCTGAAGGTGCTGTAGAAGCTGCAACCTTTTACTTAGCAGCTTTTACTACTCCTCTTTTGCGTAATTCTCACGCACATATCGAGTTTTGTAATGCCATAGTAGTGCCTGGGCAACGTAAGGATTTTGTTGCGCAAGCTGCTGTTGCCAGAGAAACACTTGTGAAGTATGTAAATGAACTGAGTGATAACGCATCGGAAGAGCGTGTGCTATTACACGCGTATCCCCTGCGACATACGGTTGAAGGGGGAGACGGTAAAGCAGCAATAGTGTCGATTTGGGCAGTTTCGCTTTTTGGGGTAGAGAACGCAGTTCCCCTGCGCTCTGGTTTTGTTGATTATCAGTTTGAATTGGAGTGGTTAGAAGATGATTGGAAGATACGTGATGCCAGAGTTATGGAAACTCCTACAGGGGAATCGTTATTGCCCTTTCAGGTTGATACCTATATAGCGTATGACTATCAGCCTGGACAAGGATAAAAAGTGTTCTTGTTATTGGGAGAGATCAGTTTTCTACTCTTACTAGTTTTTGCTCTGAGGTCTATATTATTCTTATTTATGGGAGAATAAAATATGTATAGAGCTGGAGAAAAACAGTGATTTGATGGCGGAGAAATCGAAGAATTATTTGCCTATATTGTGGAAGTATGATGCTGTGTGCTGTTCTTGTTTTCGTGTTTCTATATATGAGAAATGCTGATATGGAAGTTGACATGGAAATTCGATCGGGTGCTGTCATAGTGCGGTTTTATCCACTGGTGGATACTTGGGAAATTCTTCCTCCTGACCAGTTCAAAGAGATAAATATGCCTTTGGGACGGCCCTTTTCCGTGACAATTGGATCGAGGCAAGAAGAGTTTGAAGGAGTGGTATCAGCGCTTCTTTCGGCGGAAACTATTTTGCAAAATGCAATGATTGTTCCTCCTTTATGTTTCAAATCTGACCAGAGGAAAATTTCCTTTGTTATTGAGATGAAGATTGGAGTTTATAACAGAATAATACTTAGCTATATTGCTCATATATATGTAGAGGAGAGTATTTTTTTTGATATATTTTGTCTCATCTTTTCTGTAATAATTTGCGCTACTGTCGGACTATCTTCTTTAAACCAAAGTGATTGTCGACCATATTTTTTCTTTTCGGAGGAGGATATTAGATCTTCTTCTCTTTCAAGAGTACTTCTTCTTTCCATCGAGGAAGCATTCTCTTTCTTTCATGTAAAAGCTTTTGCTGTGAATATGTATTTGGGGCTAGCAGGAGAGACTGAGACTGCAGTTGCTCTGTTTGTTTTTCATCCACATCAAGCTCCTTGGCGGGAGGCAAGAGTGTGATGAGTGACATTCTCTTGGCAGTACGAAGCCGAATGGGAGGTGTAGGCGCGAGCGGTACGAAACGAAACAGATTTTTTGCAGGTATTTCAGAATTCTGGTGAGATCGTTAAAGAGTCGCTGGGAAAAGAAGTGATATTTGCATGCCATATTATAAATATGGGGGTGCCTGAGTATGGTTCTGTGTCTTTTTTGGAGGGAAAAGTAGATTTTTCTGGGCTTTCTCAGTGGATAAAAGTTCTTTTGGGTTCTGACGAGACGGAGATATTGGGGGCGACAGTAGTTGGCCTTCTGGTTACTGGAACAAGACGAGAATGGTGGCGTTTGATGCCTTGTTGTGCTTTTTATGGGCAGCTGTATGTGGGGCTTTCGATGGTTTTTCGACTTGTACTCGTGACTCCGTGTCTTGTCATTGTGATGTTTTGGTTCGCTGTGGCAGCAGTGGCCAATAGTTTTTTTGGAGGTGCGATATGGTCGCATTAGTGAGAAATAATGGGGTTCTTTGGGTAACGGCTGATGATGCTTTGTATGCCCGACATGCTGGACCAGAAACGGTTCAGGTGGATCTATTAGGGGCCGAAAGAATGTTGCAGCGGCTGCGGTGGGCTGTGACTGTTATTGACGAATGGCCCGTTGATGAGGGGGTAAGGGTTGTGCGAGCAGCTGCGGAGCAGGAATGCCCTGTGGTAGTGATTGTGGGAGAAGAGGATCTGGTGATCGCCCGTGGTGCCCTCTGGTCTGGTGCTCGTGCAGTAGTTGCCCGGACTGCGACGATAATGGCACTGGGAGCAGTCATCGATCTCGTGGAGGCGGGATATTGTGTTCTTCCTTTTCTCGCGGGGAAATCCTCTGTGGACGGACAGTCTTCTCGGTTTAGCCTGTCTGTTCGGGAAACAGAAATCATGCACTTGTTGTGTCGTGGGAGAACGAATAAGCAGATCAGTACTGCTCTTTGTTTAGCCGAAACAACAGTACGGAATCATTTGTCGCGAGTCTTTGTCAAGTTAGGAGTTGAATGTCGAACTGCTGCGATGGCAGTGTTCCTAGGTACAATTTAGTGTTTTTGTTTTTTAACATAAAATTATGACATATTAATCTTCCATAGAGTTGATAATTTTCTTAGAGTGGGTTTTGTCGAGAGAAGGAGTTTTCAAAAGTGCTTTCAATGCTGGAGATCATACGAATACTGCCAGTGATTTTGGAGAGCGCAAATATATGTGTAAACCGAGGTGAATATGCGAATAAAGAAAGAGGATATTCTGGGATTCTTCTTTACGTAAAGAAGAATCCCAGAATAATTAGAAGAACTGAAAACAATTTTCTCAAGAAAAATTTTCTTATGAGAACGATCTCAGTTTTCTATAGAAAAGATGAGGAGGATTTTTAAAGAGGAAAGATGGAAGTTTTATTCCTGTGGATTGGATCGGTCTAATACTTGTCATAGTGATTGTTCTGATCGTTTTAGCTGGATATTCAGGTGTCTTAGCGTGTGCCAAGTGTGTGCCATTGGGGATGGACTAACAGACATGTTAGATAAAATCTAGGAGAAATAACCTTCTTTGAGAGGAAAGAAAATGGAATTGAGAAGAGCAGTATTCTACAAATATGGCATTTTTTCTCGTGTTCCATATGTTTTTGATAGCAGGGTGGGATAAAGGTGTCGCATGGGTGTTGCGGGAAGCGCCCGGCGGCAATGAAGGGTCGGCTCTGTCGGCCCTTCATGGTTTTTTGCTTCACCTTCTTTTCCTCAGAATCTATCTTTCGTTTTTCGGGAGCATGTTGTCCCTGCAGGCTGAAGTGTACACAGCTGTAAATCCCATTACACCTGCAGCTATTCGCGACTGGAAAACGAGTTCCCTCCAGACCAAGGTCGCGATTCACAACCAGATGTAAAAAGACCGAGTAGAGATTCACAAACAAGAGAATCATGAGTAATGAGTAAGTGAGTCGTGGGTGGTGTGTGAGTTTGTGCTGAGTAGCGAGTGGTGCGTGGGAGCGTGGTGGGTGGTGGGTTTAGCTGGGAAGGTGCGTGAGTGTGTTGGGCAAGTGAGTCGTGGGTGGTGT
>Ga0209345_10001929_pt1 | contig 23879 bp, 17 predicted proteins | sample Cruoilmetagenom7_FD_187294 | JGI IMG/M metagenome (GOLD analysis project Ga0209345, IMG submission 187294) | Oil polluted marine microbial communities from Coal Oil Point, Santa Barbara, California, USA - Sample 7 (SPAdes) (version 2) | ecosystem: Environmental > Aquatic > Marine > Oil seeps ...
ACGCCTCCGTGGCGATGATCACCGACTACGACAGCTGGCACCCCGAGCACGGCGCGGTGGACGTCACCGAGATCATCAAAACCCTGACCGGCAACGCCGACAAAGCCCGCAACCTCGTCGCCCGCCTCCCCGCCCTGCTCACCGCCAACCGCACCCCTTGCGAACACGGCTGCGACCGCGCGCTGGAATACGCCATCCTGACTGCACCGGATGCCCGTGACCCAGCGCTGCTGGCGAAACTGGATGCGGTGGCGGGGCGGGTTTTAGGGGAATGACCAAAGATGAAATCATAAACGAAATCCGCCGGATTGCAGAAATGGATGGGAAGCCGCCCGGGATGGCAAGGTTTTTAGTTGTTTCAAACATTCCGAATTCCAAGTGGCGTGGCAAACTTTGGGTAAGGTGGAGCGATGCACTCAAGGAAGCCGGATTTAGCTCCAATGAAATGAATGCGCCGATAGAAAAGGGCGTACTCATCAAGGCTTACCTTGAACTGACTGAAGCGTTAGGAAAAGTCCCTTCAGAAAGCGAAATCAAGTTTAAAAAAACAAGTGATAAAAGTTTTCCAAGCAAAGGAGCAATCAAAAATGGACTTGGCAACAAGAGCCAACTCCTGCAAACGGTAATCAAATACGCCAAGGATAACAATTATCCCAGCAAAACCATTTCTATGCTTGAAGACGCGGTCACCCCTGAGAAGCCGCAGATTGACTCGAACGACACACCCGAACCAACCACGGGCTTCGTCTACCTTATGAAATCAGGAAAGCACTATAAGATCGGCCATACAAACTCGCTGGATCGCCGCCAGTATGAAATCGGTCTGCAGCTTCCCGAAAAGATCGAGCCTATCCATAGTATCGAGACTGATGACCCCAGCGGCATTGAAGCCTATTGGCATAATCGGTTTAAGGACAAACGATTGAATGGCGAATGGTTTGCCCTTTCACTAGGTGATGTGAGAATTTTCAGAAACCGGAAATTCATGTAATTGCGGGTAGTGCCAAAATAGAGTCCATCATACTCTAACCGGCCTAAACCTTCCCCACATTCACGGGCTGGCGCAACTGAACCCTTTCAGATAGCCACGTTCCATGACCCGCTTAAATCACATCCCTGCGCAAACCCGCGGCATCCTGCTGATGATCGCCGCAATCTTTGCCTTTTCGGTACTGGATCTGACCGCCAAGGTCCTGACCATGCGGGTCGGGGTGATGCAAACCCTTTGGGCGCGCTATGCGGGACAAACGCTGGTGGTGTTGATCATCATCCTGCCGCGCCTAAAATCCAGATTGCGCACCGCCTACCCTAAACTCCAGTTATTGCGGGCGTTTTTCATGCTCGGAGCCACCACCTTCTTTTTCACAGGGCTTTCGTTCCTTGGTTTGGCCGAAATCACAGCGATCATGGATATTAGCCCTGTGTTGATCACCCTGGGCGCCGCCCTGTTCTTGGGCGAACGGTTTGGCCCGCGCCGCGCCTTCGGCGTCCTCGCCGCCCTGATCGGAGCAATGATTATCATCCGACCCGGTTCCGGTGTATTGTCGCTTTATGCCTTGCTGCCGGTGGGCGCAGCGATCTGCTATTCCGGCTTTGCGCTGGCCACGCGATTTGTTGGATCAGGCGAAAACGTCTGGACTTCGCTGTTTTATGGCGCGGCCCTTGGCGGCGTGGTTTTCACCGCAATCGTGCCGTTTTACTGGCAAACCCCTGATGCCATCGCCATCATCCTGATGATCCTCATCGGTATCATCTCGACCTTGCCGCATTTTCTACTGATCCATTCCTTGACCTTGGCCGAGGCCAGCGTGGTCGCCCCGTTTGGCTATATCGGCCTGCTGTTCGCCACCATCTGGGGAATGGTTTTTTTCGGCGACTACCCCGATGCGCTCACCTACCTAGGAGCCTTTGTCATTGTCGCCGCAGGGGTCTATGTCTGGCACCGTGAGAACCGTGCATAGGGGGCTGTTATGAACGATGCAAAAGCAACAATCCTGCTGCTTGGTGCTGCCGGTTTCATCGGCCAGCACATCGCCATTGCCTTACGCGAGGCGGGCTACAGCGTGCTGGCAAGCGCGCGCAACACCGCCCGCCTTGAGGCTATGGGCTTCCAAACCCTGCTAGCCGATTTAACCGATCGGCAAACCCACACCGCCGATTTCTGGCACCCGCATCTGACAACCTGCACCCATGTCATCAACTGCGCAGGGCTGCTCGTTGGCACCGACCATGCCTTTAGCTCCGTCCACGTCACCGCCCCGACTGCCGTCTACGCCGCGATGCCCACCAAAGCCCAGATTATCTTGATCTCCGCCGTCGGCACAAAGGCCAGCACCCCCTTCGCCCGTTACCGCCGCCTTGGCGAAGAGGCCGCCCAAACTGCGCCAATCCCTGCCACCATCCTGCGCCCCGGTCTGGTGCTGGGCGATGGCAGCTACGGCGGCTCGTCAATGGCCCGCGCCCTTGCCGCGTTGCCTTATGTCACCCCCGTTGTCGGCAACGGCGAACAGCAGTTCAACCCGATCCACGCCGCCGATCTGGCCGCTACGGTGGTCGAGGCGCTGCAAAACCCGGCTCCCAAACCCATCGAGGTCGGCGGCCCTGAAACCCTCACCCAGACAGCCCTACTGACCCGGCTGCGAAGATGGCTCGGCCTGCGACCAGCCCGTACCCTGCAAGTTCCGCTGCTCATCGCCCGCATCATGGGGCGCATTGGCGATGCCCTGCGCCTCGCTCCGATCTCGGCCACATCCGTGCAGCAACTGGAACAGGGCGTCGCCACCAACACCCTTGAGCAAGGCAAACACTTCACCACCACCCCGCGCGCCTTTACCACCTTCCTGAACGCGCGCCCCTCCCTAACCCAAGACCTGTGGCACGCCCGTCTTTACCTGCTGCGCCCCATACTGCGCCTGACGCTGGCGTTATTGTGGCTCGCCTCCGGCCTGATTGGACTGTTGCTGCCAACCGAAGCCTTCCTGCCCACCGTCACCGGTCTGCTGCCCGACACGTTCCTCATCGCAATCGCCCGCCTCGGCGGTGTCATCGACCTGATGATCGCGCTGGCCCTGTTTCGGGCCTACAGGCTCAAATCGCTCGCGTGGGTGCAATTTGCGATGGTCATAGGCTACACCGCTGGCCTGACCCTGATCGCGCCGGCCCTCTGGCTGGCACCCTTCGGTGGGTTGCTGAAAAACCTGCCGATCCTTGTGCTGATCTTGATCCACCGCGCCATCGAGGAAGAGCGCTAGTGGACCCTTATCTGACCTTGAAATACCTGCATATCCTGTCCTCAACCGTGTTGTTCGGCACCGGCATGGGCACCGCCTTCCAAATGGTTTGGGCATGGCGAACCCAGCGCATTGAAACCATCCACTCGGTCGCCTCGGGCGTTGTGGTGGCCGATTGGATTTTCACCACCCCCGCCGGACTGATCCAACCCCTCACCGGATATCTGCTGATCAGCCAACAAGGCTATGGCTGGAACGAGCCATGGCTGCTCCTCACCTACGCGCTCTATATCCTTTCCTTCATCTGCTGGGCCCCCGTTGTGCATCTACAAATCCGTATCCGCAACATGGCCAGCCATGCCCTCAAAACCAACACCCCGCTGCCCACCCGTGCCCACAGATATTTCCGCATCTGGTTTGCGCTGGGCTGGCCCGCCTTCATCGCTCTGACAGGCGTCTTCTGGCTGATGGTCAACCGCCCACCCCTTGGACTATAGCCCCTTCTTCTTGCCTTAAATACCTGCCGCGCGCAGCGCAAATCCCGAGCGTCAGCGAGACATAAAGCAGCCCGAACGGGCTCCCGCTTAACGGCCCTCGGCATCGCCGAATGGCTCGCGGCCCCCGGTCGCCAATCCCACGCCCTTTATGCCGCCCATATCCTGATCGGCATGGGCGGGCTCGAGGCAATGGGTAATTTGGACGGCGCGCTCTCGTCGCCAATGATATTTGTCCTCTCAATCGGATTTGCGACATTAACGTCGTTGTATGCACGCGCGTGGTTGCGTATCAATCGACGGGGGCCACTAGAGGCCCTAATGCGCAAGATCACCAAAGGGCACTCGCTATGAAAACCGTCAAAGACTACATCCGCACCATCGTCGACTTCCCACACGAAGGCATCATGTTTCGCGACGTTACAACCTTGTTTGCCGACCCGCGCGGTTTTCGCATGGCAATTGACCAGATGTTGCACCCCTACGCCGGTATGCAAATCGACAAAGTCGTCGGACTTGAAGCGCGTGGCTTTATCCTTGGCGGCGCAATTGCACACCAGTTGACGGTCGGCTTTGTGCCAGTCCGCAAAAAAGGCAAACTGCCCGGTGCGGTGATCTCCGAGGCCTACACGCTGGAATACGGCGAAGCGGTGATGGAAATGCATGACGACTCCATCAAGGCAGGCGAGCGCATTTTGGTGGTGGACGATCTGCTGGCCACCGGCGGCACCGCGGCGGCAGGCATCAAACTGATTGAACGGCTGGGTGGCGAGATCGTCTCGACCTCGTTTATCATTGATCTGCCGGAGCTTGGTGGGCGCAGACTGCTCGAAGACATGGGCATGGATGTACATGTGCTTTGCGAGTTCGAGGGCGAATAGCGCTCTTTACCCGTAAACCTATTTTTAATCAGAATCACGATAAAGAGGACTTGTCTGTTTGGGAGCAGACTCTGTTTGCAAAACAAAGAAGAACGCTCCGTCACCCCCGACGGGGCGTTCACTTTTTTGGGCTGTCGCGACAACACCACGACCTTTGTTACCAATCACACGGATCAGCCTAGCAGAGGTTCTCAAACCCTAGCGAGCCTTGGTCATATCCGCGGGCACTGCGACGCAGCTTTCCCAAAGCTGCCGCTCAAATATCGCAACAGCACCTCGAGGCAAACTTTGGCCGTAGGGTGCAACGAATAGCCGCTCCTGAATTCAATTCGTCCAACAGTGAAAAGAGTTGTTTTGCTTTCTGGCTTTGATTGGGAATGATGCACTGGTAATTCGCATCCAAGAGGCCGACATGAGCAGACGTCCACGAAGCACCCGTAGGCAGGCAAATGCCAGCAGCTCCAGCATCAACCAAATCGCCAAGGGTGCAATCACAAATCCCTATCCGCCGATTGAAGTATTGTCAGAGCAACAGCTCGATATGATTCACAACACCGCTATGCGGGTGGTGTCCGAATTGGGGCTTCAAATTCAAAGTAATGAAGCGATCGATATTTTTGAGGCAAACGGCGCAGATGTGGACCGTGAAACCCAGATGGTTCGCTTGAATTCTGACACCCTCATGGGGTGGATCAATAAAGCGCCTGCCGAGTTTATGTTACATGCCAGAAACCCTGAACGAAATGCGATGATTGGCGGCAACCGTATTCATTTGTCACCGGTTGCGGGGCCACCCAATGCGTCTGATCTTGACGGGGGGCGCCGCAGCGGGTGCAAGCAAGATCAAGATAACCTCATAAAGCTTGGGCAATGTTTGAATGTCCTGTCATTGGCCGGGGCGCAACCGGTAGAGGCGATGGAGCTTCCTGCAGAGTCTCGTCATCTTGATTTCTATAAGTCGCAAATAATGTTTACCGACAGAGTCTGGAATGCGCGTGCGATTGGGCGCGATCGGGTGCGTGACGCCCTTGAAATGGTCGCCATTGCCAGAGGGGTTGACCGAGAACAGTTGAAACACGAGCCCAGTCTGCTGACTGTTATCAACGTAAATTCCCCACGTATTGCTGATGGCGAAATGTTGAACGGGTTGATGGAGATGGTTGAGAACGGTCAACCTTGCATTATCACCCCCTTCACACTTGCCGGTGCGATGAGTCCGATCACCCTTGCGGGCGCATTGGCCCAGCAAACCGCAGAAGCCTTGTTTGTGATCGCGTTTACCCAAATGGTGAACCCTGGCTGTCCGGTGGTGTTTGGTGGTTTTACATCTAACGTGGACATGAAATCCGGTGCCCCAGCCTTTGGCACGCCGGAATACGCACAAGCGGTACTCATTGGAGGCCAGCTGGCGCGGCGCTATGGTTTGCCCTATCGAACCAGTAATGTGAACGCTTCGAACTGCGTCGATGCGCAGGCGACATATGAAACGATGATGTCGCTTTGGGCGGCTTTCATGTCCCACGCCAACATTATCAATCACGCGGCTGGATGGCTGGAAGGCGGGCTAACCGCTTCTTTTGAGAAATACATTCTGGACGCGGAAATGTTGCAAGGGCTTACGCGCATGATGGAACCGCCGATTGTGGACGATAGCACCCTTGCCTTTGAAGCGATTAAAGCTGTCCCACCTGGCGGCCACTTTTTCGGCGTCGAGCATACGATGCAACGCTATAAGGACGCGTTCTATAATCCCATTCTTTCCGACTGGCAGAATTTCGAGAATTGGCAAGATCGAGGTGGAAAAACAGCGACCGAACGGGCGAATAAAATCTGGAAAAATCTTCTGAAGGAATACGTGCCACCGGCCATCCCCGAGGGGACCGAAGAAAAGCTGGATGCCTATATCAGCAAGCGCAAATCGGAGATCATGGATCTTTAAGGCGCGGGGTATATGTGATCGAGCAGCGCGGTGAGGGTGAAATCAGGATCAGCGACCCGTGCAACCAGTTTTTCGATTTCATCGGCGCGCGCTTTGCCAAGAATAGTGTCGGTGAAAAGGTGGAATTTTGCGCTGATTTCCACATCGGAGAGCGCGTTGTCCGGATCGCCACGGGGTGTATACGGCTCGGATTGGAGTTCGGTTCCGTCGACCAGATACAAGGTCACATCCGCCCAACGTTTTCGCGTGCTTATCTTTGTATAATGGGCCGATTCCTCAATTGTTGTCGCAAGGCTAATGCGCAAGACTTCCGGATCATTGAGGATAGAGGGTTGCAACTCCTCAATGCCAATTTTACCACGCGCGGCCATAATGGCAAACGGGTAGGCAAGTGCATAAGTCAGCTCGTCAATCGATTGTGGTTGATGCCCCGCCAAACGGGTCGCGTAATGGAATGTTAAGATCCGGGCACGTTCGATCTGGTTGCTTTTCAGGTCATGTTCTTTCATCATATCCGAAACGGCATCAATTGCCGGATGGGCCCAGCGACATACTGGATAGGCCTTATAATGTGTGTTGTTTATTTCCCAGCGTTCACCCAGATCATCCCAAAATGGTGCGGCATCAACGCTGTCGACGGTAATAGCCGGTGCCCCCGTAAACCCCTCGGCGGCAAGGAATGCAGCACTTACCCCGGTTGGCGCGCCCCAACCGACGCCATCGCGCAACATCGTCGGGTGGTCAATGCAGCGCATCATTTGGCTCCGCGGGCCATGGTATTCGGCGATCCCAACGGCATGACGCAATTGTTGATCATCAAGACCCAGCAATCTGGCACCGGCCGCAGCAACCCCGACAGCTGTCCATGCGCCGGATGTATGATAATCTGTGGTGGTCGCATGGAGCGTTAGGCCGGCACGATAGGCGACCTCATAGCCAATCGCCAATGCCACGATTAAGTCGCGACCTGAAATGGATTTGCCGCCGTTGACCAGAGCATCGGCAATGGCCAGCACACCTGGTAAAATAGCCGAGCCAGCATGGCCTTTCACTGCGGAATAGCCGTCGTGGGCATCAATGGAATCGATCGTAAAGGCCCCAAACATCGCCGCCCCCATCGGGCTGATTTTCTGTCCGGAAAACAACGTACGGGCCGAAGGCGTGGTTGCGCCACACGGCATTTGAGTGGACGTAAACTTCCTCACGATTGCGGAAATGTCGGATTGGCTTCCGATTGCGGCAACGCCGATTGTGTCCAGCAAACTTCTTTGCATGATCGCCAACACATCAACCGGAATGTCCTCATAAGACAAGGTTCGTGTGAATTCGCTGAAGGTTTTCTTTGTCATCCCGCTCGCCTTTGAGTTTTGAAAAGTATTGTCAGTTGGTAATGTTTGTTCAACATCTGAAAATTCATCCCGCCAAAAATTAATTCACCCAAGCACCACCATTGGATATCCGGTTTCACCTGATAGATGCTTGATGGCGCGTCACCAAGAAAATTCAAAATCGAAATGGATTTGACATAAATATTGGATTTTTCGATTATTCTTGCTGCATCGTAAATTTTTCTCGCCTACAGTTTCTTTTCCCATCCGGAGGAAAAGAAATGGCACGAAAGTTGCCCCCGTTTGCTTCGATTCGCGCCTTCGAGGCCGCAGCTCGGCATTGTAGTTTCAAAAAGGCCGGCGAAGAGCTGACCTTAACACCTTCGGCAATCAGCCATCAGGTCAAATCCCTTGAGGATTTCTTTGGCCTATTGCTATTTTTCCGCCATCGCAGCAGCCTGGAACTCACGGAGATGGGCGAACATTACTTGCAGGATTTGACCAAAATCCTGGACCAGCTGGAAGTTGCGACCAACAGCATAATGTCTTCTCAAGAGGACTCTAGCCTGACAATCAACTTGTTTCCGTCTCTGGCCTCGACATGGTTGGTCTCGCGCATGCCGTCGCTCAGAATAGAGCACCCGGAAATCAATGTGCGGATGATCACATCGATAGAGCCTCTTGAATTCAAAAGTACGGAAATGGATTTTGCAGTTCAGTATTTGAAAAAAGAGGACGTGAAAAAACGGGTGAAATCGGGGCTATTTGTGGACCTGCTTTTTGAAGAAACAATAATACCGGTGTGCAGCAAAAATTATATCAAGACCAACGGACCTTTAACCGAGGTCGGCGAAATTTTGGAAAACTCTTTGATATTCTGCCATACTGAATCTAACGAATGGCCGCTTTGGTGCGATGCCGTCGGCATTGCCTATAAAGAACCGGTACAGCGCGTCGACGTCGACAGCAGGGCCTTGGCTCTAAAAGCTGCCGCTGATGGCGTTGGCATTGCGATGGGGCGAACGCCTCTTCACGATGATTATATTTCGAGAGGACGCTTGGTCACCCCGCTTTCGTTCGAATTGGTAACCGGATACGCTTATTATCTGGTTTACACAGAACGCAAAGGGCAGATGCGCAGCGTGCAAAAGTTTCGCAAATGGCTTTTAAACACAGGTGCCGAGCGACGGTTGGAAAAACAGGTAGATATTGACGTGTGACCAGCCAGCCATTTGCTTGAAGAGAATTCACCGCCTCCTAAATAAAATTGACTTGTTTAGAAACGAAACTGGTAGTTAGCTTAAATCGCGGTACCTTTGCCGGTTTTGTTGAAAACGAAAATATTATGGCGCAGCTATGCAGTCTTCTCAAAAGCTTTCAACCTTCCGCGATGGCCGAAATTTTCACACTTGCCGGACAGTCAAAAGACGTCGGGCACGATGTTATTGACCTTAGCTGACTCCAAGGAAAATCCTAAATGAAACAACATGCACAAGTTGTCGTTATCGGCGGGGGGCTGGTTGGCTGCTCGATCCTTTATCATCTGGCGAAACTCGGTTGGACCGATGTCGTCCTACTGGAGCGCGACGAGCTAACGTCCGGCTCCACCTGGCATGCCGCGGCTAACATCCACGGACTGCACGACAGCACCAATATCAGCCGCATCCAGCATTACACCATGAACCTTTACAAAGAACTGCAAGAGGAAACCGGACAGGGATGTGGCGTTTTCCAACCCGGATCATTGTATCTGGCGCAGACCGTCGAGCGTGAACATCAGTTGCGTCTGCAAGAAGCCAAAGCGCGCTATTATGGCATGAACTTCCATGAGGTTGATCGTGCCGAGGCCGAGCGGTTGCACCCGCTGGCCAATTTTGATGGTATCCGTTGCATCATGTTCGAGCCGGATGGCGGCAATGTGGACCCTTCCGGTGTGACCCAAGCCTATGCGGCGGGGGCGCGACAGATGGGGGCCGAGATCGAACGCTTTACCCCCGTAACGGCCACCATTGCCCAACCTGACGGCAGCTGGATCGTCGAGACGCCCAAGGGCAATATTCACACCCAATGGATCGTGAATGCGGCGGGCCTGTGGGGCCGAGAGGTTGCGGCAATGGCCGGTTTGGAACTGCCGCTCATTCCAACCGAACACCAATATTTTGTGACCGAAACCATGGCGGAAATTGAAACGCTCGACAAACGCCTGCCTTCAATTGCGGATCGGGATGGCGAATACTATCTGCGTCAGGAAGGCAATGGTTTGTTGATCGGTGCCTACGAGCAAAACATGAAATTCTGGGCTGAAAACGGCACCCCCCAAGGGTTTGGGCATGAACTGTTCCCCGATGATCTGGACCGGATCATGGATAACGTTATGCGCGCCATGGATCGCGTTCCATCGGCCGCAACCGCGGGTGTAAAACGGGTTATTAACGGGCCGATGATCTGGTCCCCTGACGCCAACGCCTTGTTCGGCCCCGTGCCTGAAATGCGAAATTACTTTTGTTGCAACGGCATTATTCCGGGCTTTTCTCAATCCGGTGGTTTGGGTCTGTTGACAGCCGAGTGGATCATCGAAGGAGAACCCAAGCTCGATCTGTTTGCTTGGGACATGGCGCGGTTTGGCGATTGGGCGGACAAAAAGTTCACCAAGGCGCGGGTCGAAGACCAGTACACACACAGGTTCAAAATCCACTTTCCGAACGAGGAACGCAGCGCGGGTCGACCCGCCCGCTTGCGCCCTGCATATGAGATGCAAAAGACCATGGGGGGCGTATTTGGCCTCAACTGTGGCTGGGAGCATCCGCTGTGGTTTGCCGATGAAGCCGGCGCTGTTGAAACCAATGGTTTCACGCGGCAAAACTGGTTTGAGCCGGTTGGAAAAGAAGTGCGGATGCTGCGCGAGTCCGTCGGCGTTATCGATATTTCAAATTTCGCCAATTACACGATCAAAGGATCGGGGGCCGCCGATTGGCTCAATGCACTGTTGGCCAACAACATGCCTACAGAGATTGGCCGATCCTGTTTGACGCCTCTGATCGGGGTTCGTGGTGGTGTGGCGGGTGACTTTACCGTCACCAAGCTGGCCGATGACGAATTTATGATGGTGGGCTCGGGAATGGCCGAGCGGTATCACCAACGCTTTTTCAACATGGTTCCATTGCCGTCAGGTACTACTTTCGAGATTCAGACCGATGATATTTGCGGTTTTAATGTTGCCGGTCCGAAGTCACGAGATGTATTGCAACGTATGACCAATGCCGATCTTTCGAACCCCGAATTTCGGTTTATGCGCTCAAAACGTATCGAGGTTGCGGGTGTCGAGACAATTGCCGTGCGTGTCAGCTTTACCGGTGATCTGGGATGGGAATTGCACTGTGCTGCCAAGGATCAGGTCCAACTTTATAGCGCTCTTCTGGAAGCGGCCAAAGATGCCGGTGGTGGGCCGGTTGGCAGCCGTGCGCTCGGATCCTTGCGGATCGAAAAAGGATATGGCAGCTGGGGCCGCGAATACAGCCCAGAGTATTTTCCGCATGAAGTTGGCTTGGATGGGCTGGTTAAACTGGAGAAGGAATTTCTTAACAAAGCAGCCTATACAGCCGCTATGAACGATGCACCGCGCGAACGGTTGTCAATTTTTGAGGTCGACGTCACTGACAATGCCGACGCCACCGGCGGGGAGCCCATTTTCCTGAAAGATGGCACTCCGGTTGGTCGGGTTACCTCGGGCGCATACGGCTATTCAGTGGGCAAATCTTTGGCGTTGGGGTTTGTTAAAGAAGGCACGGCCAAGCCCGGAGATACAGTCGAGATTTTCATTCTTGGCCAGGCTCATGATGCTGTTCTACTGGACAAACCGCCGTTTGACCCTGCGGGCAAGAAACTGCGGGCCTAGGCGATCACGACAGGCAAAATCTGCGGGTTCTAGATAAGACTCTAGGCCAAAGCCCTGAAATTCAGCATGCTGAGTTTCAGGGCTTCATTCCGCCGCCAATTTGATGACCGGCACCATCTGGGCCAAGGTATCATCGGACAAGTGGCATTTGATCTGATGACCGCCTTCAAGATACCGCACGGCTGGTAGGTCTTTGTCACAAAGGCCGTCGGGGACTTGATCCTTCCAGCGGCAGCGGGTCTGGAACGGGCAGCCCGAAGGTGGGTCCATCGCCGATGGGATGTCTCCCTCCAGCACAATGTGCTCTTTTACAACCGAGGTGTCCGCAATTGGCACCGCTGATAACAGCGCTTCGGTATAGGGGTGGTATGGCGGCGAAAACACCTGATCGGTGGTGCCCATCTCGACCACATGCCCCAGATACATCACCATCACCCGATCGCTAAGATAACGTACGATTGAAAGGTCATGGCTGATGAACAAAAGCGTGGTTTTGTTCTCGCGCTGAATCTCCATCAGCAGGTCCGTCACTGCGGCCTGTACCGAAACATCAAGCGCCGATACCGGTTCATCCGCCACAACGATCTGCGCGTTGCCCGCAAAGGCGCGGGCGATGCCAACACGTTGTTTTTGTCCGCCGGACAATTGCCGTGGCATGCGTTCGGCAAAGGCGCGAGGCAGTTTCACCATATCAAGCAGTTTGAGCATACGTTCCTTGCGCTCGGCGTCATTGGCACCAATTCCAAACACCTCAAGCGCGCGTATGATCTGGCGCCCCACGGTCATCGAGGGGTTGAGCGTATCGAACGGGTTCTGGAATACCATCTGAACAGAAGACACGGTTTGCGTGTCGCGGTCTTCAATCGGTATATCCTGAACCTCGGTATTGCCCAGCAGAATTTTTCCGTCTGTTGCCGTCTCCAGCCCCATCAGAACCTTGGCAAACGTGGATTTACCGCAACCGGATTCGCCAACGATGGCTAGGGTTTCAGATTCCCGCGCTTCAAAGCTTAGGGTCTCATTGGCCTTTACGACCTTCATACTACCAGAACTACCAAAGAGCGCGTTTGCGGCCACTTCATAGTATTTTTTCAGGTGATCAATCTTCAAAACAACCTCGCCAACAGGGGCCTTTTCGGTTGTATTCGTCGCCACCAAAGGGGCATCCCAATCGATGCCCTTGAACCGAAGGCAACGGCTTTCATGCAGGTCGTGCCCTTCGACAGTTTCCATCGGAACGAAACTCTGATCACAGGTGCCTTCGACAAAATAGTCGCAGCGTGGTCCAAAGTTGCAGCCATGTGGGCGTTCATGGGGCAGCGGGAAATTCCCTGGAATAGCCACCAGAGGGTGGGAGTTTTTGTCGGCGCTCGGCAGCGGGATCGACCGAAACAACGCCTGAGTATAAGGGTGCTGCATCTTGTCGAACACGTCTTCAATCGAGCCCCGTTCGACAGCCTCGCCGGAGTACATCACATTAAGCCTGTCGCACGTTTCCAGGATCAAGCCGAGGTTGTGTGAAATAAACAGCATCGAGGTGCCGTATTTCTTGCCCAGATCCTTGACCAATTCCACAACGGCCGCCTCGACCGTTACATCCAGCGCGGTTGTCGGCTCATCAAGGATCAACAAAGACGGCTTTGACATCAACGCCATTGCAATCACGATCCGTTGCTGCTGACCACCCGAGAGCTGATGCGGGTAACTTTCCAGAATGCGTTTCGGATCAGGCAGTTTCACATCCGTGACCACCTCCATCGCGCGATTGTAAGCCTCTTCTTTGCTGACGTGCTCGTGGATCATTGGCACTTCCATCAGCTGTTTGCCAATTTTCATCGCCGGATTAAGAGACGCCATAGGTTCCTGATAAATCATCGCAATATCGTTGCCGTGAAGGCCCCGCAGCTCCTCGGCGCTCATCTCGCTCATGTCGCGGCCCTTGAACTTGATTGTGCCGCCTACAATTCTGCCGTTTACGCCCAGATCCTGCATGACGCCAAGCGCCACAGTGGACTTGCCGCAACCGGATTCGCCCACCAACCCGAGCGCTTCTCCGGGCATCACCTTGGCCGAGAAATCCATAACCGCCGGTATCTCATGCAGGCGGGTGAAAAAGCTGATCGACAGTTTGTCGATTTCAAGGATTGGGCCGTCATATTCTGCATCTTTGCTCATAATATCAATCCCTCAAACTTTCTTCGCGCAGTCCGTCCGCCAGCAGGTTCAGGCCCAGCACAAGGCTCAGAAGGGCCAGCGCCGGTGGCAGTGCCGGATGTAGATAAACGGATAGCAGTTTGCGACCTTCGTTAATGGTCGACCCCCAATCCGGGCTTTCCGGTGGCAGGCCAAGGCCAAAGAAGCCCAGAGTTCCCAAAAGGATGGTCACATAACCAATGCGCAGACAAAAATCGACGATCAGCGGTCCTCGCACATTGGGTAGGATTTCCCACAGCATGATGTACCAAGGTCCCTCGCCGCGGGTTTGCGCCGCCGCCACGTAATCTCGTGATTTGATGTCGAGTGTTAACCCGCGCACAATCCGAAAGACGGTTGGCGAGTTGACGAACACAACCGATACAAACACCACCAGCAAGCCACCAGGAATGTCGAACCCGTCAAGTGCACTTGGCAGCACCGTGATGGCAGAACCGCCACCCGATTGCGAGACCAGCGACAGGTAGAGCCAGCCACCGACAATCGCAATGATTGCCACCATGATGTTGCGGGTCGACGGTTGGGTGTGAAAGCGCGAGTTGACCAACATGAACAGAAAGACCAGCGGGAAAAAGAACAGCACAGCAGCCATGTATTGCGGCAAGCCTGTCAGCACGATTTCCGGTGTCACCAGCAGGTAGAACAGCAGGATCACCGGGAAAGCGAGGATCAGGTTGGCGATGAAGGACAATATTGTGTCAAGTCGCCCGCCGAAATACCCAGCCGGAAGTCCCAGCGTTATCCCAACCATGAAGGAGAAAAGCGTCGCCAGCGGCGCGATGCGGATCACAACCCACGCCCCTGCGATAACGCGGCTGAAAACATCGCGCGCCAGATTGTCTCCCCCCAGCAGGTAATGCGGATACGGGACTGAACTGTCAGGTATCGGCGTGCCCGGAACTTTGTTCTTCATCCCCGAAATCTGGGATAGCGGGTCATGGGTCAGGATCATATCCAGCGATCCGAAAAAACCCGTAAACACCCAGAACATAACGATACCAAAACCGATCATGCCAACGACGCTGTCAAATAATTTGCCGTAAAGGCCCAGCCGGCGCTTGTAGGTGATGGACAGCCAGAATGTCGCGATCAACGCGACCCAGACTGGCAAAAGCTGGATGAAAATCTGGGTGGTAATGCCAAATGCAGAAAGCGGTTCCATGTCTCAGCCCCCTTAAGATATACGGATACGCGGGTTCAGGTAGACATAGCCGATATCAGATATCAGCTGCGTCAGCAGAACCACGACGACAGAAACAACAGAAACTCCTAGCAACAACTCGATATCGTTGTTACTGGCGGCCTGCACCAAAACCCAGCCAAAGCCCTTGTAGTTAAAGAGCGTCTCGACAATCACCACGCCGTTCAAAAGCCATGGCACCTGCAGCATGATCACGGTGAAGGGCGCGATCAGCGCGTTGCGCAAAGCGTGTTTGATTACGATTGTGCTGAACTTCACCCCTTTGAGTCGGGCTGTACGGATGTATTGCTCGGTCATCACTTCGGCCATTGATGCGCGGGTCATCCGGGCGATATAGCCCATGCCATAAAGGGCAATGGTCAGCACCGGCAGGGTGAAATTGGCGAATGTTATATCCTCCATCGCACTGGTGGCGCTGCCCTTGAACCACTTCAATCCCACGGCAGAAGACGCAAAGACCGCAATAAAGATAACGCCCGACACGTACTCGGGGGTGGCGGTACTGAGGATGGAAACGGTTGAAAGCGACCGGTCGGTTCTCGACCCTTCTTTCATCCCGGCAAAAATGCCAATGATCAAGGCGCTTGGCACCATGACCAGCAGCACGGTCAGCATCAGCTTACCTGTCAGCGACAGACGTTTGGCGATGGTATCGGAAACCGGCTCTTTGAAAACATTGCTGTCACCCCAGTCGCCCTGAAGGATACCACAGAATGTCGGGATTTCCTCGGCAGTCATGCCACGTTTGACACAACGCCCCTTTACAACACCCTCGTCGGTGGTGTGTGTAAATCCCGGAACAACGCCCAGCCATTCGCCATATTTTACGACGTTCGGCCTGAGATAGCCGTTTGTCGAAAGCCAGGCTGTGACCTGTTCATCTGACATCCGCTGGTTGCCTTGGAATTTGGCGACTTTCTCAAGATTCGGATAAAGGTTCGTCAGAAAAAAGACGATGTAAGTCAGGCAGATTGCGGTCAATATCATGACCCCCAATCGACGCAGAATAAACTTTCCCATGACATCCCCATTGTCAGTTTACGCAAACAGCACACTTTGACGGCGCTTTTTATAGGGCCGCGATTCGGCCCAGTTTACGTATGGATAAGCAAGGCCGCGCGTGGCGGCCCTGCATTAGGTTTTAATTAGGCAGTCCAGCCGAACTTGTAGTGATGATGCTCGAACGAAATCTGCTGATCTGTTCCTGTCAGCCCTGGTTTGGCGTTGCGGAACAGCTTGCGCCAGTAAGGCTGAATGGTGACACCTTCGTCCTGGATCATTTTTTCCATTTTTTCCATCACAACACGGCGCTTGTCGGCATCGGCCAGCGAAAGGGCCTCATCCAACAGGGCGTCAAAATCAGCATTGGCCCAGCCGAACTCGTTCCATGCTTCACCCGAGCGATACGCCAGAGCGTGGATCTGCACACCCAGGGGGCGGTGGTTCCAGTTGGTTGAACTGAACGGATACTTGACCCAGTCGTTCCAGAAGGTCGACCCGGGAAGAACCGAGCGTTTGACCTTGATCCCCGCATCCCGCAGTTGTGCAGCAACCGCATCAGTGGTGTTTTTCCGATAGCCGTCGTCGATGGAAATGAGCTCGTGCTCATAATCTTCCATGCCGGCCTCTTTCATCAAGGCAAGTGCGCCGGCCGGATCGATCTTTTGCGCCGGCAGTTTTGCATACTCTGGATGAACAGTTGAAACGTGGTGATTTTCTGCAATCACACCATTGCCATTCAGCCCAAGCTCCAGCACGATCGCGTTGTCGACGGCCATCTGCAGGGCCCTGCGCACGCGAACATCCGCGTAGGGCTTTTTGCCATCCACTTCAGCCAGCTGGTTAGGACGAATAACAATCGTCGCGGCGGTGGCAACTTCGGATGCGGGCCAGCCAATGCCTTCCATAAGCTCGACAAACTCACCTTCTGATTGGTGAACCATGTCAACTTCGTCCGCGTCAGCGGCGGCCAGAAACGAGGCCGGATCAGTGCCATAGTCGACATACTCAATACGGTCCAAATATGGACCGCCATAAACGTCAGTGCCCCACCAAGCATGGTTTTCGTTCCGCACCAGTGTGGCTTTTACACCCACTTCGATTTCATCAATCAGGTAAGGGCCAGTGCCGACAACATCTTTGCCCTGCTCTGGATCATAGCTGCTGTGTACCACCGCCGCCGGATAATCGGCCATGCCGGGAACGATCGAAATATCTGATTTTGGCAGTTTGACCATAACAGTGTGGCTGTCCACGGCTGTTACGGCACCTTCGATCATCTTCTCACTGTCGGCATCTATCAATGAGGCCATGCGGCCAGCCATTGAATTGCCTTCAACCGTTTTGTCGGCCCAGCGTTCAAAGTTACGCACAACATCATCGGCAGTGAAATCATCACCATTATTCCACTTCACACCCTTGCGGACATTCAGAATATATTCGGTGGCATCGCCGTTCGCCGTCCAACTGTCCAGCAGCATGCCGCGGAACGAGCCGTCATTGTTGTACTCGACCAGATATTCCAATGTGCCACGTGTCACGTTGGCAATCTCAGACCAGTCAGCTGTGCGGGTGTCCTTGGTGCCACGGACTTCCATCTGGCAGCGCAATGTGCCGCCCATTTTGGCATCCGCACGTGCTGCGGTCGGCATGGTTGCGCTGATCAGACCATAGGCTGCAGTGCTGGTGACCCCAAGCGCGGTCGCGCGCGCCAGAAATTCTCGACGGTTCAGTTTTCCGCCGCGGCACTCGTCCGCGTACATTTTCGCAGCGGGGTGCAGATTATCTTTGTTCGTTGTCATTCGTATTTTCTCCCTGGGTACTTCGTTGATTTCATGAGAAGATCAGCATGAGAAGTGGTGTTGAATCGTGCCGCCACTTGATCTTTTGGTAAACTGACTCCTCCAACATACCTCATTCGGGAACAAAAAATGGCCTCCGTCAATACAATTTTTTTCATTTAGGTATATTTTTATTCATTCGGATTTGTTTTTCATTTCAATTTGTTTTTTGAGTTACTCGGACCGAAAAGCGGAGTTTGAAACTTCTATTTCGCCTTTCACGCGGTGGCATTCCGGCCCTCGCACGGTGGCATTCCGGCTTTCGCACGATGGGCAGATGACTTGACTCGATCCTTCTAACAATGCGTTACTTTTTTGATTGGAGTTTCAAAAATGCGCTATTTACCTTTGGTTTTTGTAGTAATCTTGGTTCCGTTTGGCCTGCTGTTGGCGGTGCCAGCACCGTTTTGGGGGGGCGCAATATCCGGTCTGGCTTTGCTTTTGTCGCTTCTGGGGCTTTATGATCTCTTTCAAAACAAACGTGCGGTTCTTAAAAATTATCCTTTGGTGGCACGGTTGCGGTTTCTATTTGAGCATTTCCGCCCGGAAATACGCCAGTATTTTCTTGAGAGCGATCACGAAGAAACACCGTATTCTCGCGAGCAGCGTGCTTTGGTCTATCGACGTGCCAAGGGTATGGAGGGGTTGCGACCGTTTGGAACGCTGCGCAATGTGAACGAGGTTGGGCATGAATGGATCAACCACTCGGTGGTGCCGCAACATCTGTCAAAGGACCCCTTCACCGTCACATTTGGCGGCCCAGACTGTACGAAACCTTACAAAAGCTCGACCCTGAACATCTCGGGGATGTCCTATGGTGCGCTTTCGCCAAACGCCATTGAATCCCTGAACAAAGGCGCTAAGGCGGGCGGTTTTGCCCATACCACTGGTGAAGGGTCAATCTCAAAATTTCACCGCAAACACGGCGGCGATCTGATCTGGCAAATCGGCAGCGGATATTTTGGATGCCGCACGGCAGACGGTCAGTTCGACCCGCAAAAATTTGCCACGACCTCTGCCAAGGATCAGGTTAAAATGATCGAGATTAAGCTGTCGCAAGGGGCCAAGCCCGGACATGGCGGCATCCTGCTGGGCGCGAAAGTCACGGAAGAAATTGCAGCAGCGCGCGGTGTCGAGGTGGGTGTTGATTGTGTCAGCCCAAGTGCGCATAGCACGTTTTCGACCCCGTTAGAGCTGTGCGACTTCATTGGCCGTCTGCGGTCTCTTTCCGGTGGCAAACCCGTTGGGATCAAAATGTGTGTGGGACATCCATGGGAATGGTTTGCAATTGCAAAGGCGATCAAGGAAAGCGGCATCAGCCCCGATTTTATCACCGTTGACGGTGCCGAAGGTGGCACGGGAGCGGCCCCTGTTGAATTTGCCGATCACAAAGGGGCACCACTGCGCGAAGGTTTGATGCTGGTCCACAACACGCTTGTCGGACTTGGCATCCGTGATCAAATCAAACTGGTCGCTTCGGGCAAGCTGATCAGTGCGTTTGACATGTGCCGTGTCTTTGCCTTGGGTGCCGACAGTTGCAATGTCGCCCGTGGTTTCATGTTCGCACTTGGCTGCATTCAGGCGCAGGCCTGTCATACGGGGAAATGCCCCACGGGGGTAACAACGCAGGACCCCGGCCGTTACAAGGCCCTGGTGGTTAAAGACAAAGCTGTACGGGTGGCGAATTTCCACAAGAATACAATGACAGCGCTGCGAGAGGCCGTAGAATCATCTGGGCTCGTCCATCCAACGGAATTTACGCCGCACCACCTGATGATAAGGATAAACAGCCGGGAAGCGCGGTCCGCTGCCAGCCAGTACTTGTGGTTGAAGGCCGGAGATCTTGAGACCAACGATGCTGTGCATCCAGCTTTCGCCAAATATTGGGACCGCGCGCGACCAGATTCATTTATTAGCGTCACATAGAACGGGGTAATCCCGACATGCCGCCCCCGATCAAGCTGCATTAGTCGCACCCCACCCCATCGCAAAACCTCGCCTAATTGTGACTGCAAATGCAGGCCCGCTGCGTTCTGATCCTAGACATTCGCGCTCAGAAACGTTAACGATTTTCGAAATCTGTTTGGTACTGCGTTGACTGGAGCAATGATGATTAGAAAAGCCGCAAGCCTGTTATCCGTATTGGCAGTGCTGTTTGTCGCCGGATGCGCCAGCGCGCCTGCAGATGGTCCACCCCAAGCCAGTCAAAGCCAGATCAATGAATTGGCGCTGGCCATTCAGGCGCTTGGGCCGGATGTGGATGCCGGGGAGGCCCGCCGCGCCGCCGATATCGCCTTCAATTATCCGCTGCAACTGGCCCGCGAATACCAGATCACCGATGCCCCCCTGATCCATAATATCAAGGTCAATCGCGGCAAACGTCCGCGTGGGCTGTGCTGGCACTGGGCCCAAGATATGGAAACCCGTCTGGCACAGGAAAACTTTGAAACGCTTGATCTGCACCGCGCCATCGGCAATTCCGAAGTTGCCCTGCGAATTGACCACAGCACCGTTATTGCCAGCGCCAAAGGCGAAGGTATGAACGACGGGCTGGTGCTTGACCCGTGGCGCCATGGGGGCCGTCTGTTTTGGGGCGAACCCTTGGCCGACACAAAATACGAATGGATTTCGCGGACCGAAGTGTTTGCGCTCAAAACCGCGCGTGCCAAAAACTAGGTGTTGAAAATTACGCCCGGATTCATATTCCCGACTGGATCAAACGCGGCCTTGACGCTGCGCATCATCGCCAGTTTGGCGGGATCGCCGTAACGTGCCAAATCGGCCACCTTCATGCGGCCAATCCCGTGCTCGGCACTGAATGATCCACCCATTTCAGCCACCAGATCATGCACCACTTCGGTGATTTCGCCGCGCAGATCACTATAATAATCGCGGCTTTGCCCCACCTGCGGGAACATGTTGTAATGTAGGTTTCCGTCTCCGAGATGCCCAAAGCAATTGATCCTGAAATCACCCACGGCGGCCAGCAATTCGGCCCCCCGGCTAATAAACTCTGGCACCAAAGACAGGGGCACCGAAACATCATGCGAGGCGATTGAGCCAACCCGCTTGTTGGCCTCGGGGATGCTCTCGCGCACCGCCCAGAATTGCGATCGTTGCGCCGTGTTCTGCGCCACCAATCCGTCCAAAACCAACCCGCGCTCATGGGCGTCACCAAACAGCGCCTCTAGCATCGCATCAGCGTCCTGCCCCTGCGCGACACCCAGATCGATCAGCACCATCCATTCGGGCACCTCCGCAAAGGGCAATCGCACTTCGGGCATGGTCTCGGCCAAAAACCGCAACCCCATGCCGTTGATCAACTCGAACGCCGAAACAGCCTCGCCGCAATGGTCTTGCGCCAACCCCAGTAACGCCAGTGCCGCCACCGGATCAGGCACCACCATCAACGCCGCCCCCTCAGCCGCAGGTTGCGCAAACAGCCGCAATGAGGCCGCCGTGATCACCCCCAGCGTCCCCTCGGACCCGATCAGCAAATCGCGCAAATCATAACCGGTATTGTCTTTTCGAAGCCGCTTTAACCCGTGCCAAATCTCGCCGCTGGGCAGCACCGCTTCCAGCCCCAGACACAGGTCGCGCGCATTGCCATAACGCAGCACATTGACGCCGCCCGCATTGGTCGCCAGATTGCCGCCAATCTGACACGACCCTTGCGACGCCAAAGTCAGCGGAAACAACCGCCCCGCCGCCTCGGCTGCCGCTTGAACATCCTGCAAAATCACCCCCGCCTCGGCCACCAGCACGTTCTCGTCCGCCCACAGGTTTCGCACCGCGTTCATGCGCTCCAACGACATGATCACTGGCGCTGGCCCCTCGGGCATCACCTGCCCGCCGACCAATCCGGTGCCACCGCCATACGGCACAACAGCCACACGCGCCGCCGCACAATTGCGCACCACAGTCGCAACCTCGTCCACATTTTCAGGGACCAGCAACAGGCCGGATACGCCCGCAAACCGGCCGCGCGGTTCTTCCAGATATTTAGCAGTCAGAGGACGAAAAGCCGCCTCGGGCAATGCCTCCCGCAGTTGGGCTTCAAATCTATGCGTTACCCCGTTCAGCATCAGCCCACATCCGTTTTGCCACGTCGATCACTTCGCAGATTGGCATAGAGAACGTGATTGCGCCAGCGCCCGTCAATTTGCAGATAGGATTGCGCCACGCCTTCGTATTTGAAACCGGACTTTTCCAACACCCCGCGCGAGGGTTTGTTTTCGGGCAGACACGCGGCCTCAATCCGGCTGAGGTCCAGCATGGTAAAGGCGTAATGCGTCAGCGCCGCTATCGCTTCAGACATGTACCCCTCGCGGGCGAACGGTGCGCCAATCCAGTACCCCATGGTGCCCGCCTGAGCAGGCCCACGGCGAATATTGTCCAGCGTAATCGCGCCCAACAACGCGCCGTCCTGACGCCGCTCCAGAAATACCGGCACAGCCGAGCCCGCATTTAACGAGCGATGCGACCAGTAAACCCGATTGCTAAAGCCCTTGCGCGACAGATGGTCTTTGCTCCACGTCGGCTCCCACGGGGTTAAGAATTCTTCGCTGTTACGGCGCAACGCGGTCCAGCCGCGAAAATCGGAATGTTGCGGGGCGCGCAGGGTCATCCGTTCGGTTTGAATACGGAGTTTGCGCCGCCGGTTCAGCATCAGCCCACCAGTCTGGCTTTTAGATCAGCCAAGGTCGGTGCGTCCTGCACCGGCCCGTAAAGCGCCATCGCGGCGTTGGCATTTGTCAGCCCACCGGCAAAATCGCGCACCTTTCGGGTGTCCACCGCATCAATCAACGCCACGGTTTCTGCCAGCGGCGGCACGCGATCCCAGATCGCCACCAGCCGCGCAAGGCGTTCCGCACGGTTGGCAGGGCTTTCCAGCCCCATCAGCAAACCGGCCTTCATTTGCGCGCGCGCCCGTTCAACCTCGGCGTCCGACATATCATCACTGGCACGTTTGATTTCATCCACCGTCAGGGTCGCCAACTCGCCCAACTGCTCGCCACTGGTGCCCGCATAAATCGTCATCATGCCGCTATCGGCAAATGCCCCGGCTTGGGAAAAGATCGAATAACACAGCCCGCGTTTTTCACGCACTTCCTGAAACAAGCGCGAGGACATGCCACCGCCAAAGGCCGAGGCGAAAATCTGTGCGGTATAAATTTCAGGATCTCGGTAATCAGGCCCTTCAAGCGCCATAGTGAAATGCGCCTGCTCAAGGTCTTTGACCTCGCGCCGCTCGCCTGAGGTAAACCGCGCCACATCAACAGCCGCACTTGGACGCGGCGCAAGATGGCCAAATAGCCGCTCGGCCTCGCGCACAATTTTGTCGTGGTCCACGGCACCCGCCGCCGACAGGATCATTTCCGACGGCCCATAGCGTTCGGCCACAAAACCTTGCAAATCGCTGCGATTGAAGGCTTTGACCCGCTCGTCCGGCCCCAAAATCGTGCGCCCGATCGATTGGTCTCGATAAGATACCTCTTGCAGCCAGTCGAAAACCACATCATCCGGCGTATCCAGCGATTGGCCGATCTCTTGCAGGATCACGCCGCGCTCGACCTCGATTTCCTTTGGGTCAAACACAGGGTTCAACAGGATGTCCGAAATCACATCCAGCCCCAGCCCAACGTCTTGGCCCAAAACCCGCACGTAATAGGCGGTCATTTCACGGCTGGTATAAGCGTTGATAAAGCCGCCAACGTCTTCGATGGCTTCGGCAATTTGCAGACTGCTGCGGGTTTTTGTGCCCTTGAACGCCATGTGCTCCAGAAAATGCGCAATGCCGTTTTGCTCAAGCCGCTCGTGGCGCCCGCCCGCCGTAACCCAAATGCCCAACAGATCG
>Ga0209345_10001930_pt1 | contig 23879 bp, 25 predicted proteins | sample Cruoilmetagenom7_FD_187294 | JGI IMG/M metagenome (GOLD analysis project Ga0209345, IMG submission 187294) | Oil polluted marine microbial communities from Coal Oil Point, Santa Barbara, California, USA - Sample 7 (SPAdes) (version 2) | ecosystem: Environmental > Aquatic > Marine > Oil seeps ...
AGATCAGCCAGTTGCTGAGAATACAACTGCTGAGGGGCGTGCTAAAAACCGTAGAGTTAATCTTGCAATTATTCCAAATGCCAAAATGAAAGAAGATGCTAAAGTAGAAAGTGGGGAAAACTAAAAAGGAAGAGCATTTTTTCAGTGCCCATACTGTTTGGATAACATTTTAATGTTGTTGGATACTATTAAAGAACTTCTTTAAATACGTTTTTCTGAAAAATCGTTATATGTTAGTACAAGTAGTGCTAAAAAGCTACAAGTGATAAACCACAGGATTGTAGTTTATTTCTTTAAATTTAATAACCTATTTAACATAATATAAATTATAATACAAACGATTTCTATAATTTATTAGTATTCAAGACTTTAAAAATATTGAATACAATAGCAACAAATAAAGCCTTAACGGATTCGTTAAGTTTAAAGATTCCATTCAAAGAATGTGATATTTTAGACGAGCGTTTGACCTCTTATACTTGCATATATTATGAAAGTTTAAACGAAATTGATTGCGAACTACATCCGCCTAAACCTATTATAATAAGTCAAAATGGTATTACTATAAGAATTTCACTTGCTGAAATTCCAATTTATAACGCTGATACACAACAAAAAGTAAACGTTAAATTTATCAATCTTACGTTATCCGCAAAACTTCTAAAACATAGATATTTTGAGGGAATTACCGCAGAAAATTTACATTTACTGTATGAGGAATTTATGAGGTTTGAAGTATTTGAATGCTCATATAAAGTGTTTAAAAGTGGTTATATCTCGGACATTGACGTTTGTACAAATCGCTATGTTTCTTCTCCAGCAACGTTCCACGATATTTTAAAAGAATTAGTTTCTCAAAGTGGAACTAAAGAAAAATATTCTCATTTGATTAGTCAAAATGAAAATTTAGGTTTAACCTTTAATAAAAGAGCATTTGCTAAGCCTTCACTCCCATTTATAAAACTTTATTTTAAACATTGGGAATTGTTGAGTAAATCTGCTGAATTTTTTAATACTTATTTATACAAAGATTACGCCAATCAAATTAAGAATTTAACACGTGTCGAGTGTACGATAAAGAATTATGAACACAAAAGACGTTTAGATAAATTTGGTATTTTCCCAATGTTTAAAACCTTAGAGGAATATTTAAAAATTCCGCAACGTGATTTATATCGTTTTATCTGCTTTTCAGTCGGCGCATACGTTGAAACTAAATCGAGATTAAAAGCACCAAACTTATCTCCTACCGAACATGTAATTTTTGAACTTCTGCAAAATTGCGTAATAAAAGGCTATGACTTTGAAACCTTGTTACTTGTAGTAAATAGTTTCAAAGGTAGTACAGAAAAAAGCACACAAGTTGCAAAAAGTCGTATGAGGTCTAAAATAAAAGAATTGTTTGATTTCTTAATTCATAAGGATATCAAGATTCAAACTAAAGCAAATAATAATAACCATGTAATTGAATATTTAAAAACTCTAGGAGTTGAATATTAACCTAAATTCACAAAAAATGAAAGATTATCAAATGACAATTTTTGACGTAATTAATGACGATTTTACAAATAACCTATTCACAGACTTTGAAACTGTTGATAGCAAAAACAATTCTCCAGGAACAAAGCTTTGTCAAAATAGATAGCAAAAATTTTGTTTTTTCCAGGATCTGGAGAAAAAAATGCTATCAAAATTAAACGAGCTCGAGAACTGGAGAGTTAGAACCTAAATATATGTGATAGCAAAATAATCTCAAAACCCAATAAAATGACGTTAACAATTAGAAATTTATCAATTAAAGCAGAAAATAAGCTAAATGAGATTTTAGAAAATAATAGATTTATTAATGCTAAAACTAAAGCGGTTGAATACGCTCTTGAAAACCACGAATTTTATAAAAAGTACTATGAGCAAGTGGAACAATTAACAGACGAAAATTATAGTTTAAAATGCGAACTAGAGGAAATAAAAGTGTCCATTAATAACATAATTTCATTTGCATCTAAAAAAAGTGAAAACGCCGACCTATGATAGTCGGCGTAAATTATCAAATATGTTAATTCTAATTAAATAAAAAAACTAAATATGAAAACAATTTTTAAACTTATTTCTTTCTTAATAATAGGATTTTTAATGTCCGTTATTTTTGGCGTTGTTGAATTTACATACTGTAAAGTAATGACTAGATATAACGAACTAAAAGAGTAATCAAAATGCAATTAAACAGTAAACAAATCAACGAGTTTTATTATGCTTACATTCAACAAAATAAAAGTGCTAAATATGAAATCTTTAAAAAAAATATCTTGCAAAACTTTCGATTCTCGTTTTGTCGAAACTGAACGAATAAACACTTTACAAGATGAAGCATTTAAAGACATTGGTAATAGTCTTGCCAATATGTTAGATAATGAAAACATTAAATTTATAATAATCGAAAAAAACTATTGAAATGAGTGAAGTAAACCCAAAAATAACAATTAAAGAAGTCGCAAATTATTTTAACTGTACCGAACGAACAGCATACAAATATTTAAGTGATATCAAAACAGAGTATGATTGTCCTATTGTTACTAAACAACATTTCGAGAATTATTTTAAAGTTAAGATATCATAAAATAGCACTGAAAAAATAAGCAAAAAGCGGAAAGTTTTAATTTTCCGCTTTTTTTTGTTCATAATTTTAAAGTCGCAAAACTAATTATAAACAGTAAACATTACAAAATTATGGAAATTTATAACGCAACAGGCGTTTTAAAGTCAGGAACTTTAAGAGTTACAAAACCAATCGGAGCATTGGTAATTGTTTCTTCTCGAAAAATTGAGGAGTTAACAAATGAAAAAATTTCAATACATATTGAAAGAAAAAACGGAGATAATGATGTACTAGCATCAAATATACCTTTGAAAGCCTTTATAGGATGTTCATTATTTGGAGACGGAAAAGCACTTAATATCACAGGAACAGGACTAAGTGCAATTTGTGAAATTGCAAATCTTGGTAGTGTTGAATTGGGAGAGAATGAGAGTATAGTGATTACATTAACGGATTTAATAAGTACAGTTACTTATGGCTTACATGGTATTGAAACTCCTGTAACTACTCCTGAAATGGTATTATTTATTGAAAAAGTAATGTTAACAGGTCAAAAACAACGAACATTTGAAGTTGGGGCTTTTGATGAAGGTATGTTAATAGGCTCATTTGATAAAGTACAAGTAACATATCCAACTAGAGAAGGAACAAGAACTGTTGAATTGACGAGTTTAGAACTTCGTGCAATTGCATCAGATATGGGATTAATATCTAGTGGAGCAACCGCTCAAATTTCTAATACGTTAATAAATTTAGTAGGTGCGCATTCAATTGAAATTTTTAGTAATAATCAAGTAAACTTAGTGTTGAGAGACGTTAATCATACTTCAAAATTATAGGTTATGGGATTCTTTAAAAATATATTTAAAAAGAAAAAAGGGGGAACATTTTTTGGAAACCTGATTAGAGGTGCTTCGAACAAAATATCAGGAGGTATTTTAGGAAATGGCAAACAACTTGCAAAACAAGATGCTAAATTTGAACAGGATGAATATGATAAGCGAGTGCGTGAAAGTTTAGCATATAAACAAGGTGCATCGGTAGCAAGTCCGTTGGCATCTCGGCTGGAGAATAGCCCAGAGGTTGAAGATGCTAAAAAGACTCTTACACTTGCTTGGTTTAAAAAGAACTGGTGGATGATAGTAGCACCTTTAGTTGTTATTATCGGCTTAACTGTTTGGATTTCCAAACGTAAAAAATCTAGATAATGGCAATAACTGTAATAGTAGACGGTAAACCTTACACAAAAAAAAGCGGTGCTACATTTTCAAAATATGTACCAAAAAAAGGGCCGAATAAAAAACAAAACCAATATATCACTAATGGTTGGTTTATTCGTAAGAAGAATTTAATGAATGTGAGCTGTGTTACTACCACTAAAAGCGAGGTAACACCAAAGGGCTGGATGGGTCATATAGCCTGTACTGTCATTGACAAAGTTACAGGAGAAGAAACTTTTTTCTGGGGATCAATGCAAAAAAGCACTGGTAAAGTAGTGATTGAAAAACTTTCAATGGTTGTAAATCCTGCATCTAAAAACGGTGGTTATTGTGGAACATTTATAAAATCAAACTAAATTATGAAAGTATTTGGATTTTTATACAAAGGATTGAAAGGAGCTATAAAATATGGCGCACTTGTAATGGCTTTTTTAAAGGCTTTTGAAGTCTTGAAGGACGAACTAGACAAAATTGATGAAGATGTTTCTAAAACTTAAAATTTGGGGTCTATTATGGTTATACAAGACGCTTAACGGATATTTTAATATATCCGTTAAGTTACTCTTTGCACAGGTAGTACACGAAACAGGAAATTTTAAAAGTGAAGTTTATACGAAAAATAACAACCTCTTTGGAATGCGTGAAGCTAAAACGAGAAAAAGGAGTGTTGAAGGTACTAATCTTAATCATGCGGTATATAAAAATCATCGCCAGAGTATTGTCGATTATTTCCTACGTCAAAAGTATTTTAAAATACTTAACACAAATGATTCTTCTTATATTAACAGTACGTTAAAATCGAATTATGCAGAAGATAAAGACTATAAAAGGAAATGGATTTGGCACGTTGAACATACTAGTACTCCTATTTTCTCAAAAGTACTAGTTTACGGAGGACTTTTTTTTTTGGTACTAATAACATTGATTTACTTAACATTTAAATTATTAAAAAATGACTAAATTTTTTCAATTTATAAAAAATAATTGGATTTATCTATTGCTAGGTTTCCTTTTGATTCCTGTAATATATAAGGCTATAAAAAACAAAAATGATAATTCAAAAGATACTGAAACAAATGCAGAAACTGTTATGGATTCCATAGGCGTTTCAGATTCTCAAAGAGGTGCAATGAAAAAACTGACAATTGAAGTAGCGCATCATTTAGGTACTTCATATGTTTGGATAGACCCACGTAGGTGGACTGAAAACGACAAAGAAGTATTTGAGTTATTAAGAAGTTTAAACCAAAAGGAATTTGATATTATGAAAGAACTTTACTTTAAAGTTTATGCAAAAGGTAGAAATTTAACTGAAGATTTGGCTAAGTTCTTAGATAACAAATATTATTCACAATTAAACTTAACATAAATGGATTTCATTGTAATACTAAACGAAAATGAAAAGTTTGAATTTATAGAACTTAATCAGGAAAGTTATGACGGTGTTATTCATTTAGTAGGAGAAATTGAAGTAAAACATTTCATAGTAGGATTATTTTATAACGGTGTAAAATATAACAGTTTAACTTTTTTACAACATGAGCAATTTTACATTGATAACATTATTGCTCTTGGTGTTGAAGTTGATAAAAAATACTATTCAAACTCTGGACGACTAATCAATATTCCTGTTAGTAATTTAATTGCGGTTAATACCAATTCATTAGAAAAAGAAAAAGTAAGAATTTGGGGTTACTATCAGGGAACCGGGCAAGGTGTTCAAGACAGAATACTTGGTTTTGACTGTTATAAAGTATTACCTAATGAAACAACAGACCAGCAATTAACTGGTTTATTTGATGCTGATAGAATGCCAATACCTGTAAACTTTGACGAAACAAGTCGAAAATTTTGGGTTGAAGTTAATAAAGGAGATTCTTATTATTTAGAGGCAAGAGATATAAACAGCGCTTTCGGTGTACCAACTAAATTTTTGGTTGATGTAGATATTTATAAGGCTACAGATTCTGCGGTGATTAATTTCATTAATAAAGATATGTATATTGAGTTAGCTATCGAAGTTCAATAAATAGGGGATAAGCCTCTCTCCTACTACTCAGTTGATTAGCGAAATTGTACGAGAGGGGTTTGTGTATTTCAAATAATTGTTTACTTTTACAGTACTCAATCTATAAAACCATACTTTATGAAAAAAAACCTATAATATAAAAGCATCGTCAAATTTTGTCGGTGCTTTCTCTTTTCACAACATTTTTATTTTTATTTTTTTATTTTTTGGTTGCTTCTTGCCGAAAGAAGTCAAAGGAAAGTAACACGTGAATTGATAAAAAATTTTCTAGCACGAAGAATGTTAGATTTTAATAAGGTTTTTCACCGTTTAAAATTAACGTTCAATATTTGAAAAGTTTTTTAGTGATTTGTTTGAAAAGAAAGAAACCCTTAGCAATTAGATTTTATTGCAATAAAAAAGAGTTCTCAAACGGTACTCCTACCTCGAACTCCTTTAATCGTCTATAAAACGTATAGCAAAGGTATAAAATTATTCATTAACATACTATAAATTATAATACAAATATACAGTAATTGCTGTATAGCCGTATTTCAGGCTATTTACACATAATTGCAGATATAGTGCCTTTAGGTCTATATCGTTAGCAATTATGTTAAAAGCAATTAAGGCTTAAGTTCCATATTCAATTTGATAGTTATAATTGTATATTATGCTAAATATCCCAGAAGCCTGATATTTCTATACGATATTTAGTTCTTGGGTTTAGAAAGTTTTAAATATGCGATTCTCACGTAAGTAACTTTCAACTCAATTTGTAATTATAATTTGCCATTATGCTAAATTGCCGCTAGCAAACGCTCGATTGCTTTTTAAAAATAATTATGCTGTCGCAGTAATTTTTTTAAACACAATTATCCATCGCTTGCCAACGCCAAAAAAAGCAATCCTTTTAGTTTCATATTTATATTTCGTAATAAATTATAAACTTCTCGTTCTAAAAGTTTTCAGATTGTTTTCGTTATACCGGCGCAACAGTTTAAAATTTTTGAAATCGACTTTTTAGGAGATTCACGAACACCATTGTAAATTTTAAAAATAAATAATGCTGTGAGTAAACAAAAATTTCTAAACATTTGCTTAAATTTCGTTTCCAAATAAGCTTTCTTTCATTATGCTTATCTTTTTTCCTTGATGAAAAAAGAAACAAAAAAATCAAGGCTGCATAAAACTTTGGAAACAATTACGGCTTACTAGCTATATTTTAGGAAACATTTGAACTGTTTTGCATATTTCAATACAATTGTAAAGTTCTAATTATCAATATTATATATTACTAACCCCCTAAAATATGTACGCTCCCTCGCCTATTGTTTTAGCCAAAGTTTTATGAGGCCGAGAAAAATATAAATATTAAGTTAAAAATAATACTCCTTGTCTATTAACATGTCTCGATAATTTTGATTGTATTTCAGCTAATAATTGTTGTCTTACTCTAAACACAGCCTTTCTATTTTTTGAATGCCCTATTGCTGATTTTGTAAAAAACTCTTTAAAATCTAAAACTATAGAATAATTTTTATTGTCATATGTAAATGATGGCGATATAAAAATAGATTCATTATCATAAAATATTTTAGAATTTCGTTTTGTGAAAGATTCTTCAATCAAGAGTCCACTAATAATTCTATGATATACAAGTTTACCTTGAACAGTATCACATAAGGGAGTAACATTCAACCATATTTTTTTCCAACTTTTCTGGATATCGGCTTTTTTTCCTTTATTTTGTAGTATTCTATCCAATAACTTCTCAAACGCTATATTAGAATTTACATCTAATAATTCTATTACTGTACCAGAATATGATAGAGGTTTATTTTCATCAGAAATCAATAATTTCTTGTTGATATTGAAAACAGTATCTAAATTTTTTGCTGTACTTGGGACTGTTAGCAATTGGATATTATTTAATTCACTTTTGGCAGTGTGGTTTTCTATAGTATCATTAAAGACTATATTTAGTGCACTATAACCACTTTTTAATTTATCCTCTGGTTTGAATCCTTTATAAGTAGCTACTCCAGCATAACTAATTCCTAATTTATTAATTAAATGATTTGCATTATGAGACCAATTATCAAAATTATGATATGAACTAAAGATTTCTTGAACAGTTTTATCTGCTGAAATATGAATATTATTTTCCCAATTTAAAAGATAACTGTATGCAGGATCTTTTGATAAAACATTTTGTATTTCTTTTAATAAATCTAAACTGTTCTCAATTTCGTCACCATTTAATGCGAAAAAGTTTGATTTTATAAATTTTTGAATTGAAATTGGCGCTCGATCCTTTAATTCCTTTTCAAAAAGTTCTTCTAAGGCTTCCGAATAATCATTTTCCTGCTTACTCCAATAAATTATTGTATATGGGTAATTATCTTTTGAAATTACTTTTTTTAAAACAGAATAAAGTACAGATTTAACTTTTTTAGTTGTTGGTTTTGATTTATCAATTAAATTTAAATCTAAAAACAAAACCCTAATATCATTGAATCTTGAATTATCGTCAGGTAGAAAAGTCACATCATCTCCTTTATAAAAAACATAAGGAATTTGGTTTTTAGAAAACGTTCTCATCAAAGGCATTGCCTCTTTAAGTTCGTTTTCAATAATAGCCACGCGGCCATTTAACGGTATATTCATATTTTATTTTTTAAATTCAAAAACAATTGTCGCCCCATCTTTAAACTCATCAGGTATTACAAAATCTCCCCAATCTGGGAAAAATAGCCTTCCATTTTGAGCATCCATTATTTCACTCGCAATATGTAACCCTAATCCAATACCTCCTGGTTTAGCAGAAACAAATGGTTCAATTATATCTTCAGTAGGGATTAAAAAACCTGTTCCATTATCAGCTATTATTAGATAAATATGTTTCTCATCTTCTGTTAGGTTGAGGAAAATTTTTTTATTTAATTTTTGATTACCTTGTAGAGCTTTCTCAAGCCAAAAAATTGAATTATCAAATAAATTCATCAAACTTGATACTAATAAATTTCTTGCAATTTTTAATTGTGTAGAACCATTGTATTTTTCAAATTCTTTTACAATTTCGATATTATGAGAAGCTAGTCTGTATTCTGTATTGAATAATGCTTGATTAATAATTAATATAATATTTTCAAAAGATTTACTCGATTCACTTATAATTTCTGAATATCCATCAATAAGTGAAGAAAGATGCTTAACCAATTTCATTAATCTTTCGGAACTATTCTCTGCTTGTATTACTTTGGTTACTTCTGAAATTATTTTCTCAATTTCATGAATTACAACACTCATACTTAAACCAGCTCCAGCTGCTTTAAGTAAATTGTTAGTCACTCTCTTATAATCTGATTCAATTTTAAATAAATATTTGGTTAAATCAGATTTAACTTGGGGGTCTTTTATCTTTCGATTTACATAATCTTGAACTTCTCCGAGTAAATGCATTACTGGAGCTGATTTTGGAGTTGGACCATAAATTGATTTTAATCTTACTTTATCAATATATCTTAATGTTTCAACTAGTTCTATTGTGTGTAGTATTGAGTCTTTAAATGCCTTATAAGCATCATTCTCAACAAATCCTTCCCTATTTGTTTTTTCTATTAAATCAGAGCTATGTTGTCTGTCTAAATATATAGCTCCTAAAATGATATTATTACTAATTTTTTTTGTTGGTTGATTTACTCTTCTTAAGTTTAAATCTAGCCAATCATTTTCTGGTTCACCATAATCATAAACTCTCAACCCTTCTCTAAATACTCGAACCCCTCCATTTTCTCTTAAATATGTTTTAAATCCAGATTTATCTGAAATACCCATTCTAAGTAAAAATGCATCTAATTCAAAAATGTAACCTTCAAATGTTATCTTTCCTATATTATAATCACTAAGGGATACTTTTTCCCCTTTTAAATTTTCTAATTCAATAAAGGTCTTTACAATTTTATTATCAGAATTAATTTCATTAGAAGATACCTTTGGCATAGATTCCCAAGGAGTAAATTGATATAAAAAATCAGTAATCTTATTGCCTTCAATAGTTACTTTAAAATGAAATAAAGAATAGTCTTTTACTTTTTTCCAATCTAAAAGACCTTCAAACCAACCTGGTTTATCAATTATATCAAATTTAGGATTAAAAGAATCTATAGACTCAAATGGAGAGACTAAAGCAGTAATAGACCTTTTGATACTTCTTGCAATCCCTCTTTCCCACTGCTTTCTAAGATGACTTATAACTATATTAGTTCCTGTTTTATCCCCTTTAAATATTTCAGGAATTTCTCTTTCGTATATTTTAATTGGAACATCTTCTAAATATTTGTAATTATTAAAATCTGTCCAATCTATCTTAACGAATACTTCCTTACAATTCATTGATTTAGTAGTCATTTCTATAGTACTACCCAATTTATGCACTCCAAATCTTCCAATTCCTTTTTCTCCAATTGGAAGTCTATTGTATTTTGGAGAAAGTTCTAAATTTTGAATTTTTTTAGATTTAAAATCACTTCCTGGTTCAAGCCAAACATTCTTAACAATTTCAGAAGACATTCCATAACCATCATCTTCAATTATAATAATTCCTTTTTCAGAATTATCAACATTCTCCATATAGATATTTACAATATTAGCATCAGCATCATACGAGTTTTTTACAAGTTCAACTATTGCAATACTCTCATTCTTTATTAATTGATCTCCCAATTGTATGAGTAATCTTGCTCTAGGTTTAAATGTTGCTTCAATTTCAGTTTCATCTTTAATAGTACTTTGAATATTTTCTTTTTTGAAGTTTTTATTTATTATAATACCTCGATCGATTTTGTTATTGTCTAAATTGAATTCGCTTAAAAACAATCTTGAATTATCCTCATTTATTAAAAAACCATTATAATTAAAATCATCGATTTTGATTAAAATAAATAGATCATTTAATTTTAGCTTTTTATTGAGTCTTGTAATTCTATACTCATTTCTAGTTCCTTTACCATAGTAAATAACACGACTTTTGGATACAATACCATCTAACCAATTGATATTAATAAATTTCTCTTTATTTTCTCCTTTAACTCCAGGTTTATCAAATAATATCAAAATTGAATTTTTCGGTATATATATGCCTCCTTGATGTCCACCAGTGTCACCAGCATCATTAGCAGAAACAATTTTTATAAAAGTTTCATTAGAATTTTTAACTAGTTGAATAATTTCTTGAACAGTCTTCATTTAAATCTGGTTGAGAATAATATTATTTTCGTTTTGCAATAATTGATTTTCCTCTATAAAGTTAGTCATATTTTCCGCAATAGCTGTTAAAACTGGTACAGCCACAGAATTACCAAATTGCTTATAAATTTGACCATCAGAAACAGGTTGAGGCACTTCACCATTAAAAAACCTATAACATTCTTCTGGGAATCCTTGAAGTTTACAAGCCTCTAAAGGTGTAATTCTTCTTGGTATTTCACCTTCTTGTTCTAATAGAATCTCTGCACCATCTTTATAATATCTTGCAGACATTGTTCTAGTTATGTTATTTGCATAAGGTCTTTGTATCATATTAAACCCAAAACCGTTACCTAAGTTTTGATGTCTCTCTCTATGCCTTTGCAAGGCATTCCAAGTTCCTAATCCCAATGTATATTTATCTCCATAAATTTCTCTTATTTCTTCTTCTGGAGTTATAATATCACCTAGCTCATAAATTCTTTGGTGAGGTGGTTCTGGAAATAAAGTGTCAATCTGTTCAGGTGTAATATTTAAATCATTTCTGAAACCAATGATGTATATTCTTTCTCTATGTTGTGGCACCCAATGAGCTGCATCAATTATTCTAGTTTTAAATGTATAACCAACTTCTGACAAAGATTCACAAATAGTAGTAAAAGTTCTTCCTTTATCGTGACTTTTAAGATTTTTTACATTTTCTAAAAGAAAAGTTGCTGGCTGTTTTATTCGTATAATTTCTTTTACTTTAAAAAATTCAGTCCCTTGAGTTGGGTCGTCAAATCCATGTAGTCTTCCTTGGCTATTTTTTTTAGAAACACCAGCCAATGAAAAAGGCTGGCAAGGAAAACCAGCAGTAAGTAAATCATGATTAGGTATTTGATTATCAATATCTTCAATTTCATGAATATCACCAAAAGGGACTTCTCCATGAAATGCATTATAAGTAATTTGAGAATATTTATTCCACTCTGATGAAAACAAACAATTATTTCCATGAGCTTCAAAAGCAAATCTTATTCCTCCTATTCCTGCGTATAAATCTATAAACTCCATATAATACGAATTTAACAAAATTAAACAAATCAAAAAGGAATTATATAAATAGTTTTTATACTTTTATTAAGTAAACCATTTCACACACATTACACTTCCCTCCTTCTGTCTGTCAGCATAATAAGTGTTTCATTAACATTGTAGAAGAAACTTTTTAGTATAAAACTTTTCATAAAATGAAAAGTAACACTTTGCTTTTATCCAAAGCAAAGTAACATAACGCTAACATTATAGTACAAATGTATTGTTTAGTTAATAAGAGTGGTTTATCCATTTGATAGCTATAATGTAGTATTATGTAAAATATCCCAGAAGCATTTGTTATCATAAGGATAATTGGAACTTGGGTCATTAAACTAATAAGCGGTTTGCTTAGCAGAGTTTTTAAAACATTATGTATCTATAATTAGCCGTTATGTAAAATAGCCGCTACCAAGCGCTCGATTGTTTTAGAACACAAATGCGAAGCATTCACGAGCTCCATATTATTAAATAGAAATAACACGAGTAATTATCCAACGCTTGCCAACGCCAAAATAAAAGCTAACCTTTTTGCACTAATTATAAATCGCGTATTCGATAAATGTACGTTAGAAAAAATTTTAAGAGATTCTCGTGGATTGCCACAAGAGCATAAATTTTAAGAAAAATAAAATTCTATGCACTTGTTATATTTAGAATTTCAATTAACCTTTTTTTCGTGTTTCATTATCTTTTGTCTTGAAACAAAAGAAACAAAAATTCAAGGCTGCATAAACTTTTGGAAACAATTAACGGTTCATTCGCTATATTTTAGGAAACATTGTAACTGATTAAGATTGTTTTTAAGACACTTGTATAATTGAAATTCTTAAGAAACTGTATTACTAAACCCCTAAAATATGGACGCTTATTTCTCCTATTGTTTTGACCAAAATTTTATGAGGCCAAGTTAAACATCGAGATTCTATTTTACATATTAACCGGAAAATGAATATAGCTATCAGTATACCATTTAATTTTTAAAGGCTCTTCAGCATCATTAATGCTTTCTTCACTCACATCTTTTCCTGTACCGTAGTTTAATTGTGAAAAAGGATGTTTGATACCATTTAATAGAACAACTATTCTACTTCCCTTTTTAATTTTTTTACTAGTCATTCTAAAATTATGAATGGGAATTGAGGTCTTTTTATTTGGAGTCAATAAGTTTCTGTTTTCTATATCCTTAGACATACTTGCTCTTGTTGTAAATGGTAGTGTCAAGCTAAAAAAAGATCCGTCAGCCGTTTGTTCGTATAGTAAAACGTTAAAATCAAAATCTTTTTTATTGATGGACACATTTAAAACTCCACTTACAGAACCACTAAGTTCTAAATCTTCATCGAAGGGTTCTGTGACAAATGAAAATCCTTGGCCAACAGTTAAAGTTTCTGATATAATGTTTCGATCTCCACTTAAATTCCAAGAAAATTGACTACGATCAGAAAAATCAATCTCTTGTTCTATATAACTTGTTTCATTAGAAATATTAGATAAACTAAAGTGTTCGTTTACTCCCATATTTCCTGTATTATAGGTCGATTTAAACGCCACACCAGAACGTTGTTTACTCAAATATACCTTTAATGTATCAGTAGCAATTTTATCTAGCGATGATACATGCTTCCAAGTATTTGCACCCATCACTTGATAATTGATTTTATCCTTTAACAAAACAGGCTTTTTGGCATTTTTAAAAATATAGTCGAACCAATCAAAAATTAAATTTTTAATATTTATCTGTGCTATAGGGTCTATGGTATAACCCAAAATATTCTTTTCTGGAAGTTCTTGCGCTCCAAAATGTGAATAAGGCCCAATCAAAAGATAATGCTCTGCATTTGTATTGTACTGATAATGAGATTTTAAATAGTGCATAGTTCCAAACTGTCCACCATCATAATAACCTGTAGTACTTATGATAGGAATATTAATTTTAGAAAAATCCTGTTTAAACAGTGTCATTTTTTTCCAATAAGCATCAAATGTTGGATGCTCTAATTTTTGATTGAATTCTGGATTTGGTGTACCATCTAAACTATCCAAATTTTTATAAGCCACTCCTTTTTTATACCAATCGAAATACAAATCATTCCAACGTTTTCCATTATAATAAGAAACTGTATCAAGTGTTTTGTTATTGGTAACGTAATGCCACCAAGGATAATGAAAGTTAAAATAAACACCATTTTCCATAGGTTCAGCAATACCTGGAGCTACAGCAACAGATGGTACTATAGTTTTTAACGCTGGATGCACTTTTTCTTTCATAGAAGCCCACTGAACAAAGCCAACGTAACTACCTCCATACATACCAACTTCATCATTGCTCCACTCCTGCTCAGTAATCCAATCTATAACATCGTACACATCATTACCTTCATGAACATAAGGAGTTATTTTATTTGGACTTAAGTTTTTACCTCTTGTATAAGATACAACTCCTACATATCCTTTATCTGCTGCCTCATAAGCTCTATTGATATCATCTTTACGAGTATATATTGTATGAAATAATATTGCTGGTTGTGGTTCTTTTTCAGCTTTACTTCTAACTATTATTGCAGATATTTTAGCACCATCTCTAGTTGAAATTAGAATAGAATCTTGCACAAAATACTCTTTGCCTTTTCTACTCACTTCTCTTGGTTCTTGCTGTTCCTCTTTTATAGAATTACAAGAAACTAATGCTACTAACAGTAGTAAAAATGTGACCTTTAATATTTGTATGAATTTCATTTTAATGGTTGCTTTATTTTGAATATTCAATTAATTCTTCGGTATAAGAAAAACCGTCTTGAACTTGAGTCATTTTTATAAAATTCTTAATTTCTGGAGCATATAACCAAACTTCATCTGTTTTAGCACTATAGCCTCTTGAATTTGAAACGGTTCCTTTGTACTCAATGGTGTAGGCCATAAATGTCCCTGCTCCTAATATTTCTTTTTTAAAGGAAAGCACTTCTACATCCTGACTTTGATTTCCTGTAGTACCATCTTGACTGGTCCAGTCTTTTTCATATTTCCACTTTTTACCGACTTCTAAAGGCCATTTATATTTTGGTGTATCACTTTTTTCTGGCTTTACAATTTCAGACACCAAAACGGTATCTTTGTCTATGGTCATTCCCAAGGCGCCATTAAAATCAACTATTTTCCGAGTATCGGTTCCATCCGACCTTACTTCACCTTCATCAGTAACACCTTTATATTTCCATACCCATTTCTCTCCAATTGTGTAATCAGATAATACGGGTTGTTTAGTAGTGGTTGTTTCTGGATTACTTTTGCAAGAGCCCAAAAAAAATATTGCCACAAACAATACTAATTTGACAATATAATTTAGAACTGTAATAATTTTCATAATATTAGTTTTTAATGATTTATGATACAAATTAAAGGCAGTTAACTGTATCAAAAAACAAAAAGTACAGGAGCGTTAATAAATGTAAATGAACGTTAGAAAATTGAAGGATTATTTTTTTTTATAAACTATTCCAGTTTTTAAATTTTACCGATTGCCTGCTAGATACTTCAACTTTTTCTCCAGTAGTTAATATAATTTGTAATTTATTATTGAAGTATGGATGAATCTCTTTAATGTAATTTATATTAATCATTTGACTTCGATTAACACGGAAAAAGACTTTAGGATCTAATTTCTCTGCTAGTAAATTTAAAGAACGCTTTATCATCGCTTTATTCGAGCCAAAATAAAGACGTGCATAGTTTTCTAAAGATTCAATAAAATGAATATCTGTTAGCGGAATAAAATGACATTTTTCACCATCTTTTATAAATATCTTTTGATGCATTGCTATGGTTGTAGGCTCTAATTTTACTCTTTTAGATAATTCTACCTTTACCTTTTCAATGGTTTTAGAAAAACGTTCATCTCTCAACGGTTTTACTAAATAATCCAACGCATTCATCTCAAAAGCTTTTACAGCATATTGGTCATAAGCCGTTGTAAAAACAACATCTGGTACATTTGTTAATTCTTCTAATAAATCAAATCCAGATTTACCAGGCATGTGAATATCCAAAAATAAAATATCTGGTTGTAATTCTTCAATTAAAGGTATAGCCTCATCTACATGACTTGCTTCACCAATAATTTCAAACTCTTGATGTTTTTCTAATGCACGTTTTACTTCTTCTCTCGCTAAACGTTCGTCATCAATGATTATGGTTTTATATTTTTTCATGGTCTATATGCATTGGAATTATTATTTCTGCGCAGACAAGTTCATTTTCTTTGGCTTTTAAACTAAAACTAGCGTGACCTTTATATTGAATTTCCATGCGTTTTTTTAGGTTTTTCAGACCTAAACCAACACTATTATGTTGATTAATTACTCCAGGATTTTCAACTATAATATGAAGGTCGCTATCCTTCTTTTTAACTTTCAAGAAAACAACGCCACCTCCAACTTTTAAGTCGATTCCATGTTTAATTGCATTTTCTACTAGCAACTGAATACTTAGCGTAGGAATTTTATAATTAATTACTTCGTCATCAATATTGGTTTTTAGTTGAAGTCGTTCTTCAAAACGCATTTTTTCTAATTCAATATAATCATAAACTAAAGCGAGTTCATTTTTAATAGATATTAAGCCTTTGTCTTTTTCATATAAGGATGAACGCAATAAATCTGATAATAAATCAATTGCTCTTCTTGCAACGTTAGGATTTTCGATTACCAATGATTTAATAGAGTTTAAGGAGTTGAATAAGAAATGTGGATTTAATTGAGCCGATAAATTATCTAACTGTGCTTGTTTAGCTATTAAAGATAATTGAGCATTTTCTTTAGCCGTAACAACTTCTTTTTGATAGTAATGATATAAGTGATACGCCAATATCCAAATAGACATTAGTCGAAGTCCTGTAAGTAAAATTGGATCCCAGTAAATTATGGCTTCAAAGAAATTTTTACCCTCGCCTGCAATAAAAGTCCAGTACGCATACCATTTTAAATTGTTTATTAATACATATAAAACAGCTAATAAAATAATAGTAGGTACTAAACGGATTAGTAAATTTTTTATAGGTAAACTACTCCATTTTGCTTTCAAGGCAAATAGTCTGTACATATGTGTTAAAAATATTCCTATAGAAATGTCTAATACATAATTTAACAACGTATAAAAAATCCCGTAATTATCTCTTGTATATACTGTATAAGCCCAATAAACTGAAACAATACTCCATCCAATTAATTGACATTTCCAATATAGAGATATCCTTGTTTTATTATTATTTATTTTATTGTTGATATCCATTCTTAAGCAAAGCAACGAAATACTTTTAAATAGTGAAAGGAAAAGTACAGGAACGTAAGATATGAGGTTTAAATGTTATTTATAAAAATTATATTCCATTCCACACACATTACGCTTCCCTCCTACGTCGTCGCATAAAAAGTGTTCCATTAACATTACAGAAGAAACTTTTTAGAATAAATTTTTTTAAGAAACTGAAGAAACAGCTTTCGCTTTTAACCAAAGCTCAAGTTACATAACGCAGAACATTATAATACAAATTACATATATAGCAAATTGGTGGATAGCTGTGCTATTTAGCATAATTGCAGATATAGTGCCTTTAGGTCTATATCGTCAGCAATTATGCTAAAACCAATTTGCGACACGTAAGTTTACTTTGTAGTTATAATTGCATATTATGCTAAATATCCCAGAAGCATTCTACTTCTATACAATATTTGGTACTTGGGTTTAGATTAATTCAAATACTCGATTCTCCGTAATTAGCATTCTAACTCAATTTGTAATTATAATTTGCCATTATGCTAAATTGCCGCTGCCAAACGCTTTATTGTTTTGTAAACACAAATGCGATAGCATTCACGAGTTCCTTTGAAAAACAAATAAAAAATACATGAGTAATTTACAGCCGCCTGCCAACGCCAAAAAAAGCTAACCTTTAATATATTATCAAAATTCGAGTATTCGAGGAAATCTTCGTTGTAATTTTTTTCAGAACATTTTCGTTAACTTGCCACAAGAGTATAAAATTTATGAAAAATAAATTTCTATACACTTGTTCTAGCTTTACAATTATTCAACATTTTTTAGTTTGTACTGTTTAATAATATTTAGAAATGAAATTAGAAATTGTAACTATAAATGGTTAATGATTATTTTTTTCCTTGATGAAAAAAGAAACAAAAAGTTACTCATTATTTTTATTGTTTTTCAAAGGAATTCGTGAATCATCGATTTCAAGGCTGCATAAAACTTTGGTAATACAATTACGGTTCATTCGCTATATTTTAGACGGCATAAATTGAAAAGATTGAGAATCTTTGCAATTTTGAGCGAGTTGATGCGCTGGGAAAAATGCTTCTAAACCCCTAAAATATGGACGCTTACTTTACCTTATTGTATTACCAAAATTATATGAGGCCAAGAAAATTAAAAACTAAACAAAGAATTTATAGATTCTTTTAAAAAAGCATAAAATCCTTTGTCCTTTTTATTTACTAACGAATTTTCATGTTTAATTCTGCTATTTTCAGCTGCTAAATGATTTATTATCAAAGATTTATTTATTTCATCTGCACTACCAAGTAAACCTTGAGAAATTGCACAATCATTCCCGCATTCATTGTCAAACTCGAAATCTATATTTCCTGTATTAAAATCCATTTCTTTTGGGCCATAATAAATTCCTCTAGGTTTCAAAATCAAAGATAAGAATTGTTGTGTTTCCATTCCTGCCAAACTCAAACTAAAACCAAAAACATTTTCACCTCTATTAATAAAATGATTCTTTGGTAAGCCTTTAATATAATTAGGATTATCCAATTCTCCAGACATTTCCAATGCTGCATCTTCGGGTTTATATTGCCCTAAACATTGCATACAGATTCTTTCAGGCCCTATTGTGTGAGCCTTCCATCTTGCTTGATCAATATTTGATAAATCTTCCTTTGGATTTGTATCAATTCCACCATCAATTACTGGAATTAAATTCCCAAATGACAAGCAATCTAAAGTATATCTTGGTAGTGGCATATCAACACAAGAAAATAAAACATCACAATCAAGAGCTGCTTCTTGTCCATCTTTTTCAGTAATACTATATGGAACAGCATTAATACTTAAATCTGAAATGAGTTCCGTTTTTAAAAGACGCTCTTTTTGAATATCTACTTTATATTTTCCAATATCAGCTCTGTTTATTGCTAATAATCTATCTAAATTTTTCAATTCAACTATATCAAAATCTATAAGTGTTAAATTCTTTATACCAGTCCTTATAATAGCTTCAGCAACTATAGAACCTACACTACCTAAACCTACTATTCCAATTTTTAGTCTAGAAATTTCATGTTGTTTTAAATCTCCCCAAGATGAAATAGTACGTTTGAACTCTTCCCCGAAACTAGACTTTGGAAAAATATCATCACAGAAATAGGTTTTTAGGGACTTCCCTACTACCCTTACCGATTCACACCAATATCGCTCATAAGTATTTGGTGCTTCTTTTATCCAAAAGCGTGCACTCCAATAATTATCTGTTCCTATTGTCATTCCAATCAGAGGTAATCCTGTAACTGCCTTAACTCTTGGAGCTAACATTTTTTCTGCTTCTATATCGTCAATGCTCATTCCTTGCCAACCAGGATAAGGATGGCTATGGATAAAACAGATTCCTAAATTATTAGCTAAAGCATAAGAAGTTACTTTATCAAAATAAGATGAATTGAAACTTACGTTTCCATGTACATTTCTGTCCTCAAATTCTGGCAAAATTACTTCATTAATCACTCCTGTTTTTCTAGTTTTTCCAGAAGATATTTTATAAAAAGCAAAGCATAAATCTTCTTGACCATCCTCTCTAATGAGGTGTTCAAAAAATATCCTATTGACATTTTCTGTCATTGTTATGCTATATTTCATTCGAAATCTAATAAAGTTCTTAAAAATGCTAAATAATCATCCGCTGTCATACCAGAAGTCCATCCTCTAAAAGGTCGACTCCAATACTGAAATTCTGGTGTCGGAACTTTTCTATCATGTATTCCTCCAAAAGGATGTGTTCCTCCACCTCCTGTAATTGGAAGTAAATGTGGTTTAATATGTGGACCTGAAGGCGGTAACAATGGAAATTGCTGGCCTTGTAAAGCTATTTCAATTTCCTGTCCTTTAAATCTTCCAAATGGAACGATAAACTTGAAGCACACAAAGTTATTTGTGTGCATCCAAGTTTCGAGTCCTTTGCTTTGCAACTGACTCATTAACTCTTGATTTCCCATAACTACGAAACAGTTGTAGGTTCAACTTTGCAAGAACTAAATTTAAGGCCATTTTTAATGGCTACTTTATGTTCTCTATCATTTTTGTAACTAACTTCTCTATGTCCACTAATTTGTTTTAAATAAAACCCATTAGCATTCTTTCCTGATGCAGTTAAAATTTCATTTGGTGTCATGAAACATTCATCAATTTCAACAGGTTCATCATCAACATAAATTATCAGTTTCTTATAAGGTTTAGCAAAAAAACCTTCAATTCCAGCTCCTTTTAAATCAATTTTTTCATCTAATTGAACTGGCTCAAAACCTTTTTCATTTACCTTAATTAATAATTCATAATCTTCTACAGGTGATAAATCAGCTTTTTCTAAAATTTCCTTACCTGTAATAATTGCATTAACAGATTCAAACTTTTGTCTGTTAATTCTAAATATAAACTTTTCCATTTTTTTAAATTTTTAATGGATTAACTCATTTTTCAAAAATAGCCTGAGCATACTATTCAGGTAGTTGTTATACTAGGTATTGTTTAATTAATATTAATTTGTACCTTTGTACAACAAAACACGGGAAATGTTAAGATGATAAGTCTTAATTATTGAAGTCCTCGAAAACTTTAAATCCCATTTATATCCAATTTATTGTTACCAGCAATAGATTGGATTTTGTTTTTTTATCGGCTTATATATTTAAGTTAAACGCATATTTATAATCAATTAAACTTTTACCATTTTTAAAATTATCTTTCCAAGCATCTTCAAGATGACTTCTCTCAATAATTTCAGTTGTGTTTTTACACTTGAATTCTTGATAAACTCTATCTAAAATTTCAAGTTCTTTTTCTGTAAACTTTTCAGAATCAAAATCTTTATTACTAATAAATTCTTTACTGTAACCCCAATCATTTTCCTTTTTAATTATATCGATTGCATTAGTACTTTCCATATAGTCAAAAATACTATCATAATTATTCGGAACAGGGCCCATATTAATTGCTCTATATCGAGTACCACTTATAGAAACTGCTTCATACTTATAATGAAGGAAATCACAATAAAATAAGAGCTTATTTAATTGAGTAACATATGGCTGCATATTTTTTGCAAAGAAAATCACCATTTCAGTTAACTTTTCAATATTAGGTCTTATATATCCTGTATAATTATCAGGTAACTTATCTCCTAATAAATAATTTTCAAATCTTACTGAAAATCTGATTTTCTTTTTTTCCTCTATTAACTTTTCAATTTTATCAAGAAGTTTATATCCTTCGTCTGTAAAATCATTTTTATCCTCATTATCAATTTTGAAAACATTACTTAAATTGACCAAAGACTTAAATTGAATAGGGTTTTTAGCTAACTGAATCAAATTTGCATTTGATTGATTTGGCACTTCACCATTTTCATAGTTTCTATAACTATTAATACCAAAACCTAAAATTTCAGACATTTTAGTTGCAGAAACGCCATATTTTGCTCGTATTTCCCTTATTTCTTCAGGGAAAGGCAAATTATACTTATCACGATACTGATTATAAGCTTGTCTCATCTTAATAGTATCAAATTCTGTCGTGGTAAAATATTGTTTACTATCAATACAATAAAAACTAGGATAGGTAACATTAAAAGTTTCCTTTCTAAAAGTTAAATCCTCTTTTCTAATTTTAATAGACATTTCTTTACCTGTAAATGGGCTCTTCATAATTACTTAAATTGATATTCCATTGGATACTCTGCAATATGAAAAGAAATACAAATCACACTTGTATTTTCACGTCCAAGTGTAATTTTGATATAAACTTCCTTTCCTCTCAACGTCCTGCCGAACACCCACATTTCTGAACCACCATATTGAGTTTCTTCAAGAGGACCTTCGCAGTAATCATCAATTACTAAATTTTCGAGAATTTTTTTTCTTTCATTAGGCATTAATTCCAAGTCAGCAAGAGTCTGGGAGTTTTTTCCTCTATCGTCGAGGAAAAGAATATCCCAGATATTCATGTTTACTTTGAACTCCTTTAAGAAGTCTTTTACTTGTTCTTTTGATGCCATGATATAAATTCACAATACAAATATAGTAAAAATATCTATATACAACTTTAAAGTGTTATAAATAGTTATTAACATAATTGTTTATAACTTTAAAGTGTTTATTGGAATAAAAGCATCATTCTAATCGATTTTACGCTGACCATCTTCTGGATATGGAATGTTTTCAACGTCAGGAATACAATCTGTAAGATTTTTGAAAATTTCTTTAAGTCTTAATGATATATCTAAATAAACATCCTGATTATCTCCAACTTGACTAAATATTTCTTTGTTTTCAAATATAAATTCGGTGCCACTAAACTCATATTTAAAATACTTTCCATGATAAAACCCGTTTGAGTGTATCATACAATTCCTTAATCGATTAACAAAATCTATAAACTTTCTATCTTCTGTTAAATCACCTTTGTAGTTTGCTTTGTTCTTATTTATTATGAAGTTAAATCTTCTAAATAATGGAACAAATGCTGTTTGCTTTAAAATGTCAATAATAATTGATTTATTACTTTCTTCTAATGAAGAAATAGCTTTTACCAATTTCGCATTCAGCTTTTTAATTATAGTTTCATATTCATAATCATTTACTAAATAATCAAAAATCAAAGAAATTGAAAACTAGAATGTAGTTCAAGTTCCAAAAACAATATTTCGGTTAAGATTATTATGGTAACCAGCAGAAAGTATCTGATGACCTTGGATTTCGTACAATCTTTTTGCGTGAGTGTTAAAATCATATACTTCACCTTTAAAAAGAACTTGTCCTTTTCCAATTAATTCTGCCAATCCATATGATACCTTTCCAATATAATAATCATAAATTGTTGAATAATACAAACCAAAAAAACTATGGCGAACATCATCTTCATGCCAATTTAAGGTAGCTATTTCTTTTTTACAATCTTCAGTTAAATTAAGTAATTCGTCTAAATTCATTTAGTTCAATATTTTTATCTAATGTAAGATTATTTGTAATAATCAAACCATTCCACACACATTATGCTTCCCTCCTTTGGTCAGTCAGCCTAATACGTGATTCATTAACATTGTAGAAGTAACTTTTTGGTATAAAACTTTTCATAAAATGAAAACAACAAAGCGCCAGCTGGCTCATTCACTAAAATAGTCCACTGGACTATTTCTTAACGTTCTGCCCTGCTTTTACCAAAGCAAAGTTACATAACGCTAACAGTATAATACAAATTATGACATATTCATTTTTATAGCTGTTTAGCCATTTGTAAGTTATAATTGAATATTATGTTAAATATCCCAGAAGCCTTTCGTTTCTATAAGATATTCTGTACTTGGGTCATTAAACATTAGAAATTTACTTCTCGTTTAATTTGAATATTCTATACAATGGTTCAAGAATTTTTATTTAGAATTCAA
>Ga0209345_10001931_pt1 | contig 23874 bp, 27 predicted proteins | sample Cruoilmetagenom7_FD_187294 | JGI IMG/M metagenome (GOLD analysis project Ga0209345, IMG submission 187294) | Oil polluted marine microbial communities from Coal Oil Point, Santa Barbara, California, USA - Sample 7 (SPAdes) (version 2) | ecosystem: Environmental > Aquatic > Marine > Oil seeps ...
CACCTTTATTGTAGTAAGCAATAGCATAATCTGGTTTATGTTTGATTGCTAGATCATAGGACGTGATCGCTTCCTGCCATTTACCTAACTCACCTAAAGCAGCACCTTTATTGCTGTAAGCATCAGCATAATCTGGTTTATGTTTGATTGCTAGATCATAGGACGTGATCGCTTCCTGCCAGTGACCTAGCTCACCTAAAGCAGCACCTTTATTGTAGTAAGCAATAGCATAATCTGGTTTATGTTTGATTGCTAGATCATAGGACGTGATCGCTTCCTGCCAGTGACCTAGCTGAGTTAACGCAGCACCTTTATTAATGTAAGCATCGGCATCATCTGGTTTATGTTTAATCGCTAGATCATAGGATGTGATCGCTTCCTGCCAGTGACCTAGCTCACCTAAAGCAACACCTTTATTGTAAGCATCAGCGACCTCTGTATCACTTTGAACTTGGCTTAATTGCTCTTTATTGTGCTGATTATTTGCAAATACTATTAGAGGTATAGATATAGTAATTAGTAAAACTGTATAAAAAAATCTATTCATGACCTTTTTGATTATAAAAAGTTAATTAAAGACTGTTGGGTATGTTACCATAACTATTAAATAACCTCAACTCGACGTAAGAGAATAAGTATAATTCATAAGAGTTCCTTGATTAATAGCTGGTTTACGTGGTTTTAACGTGTACGCAAGAAGGTAATGTCACAGTAAAGTTGGTCTAGGAATTATCAAAATTATAGTTTAAGATTCCAAGGAAGGAGGTCTGCAAGTTTTTTGGAGTTATAATCCTGTATGGTATCGAGCACTTTCTGCAGATTTTTATAGACCGGGTTTACTGGGACGTTACCTACTATCTTTTATTTTTGCACTTGCTATTATAAAAGGGTCGGCAAAGTTTCCACCCTTCAATAATTTTTTCTTTTCTAAAGAAGATTGAAAATGTTGATATTCAAATATTTTCATAACAAAACGTACTTCTTTTTCATCAGGCTCAAGAAATATCTTCTTATTGAGTTTAGACCAATTTGTTACGTGGTCGTTTTTTTCTATAATTTCTTTATATACTTCTTTTACGGATAAGATATTGTCTTCCGACACTAAAAGGCCAAAAGACTTCCAAAGGGAGGGAAATCTTTTTGGATAAAAATGAAATATTTCTTTTAATGAAGAGGTATCAAATATATACATTAGCTACCCTGCTTTTCTTAGAAAACTATCTTCTATACCACTGAAAGACTTTACCTTAATATCAAAGCTCAAGGATTTAAAGGATGAGTTTATTCGTAATCTATCGCACGAGTCTAATACACCACTGATGGGTGTTTTAACCTTAAGTGAAGTATTATATTCCTGCTATGATAGTCTGGATGAGAAAGTTGTTAAACAATCCATTAAAGATATAGTAAGCAGCAGCGACAGGCTTAAGAGTTACGTCAATAATATTGCCGATCTGTCAAAGCTCTCAGCTCTAACTTATGAGCTTAACAAAACGAAAGTAGATTTAAGTGAGTTAGCCCGTGAGCGTCCCGTTCTATATAAGAAGGTATTTGCAGATGATAATAAGCAGGAATTTATCTTTAAAGTTGAGGATAATATAATAGTCCATTGTGATGAATATTACATAACACAGGCAATTGACAACCTGATCAGTAATGCTGTTAAATATGGTGAAGGTCAGCCAGTTACCATAAGCCTGACAAAAACTGTGAACAATAAGATTCAGTTTAGTATTACAGATGAGGGAATAGGGATACCGAAAGACGAACTAATTAGTATTTTCAGTAAATTCACAACAAGTTCCAAAACCAGAACTCCGGCAGGAGGCAGAGGTGTTGGCCTTGCCTTATGTGAAAAGGTAATAACAGTGCATGGCGGCAGGGTTGAAGCCAAAAGCGATGGTAAAAAAGGTTCAAGCTTTAGTTTTGTGTTACCAATTGAGACGAATCAAAAAGAAGTATAATAGAAGGAAGTCAGACTTGCAGTTAGATGGTGGATTTGGTAGAATATACGGAGTAGATCAGGCAGCATAGAGAGTTTTGCATGACATCATGGATGACAGGTATTGGTGAGGATTTAATTTCCTGTAAATCATTGCATAAATTCAGGGATATAAAATCACTGGCCAAGAGTTATGTTGAGCTTGAGAAGCAGTTTGACAGGAGAGTACCTTTGCCTAATGTCGATTCCGATGACAAGGATTGGGACAAGTTTTTTAAAGCTGCAGGCTTACCAGAAGATGGAAAATATTTATCTGATAAGATAAGAACCGAGTTATTAAAAGACGGTGCAAATAAAGACGTATTATCTACTTATGAGATGATATTCTACAGAAGTGGATTAACAAAAAGACAGGGCACACGACTAATTGATAATTTGCATATATTGAGTAAAGAGACAGGCGCAATAAAGCAAGGACATGTTGTACAAACAAAAACACAGAATTCTGAAACTTTAAGCGAGAAATATACCATTCCAGAGTATGCAATTCCAGAACTAGCTGAGCTGACTGATCTACTCGTTAAAGTTACTGAACTACTACAATCCCACAGCTTGATTTTTGGCAAATTAAAAACATCTGCAGGCAGCAAAGAAGCAGTGTTTGCCGGCAATAAAAAAGCTTGATCCATATTATCATTTATGATAACATAAATTCACAAGGATAAAGATCATAACGCAACTTCTTTTTACCTCGAGCCTCTAAATTATCTGGAGCAACTCTTTCGTATATTAGCCGTTATTTTAAGGATTAAGATTAATTATTTTAGGTGTGACCTTCAATAATTGGTTTTGCTTAAATTAATTTTGTTATGAAGAGAATTAGAGTGATTTCAGTATCAGTTTTCAAAAAGCAATTTAATAAACAATATCTGTGATCCGAGTAAACAAACTTAAATGATCCGATTGGGGAATATATTATTTGCCGGTAATGATCAAGTATCAGGGAGGCTAGTTAAGAACAGCTAATGCAGAAGATGGAATATGTATGAGTAAATAGTGATTTAAAGAATCTCCAACGGATATACAAGATTTGACCGCCTGAAATACCCGCTGGATTGTTCACTAATAGATTAATAAAAACCTAGAAGGTAAGTATGAAGTTATCCCAAAAACCTGTAAAAAGCAAGCAGGGTTTTATGCCCTGTGCTGATATCAGTTTTTCACATCGAGTAAAATTTCCAACAAAACAGAAATCAAACTTTAAGAAATACACTGTGCTAGTAGCATCCGTAACTGCACTTAGTTTGGTGTGTGCAGAACCGGCACTTGCAGAATTTGATTTAGACAAGGGGATTAAGGCAGCTACTGACCCGCTGGTTGCTCTTATTACCAAATATTATGGGGTTGGTATAGCAGTTGGTGCATCTGCCGGTGCTTTAGTTGGCCAGGGAGACATGCGGACAAAAGCAATTAATGCAGGAATTGGGGCTGGAGTTTCTGGCGGCGTGATTCTGGCATTACTGAAAGCTCTGACTTAAAAGAGAGGAGAAATTGTTATGCGAAGAAGATTCAGCAGATGTTTAAATCTGGAAGCGAAAGCCTTTAATTTTTCACTATGCGGATTGGTGCTTGGAGGTTTTGGTCTGTTATCTGGTATGTGCTTTGTGGGCTTGCTGACAGCTTTATTTTGCGGTGTTGCGGGGTTTGCTATTGGAACAGTATTGGGACGCAGGTTACATAGTGGAGCTTTTCAGCGTAGTTGTTATCGGGAATTGCCATTGGCATCAGTTCTGGTGTGTAACAAGACACCAAAATCACATATTCGTTGTTATCACTAAAATAAATATATCTAAAATGTTTGGCAGGAAATGGAAATTAACATAAAGAAGCAGAATATAGAAGCTATAGGCAAGCAGCGTAATCTCTTTTTGGGATTAAGTTTGAGTAGCATATTGTGCTGTTTGTTGCTTGGTTTCAAGATCAATAGCATGGAGCAGAAAATAGTTCTGGTACCTGGCATTAATCAAAAGATGGTTATTTCCGAAACAGGAGTTTCCAGTAGTTATTTGGAGGAAATGACTACGATGCTTCTGTCTTTGTTGCTTGATCTTGACTTTGATTCGATAGATTGGAAAAGAGAGAGATTATTTGAGTATGTCTCTACAAACGACCCTGCTGCCTTAAAAAACCTGGCAGCGTATTTTGCCGGGGTTAAGGAGCAGTATCAGACATTTGGACTATCAACACATTTTAGCGGCAAGAAGTACAAAACTGATTCAAGGAAAATGCAGGTAATTGCCTCGGGAGTTTTGGTATCACATTTTGGCGCAGAAGGATTTGAAAAGAAATCAGTGAATTATAAGCTTGATTTTGAATGGATGGCAGGAAGGTTACTACTGAAAGAGTTTAAGTTACTTGAGCAGGAGGAACTAGAGAAGATGGAGGAATTGGAGGATGTTTAGGATTAAAAGAATATTTGTCCTGATCTGTTTTTGCTGCATTAGCAATAGTTGTTTTGCTGCAAAAAACATATCACTTAGCTACGATTTTCCAACTCGGCTTGTTTTAAGCTCGGATCATATAAACAGAATACATTTTGCCGGCAAACAGATTAAGAAAATCATTGGTGATACAAGCAGGTACAACATTATTCTATCGGAGAATAAGAAGAATATGTTTATCAGGTTAAATGCTGAACGAGGTGAAATCATAAATGTTTCCGTTATTAATATTGCCGGTAAAGTTATGGATTTGGAGATAATAGCAGCTAAGGCGCAATATCCGACAATAGTAAATCTTACTGATACAGATGTTGCTTTGTCAGAACAAAAACAGGAACAGCAGGAAGTAGAGAAGATGCTAGCTGCAATGCAAAAGGGTGTGAAGGGTAAATATTACACTGTTGTCGGCGGTAGTTCGTTTAATTGCGCAGCACTTGGCAAGAATACCAATTGCCGGATTATTGCAGATTACAGATTTGGTAAATATAGAGGCATTGGCCTAAAGCTTAAGAACAGAGGCAGAAACGCATTATTACTGGATGCTGATTCTCTGGGGCGTATTCTTGCCTATGCAGTGCTGCTACAAAAACCATCTAGCTGCATATTGCCAAAAGGTTCTGAGGAAATAATATATTTTGTCGGCAAAGAGGTATTAGATGGCGTTTAAAGAAAAGCTGCAAGATATAAGGAAGAAGTTTAAGTCGCTGTTTGCCAGTAATGATGATACCGGTGATGTAGGTACAAATAACTCAAGGGCGATATTGCAAAAGCAGATCATGCGGGCTGCCCTGGTTGTAATATCATTGATTCTGATTTTGTGGCTACTGGTTGAAGCAGTTAGCGATTCCGGGCAAGCTTTAGAGGATGGAGGTAAACAGGAATACGATTTTACCCAGCATAGTATTGATTTGCCTGATAAGGCACTGGATACCGAACTTTACTGGAGAAATTACTTTGAAGAGGATATGGGCAAGCAAAAAGTAGTTACTGCCAAGATGATTACTGAACTAAAGGAATCACAAGAGCAGCTACTGCGTGATGTAAAAACCAGCCTGGCAGAAGAGCTGAAGAATATGCAACAGCTAACTGCGCAGCAGAAGCAGCAGTTTGAGATTAGCACCAGAGAATTAAAATCAGCGTTAGATGAGCAGCGCCTGTTGGCTGAGGCTGCAATGCAGAAAGGAAGTTCTGTTCAGATTGGCGAGCTTGGTTTTGATGGGGATATAGAATTTGATGAACCCAAGTCAGCTCAGGACTATATACCGGAAGGCACGTTCTTCTCAGGATATTTGTTAGGGGGGATAGTTGTATCTACGGCACTTAATACTCCAGATGAGAATGCTACTCCAATTATTATACGCCTGCAAGGCAGAGGTAATCTGGATTCTGCGAATCAGTTAGATATTGCAAAATGCCGCATGACCGGTAGTGCTTATGGAGACTTATCCTCAGAACGTGCTGTTATACGCTTAGAGAAGATGATATGTCAGGAAGATGGCGTTTATATTACTTCTGATATAGCTGGTATTGTTTACGGCGATGACGGATTTAACGGCATTAAGGGAACTGTAGTTTCAACATCTACCAAACACCTTAAGAATGCAGCAATTGGTGGTTTAATTAGTGGTCTTAGCGGAGCTGCCAAGGGACAAGAAGGGATTAGCTTTAATTCTGCCGGTTTAGCATCCAGCAAGTCTCAGGGTATGGGTGATTTGCTAAAGGGAGGCGTGATGTCTGGAGCAAGTAATGTGGGCGATAAACTGGCGGATTATTACTTGAGACAGGCAGAAGCAATGTCACCGGTGCTAACAATACCGGCTGGGGTGAAGATTAACACGCAAATCACTCGAGGTTTCTTTGTAGGTGAGCGAGGTGTTAAACGTAAGCTTCAAAATGATCGGAAGAAGTTAAATAACAGAGGTTAATCAGATGTTTAAAAAACTAATTGTCACATTATTGCTATTACCTCTTTTAACGGGTTGCGCTGCATATAATTCCGGTTTTAGCTGTGGCGATGCTAAAGGAGTCCCTTGTACACCGATGGAGCGGGTAGACCTGCTAATCTCTAGTGGAGAGATTGAAAATTATGTATCAGGGGAAAAAAGATGTAGAGGGCGAGCCTGTAGAAAGCAGCAACAGGATGATTCTGTAGTAAAAGCTCTATTACAAGACAAGAGTAAACAGGAAACAGAAAATAAAAATAATTGAAGTAATTAAAAGTAAATATAGAAAAAATAATGCAAAAAATACTATCAGGGATGAGTCATTATTTCGGTTTAAACGTTTCCGGTGAAAGATTAAGTAGTCCTGAGGCGTTACTTGCCAAAGAAATTGAAAAAAGTACCAATAATTCACAACCAATAGCAGAGCTGTTGCAGTATGAATCCTATGACAAGGATACGCAAGCTTTCTTTAATAGAGATGGCAGTAGCGGCTTCTGTTTTGAGATTAATCCAAAAATCGGTCATGACCCACATATAGAAAAGAACCTGAAATTGTTTTTTAATGATGAATTACCAAAACAGGGTTTTCTGCAGTTTCTAATAGTCGCCTCGCATGATATTTCCATGCCAATCTCGCTTTGGGAGAGCGGCGGTGATAGAGGCGGCGCAATATTGCAGGAACTATGTCAGCATAGAAAACGTTTCTTACAGCAAAAGGCAATTAACTTTCAGGACGCTGCAGATGGGGTGCTAGCTAGAAACTATCGGAGCTTTGTCTGTTATTCATGCAGGGGTGAAGATATTACAGCTAAAAAGTCTCTGCTTAAGTTCAAGCAGAAACTAAAGAACAAATTAAAAGCAGAAAAGCTTTCTCCGGTAGTTGTAGATGCTGACGATTTGATCAAAATTGGCGGTGAGATTCTACAAATGCAAATAAAGCCGGATAAAGGAGCAAAATATAATCCATATAATAATCTGTCTGATCAAATATGCAGGTTTGGAGCAAGAATAGAGCTTGGCGGCGATAAGATAGAACATACTGATAGTAAATTAGTATCAAAGATATTTTTTCCAAAGAAGTTGCCGGAGGAATATTCACTTGCTGAAATGATTAACCTGCTTGGCAATGAGGTGCGAGGGATACCTGCAAGGTTTGTGATTTCATATATTGTTGCAAATACGCCTGGAACAAAAGGAGCAGCTGCAATAATGAATCAGGGAGACAGAACCCTGCAAGCATCGGAGCAGTATTATACCAGGAATAATAATGCAATCAAAAAAGAAGCTGCCCAGTGGCGTAGTGTAAAGGAGCTACATCAATCTGAGGGTGAAGTATTTTTAAAAGAAAATATGTTCTTAATGCTAACTGCTCCTGGTGATGAAATTGAAATTGCCGAAGAAGTTGCAAAGAATCTTTGGAACGGGCAGGACTGGCAATTAGAAACTGTAGACAGAGTACAGCTAATAGCTCTACTTGGCATATTACCTATGCAGCAATGTAGCTTCTGGAGGCAGCTTGAGCATTTCAAGATGACCAGGAATGCGCTTAGTGGTGACATTGTAGCCAGATTGCCTATTCAGGGCGAGTGGAAAGGCACTCCCAAAAGTGGAATGTTGCTGATGGGGCGAAGGGGACAACTTTTTAACTGGAATCCATTCTTTCGTGTTGGTGGCGGGGGGAATTTCAATATTTGTATGATGGCTCCGCCAGGTTCGGGTAAATCATTTTACCTGCAGGCACTTGTCACTGATATGTTAAGACAAGGAGTACAGATATTTGTCACGGATATAGGGTCAAGTTTTAAAACCCTCTGTCAATCAGTTGGCGGAGAATTAATTGGTTTTGACAGCAAGACGAAGATTTCACTAAATCCTTTTGCTGCGCTTGGTAATTCCGGAGCAAAATATGCCAAAGCATTAGAATTATTGGAAGCTGGGTTAAACAAAGACGAAATTTGCAGGCGACTAAAGTTAGACCCTGATAATTTCAATAAACTTAAACGAGCCGGTAGCAAGGGTGGAAATGATGAGGAAGATATTGAGATTCTGGAGATATCAGACCCTGAAAACAATAATACTATTTGTCTGACAAAAGATAGCTATTTATATGCAAAGGCTCTTGTCTCTGCAATGTGCGGAGTTACTAACTCCAGTGAGGGACAGGGTCTGGTTGAAAGAATTATTGCCGGTGCTCTTATCAAATATGGGGATAATCTGGATGTATCAAAGCTTGCACATTTTATGCAAGAAGAAGCAGCAAAAGATGGCAATCCGGATGCTGCACTTCTTGCACGTATGTATAACAGTATCTATCCATACACTGATCAGGGTGTGCATGGTCGTTTTTTTCAGGCAGGCAATGCTGCGGAATTTAAGAAGCCGATGACAGTATTTGAACTCGATGCCATTAAGGACGATGAGCCGTTACTTGCAGTAGTTCTACAGGTGGTTTTAATGCAAATTACTAATCAGTTTCTACTTGGTGACAGGTCGAAGAATTTTATGTTAATAGTGGATGAAGCATGGCGTATTCTAGGTTAGCAGCACCTTTTTTAGAGAATTTTGCAAGGACAGTGAGAAAATATGGCGGCTCACTGGTCGTATGTACTCAGGATTTGAGCAGTTTTGATAATTCCAAAGGTGACAGGAGAGCACAAGCTGCAGTACATGAATGTTGTACTTGGAAGTTAATAGGTCAGCAGGATGAAGTTGGTATGGCAACATTCCATGCATCTGAGAATTATGGAAAATATGCCGGTCTTATTGCCTCTGTCCATAAACATCCGGAAAACAAATACGCAGAGATGTTGATTAGCACTAATCAGACAAAGGTGATAGGTCGTCTTGTTACTGATCCATTTTCAACAGCGATGTATTCAACTGAGAGTGATGATTATAATTTTCTGGAAACAGAGGAAAAGAAAGGACGGCCATTACAGGAGTCCTTGCGCAGTCTGGCTGCGGCGAAATATGGATTAAAGCTGGAGCAAAGCGTAAATAAGTAAGTAATGCCGAATTGGAAAAACGTAAGTTTAATATTAGCAGTTATGATCCTGAGTATTTCTATATCGAAAGTAGAGGCAGTTGATCTTGGCAAAATTGGAAATAGTTTCAGAATTGAAGAACAAGCGTTTACAACAATGATGAAGCGCAAGTTAGAGGAAATTGATATGGAAAAAGAGAGGGAAAAAATGGAAAAGCAGGTAAGAGAAAGAGTAGAAAATCCAGTACCGGTTGCTGGAGTGAAATTAGCTAAAGAGGATCGAACATTTTATTTTGATCCAACCTATATTTTAGATAAGGATGCTGTCTTGCCATGCGGGAAGATATTGCACAAAGCTGGAACAAAAGTTAATCCATTAGAATATATGGATTTAAACAGAAGATTATTTTTTATCGACGCTAGAGATGCAAATCAGGTGGAGTGGCTAAAGGAGCAGCTGAATAATCCATTGCCGGAGCAAAAAGAGCCTGTGGAAGACAGGATAATATTAGTTGGCGGTAGTGTGTTTAAGCTCAAAGAGCAGCTAGATCAGAGACATGCAGACATTGTGTTTTTTGATCAGCATGGGGAACTGACAGTCAGGTTTGGCATCAAACATAGTCCAGCAATTGTAAGGCAGGAGGATTTAAGGATTCGTATTGATGAGATTGACATAGGTAAATTGGCTTCAGGTAAGAATAGAATTAGCAGAGGATCAGTATATGGAAAAATCGGAGAATTTAGTGAATGCGAATTAAGAAACACGAGAATGAAGGAATAATAAAAATGCTGAAAAATATTAGAAAAACCTTAAGAGAGAAGAGATTGGCATATCTTACTACTGATAACAAGCCGCTTAGTATTGCAATAGCATTGTTGATTTTTTCCTTATTTGCATTAGCTACGCCTTTGATAGCAATGTTTATGTTTCTTACTTATATAGCGGCGATGATATTGGTATTGGTGCAAAGATCGGAAAGAAAACAGCAAGAGAAGACAAGAAAAGCAGGCTTCAGGAATAATTAATGAAATTTAAGTAAGAGAAATACAGGAATAATTTAGTTAAGTAATAAGGGATAATAAATGAGTAAGAATACAATAAGAATATTAGAGAAAATCAAGGAATTGGAAGCAGAAAAAGCCAGATTATTACCACTGCGAAAGGAAGAGATATTTAACGTACTACACTCAGCCGGTGGTTTGGCACTAGATAATAAGTTACTTGCCGGACTTGCTGTTTATACAAGCAACCCGGAAAATGCAGATTCAAACTTTTTGAAAGAGTTATCAACGCTGGGAAAAAGCAAAATACCCAGCAGAAAAAGTCGGAGTAGTCTTAAAACAGTTGGTACGAACTCTCCTATACAGCCAAATACAACTAAAAAGGAGAAGGCTCATGGATAGGAAGGCAGATGCAAGGAGAAAGATACAGCTTGGTGGATTGATAATAAAAGCCGGTCTTGATTATATGCATCCGCATGATGCGTATATATTATATGGCATGTTACTTGATTGCCAAAGAACATTGGAGATTAAGCCAGAGATTAGGGATCGTTGGGCTAACTTGGGTAAAGAATTGTTGATAGGTAAAAATAGTCAGGAGAAAAATTAATTAGTGGAAATTTATGTATGATAATTATATAATATGATAATCATATTTATTAATTATTATATTGAGAGGAAACCATGCCAAAATTAATTACAGCAACAGATATGATGAGATCATTTTCAGATATAGTAGGACGTGTTTACTATAAAGGCGAAACATTTGATATTAAAAAGGGTGGTAATATTGTTGCCCGTTTATCTCCAGCAAAATCTAAAGCAACTATTGAAATAGGAGAATTAAATAGCTTTTTCAAGTCTTCTCCGCATCTTGAATCAGAAGACATAGAAGATTTTGCAAGTGCTTTAAAAGAAACCAGATCACTTAAAGATAATGGGGGTGCTGACAAATGGGAATAATAATAGACACATCAGTTTTAATAGCAGTTGAGAGAGAAGATATAGATTTTAACAAATGGCAGAAATATAATTCAGCTTATATAAGCAGCATAACAGTGACAGAGTTGCTTATTGGTGTGCATAGAGCAAAAAATTCTAAAATACGGATAAAGAGATCAGCGTTTGTTGAGCATATAATAGGTTCGATTAGTAGTCTTGTCTTTGGAGAAGAAGAGGCAAGAGTATATTCTCAAATTTTATATGATTTATACAAAAAAGGAATAACAGTGGGTAGCCATGACATGATAATTGGAGCTACTGCAATAGCTAGTGGTTATCCTGTTTTAACTATGAATGAAAAAGATTTTAAAAGAATTCCTGGTTTGGAGGTGTTATCGCTCGGTAGGAAAGAATAAATAATAAGAGTTCCTAACTATTTACGTGATTTAATAAAAAAATATCCGCAGGCAGCAATAATCAGTAAAGGCCAGGTTGCTCTAAGAATAGAAAAGAGTAATTTTAAAATGGAAAATACAAAGACACGAATGGGACTTAGCATGGATAATTGAGGAATTGTGCCGCTCATTACAAGTAGAGTACAAAGTAGAACTACGATACCTAAGAGAACTTTAAAAAGCATAAGTGAAATGAATCAAGTAACAATGAATTAAAAACAAAATAATGCAACAATGCCAGCGAATGCTGGTCGATAGTGGGCAGTCTGGGGAGACGAACACTAAAGACCAGCTGCGTCATCTGAATAAACAGATAATCATGCTAATAATGGCTATAATAACGCCAATATCAGCAAACGCGAGTGTAACCTGCATGGGTACATTCGTCAACCCAATTACTACTCCATGTTGGGAATGTTTGCGCCCTATTAATATTGGCGAGTTATCTATCGGCAAAGGTGATAGCCCCAAAAAACGTGATATCAAAAATCCAAAATCTCCAGTTTGTGCCTGTAGTAAAGGCGGGCAACCTGTACCAATTCCTGGCATCTCAATAGGATTCTGGGAGCCGGTACGCCTTGTTGATATTACACGCACTCCTTTCTGCATGGTTAATTTAGGTGGAATTTCTTTGGGGTCTGATAATAAAAGAATCAGTTCCTATAGAAAAAGAAGAGGTAGCGCAGGACGCAGCTTCTATCATGTACATTATTATGTCTATCCACTCATTTACTGGCTGGAGCTTCTAACTGACTTTATGTGTCTGGAGCAAAGTACGTTTGACGTTGCCTATATGAGTGAGTTTGACGTTACCTGGAATGATCCCAAGCTGCAATCTCTACTTAATCCTGAAGCAATATTATTTGGAAATCCCATAGCACAAGCGGCATGTGCTTTGGACTGCGCCGGTAGCACAGCAACAACTGCAATAGATAGTATGTTCTGGTGCGCTGGATGTTATGGCAATATGTATCCGTTTTCTGGGGCAAATGCGGATCATGTTGGCGGCGTACAAAATAGCTCACTACTAACTACCAGAATCATAGCCAAGATGCATCGTATCGGTCTTGCTCAGGAAACATCAACCACAGACGCAAGTATCAACGGCAAGATATGCAGAAAAAGCCGAGCCCTCAAGATCAAGAAAAGTCAGTACAAATTACAGATGGTTAATCCAAAATCGACATCAGATGGTATTGGCTGTTGGCCGCTTGGTCTTAGTGATTTAGCATATAGCTCTGGTAAGGAATATCCGTATGACGGACAGGATTGGGGGTACTTGATATGGCGCAAGAAAAATTGCTGCCTCTTTTAGGCCTTTTATTGTTGTTGCTGAGTTTTTGTAGCAGCGCAATAGGGGAAGAAACAATAGGGAAAGAAGCTTTTAAATATAGAGCAGCAGACATGGAGTTTGCCGAAGATTTGGCAAAACGTTCAAGACAGATAGGTATGAATGGAATTAAAGAGAAATGGCTGGAGCTACAAAAGATGCAGCAGGAACAAAGGCAAAGTGGCAATAATGATTTAGAACTTGATCAGTTACTTAATATTGACGTATTGAAAAAAAATAACACCCTTAGGGTGTTTGTATCAAGCTCAATGGGTGTGGAGTTACTGAAGCATTATGTATGTCAGGCAAAACGATACAAGGCAATATTGGTGTTTAATGGTTTGCCAGGTGGCTCATGGCGTAAATTATCAGATTTAGTATATGAAATTACTGAAGGAGAAGCCATCAAGATGGGAGTAGATGAAATGTCCATTCAGCTCGATGATATGGCATTTACTGAATACTCCATCAAGAGCGTTCCAGCTTTTGTTTTAAGTAGAGAGGAAAGTGTTTTTGATGCAGATGAAAATAGCCCAAAGGAGTTTGACAGGATAGTTGGCAATATAGGTATCAGGCGAGTTTTAGAGGAGATAAAAAAGAATGGTGAGTTATCAGAGGCTGCCCAAGCAATATTAGATGAGGCTAAGGTTTAAAAGATGAATATTCGTATATCTTTTTTAGCAACCCTGTCGGCAATAGTATTATTTACGATACTCATATCTGCCTGCATATTTATTGCAGCAGCGAGTGGAGAATATTTAGACCCTACAATACGGGTTAATGTTAACGAGCAGTCAGATTTATTCGAGAAGTCTGTTGATGATTTGCCAGGTTTTAGCAAGAAGCTGGAAGAACAAAAAGACACTGCTATTAGCGGTGCAAAGTCTGAGGCAGGATTGGACTTTCTGGTAAAAGAAGATAAGAGCGGAATTACAACTGCAGCAGATTCTCTGGCAGCTATTCCAGCAACTGAATTAAATGCCAGAGGTACAGATGCGTTATTGCAGGATGATACAATGAATGATCTCTATGTAGATTATAGTAGCCCCTTAAATAAGCAGGCGATCATAGATGCAAGGGAAATAGCAAAAGGACAGGATGCATTACTGGGTAATTTATTGGAGAAATTAAGGGATATTGGAGTTGATTGCAGGACAGTTAAGGGTACTCGTGAGGTAGAGCCGGCTTATTACATGCAAGTGCAGCAAACGCAGCATCAGGATACTATATACAACCAGACTATATGTGAAGAACTTCGGAATCAATATAGATGTCGTGATGCAGTATCTTTAACCTGCAAAAGAAAAGGCAAGCGATATGGGGAATGGGAAGATAAAAAAATCAGATTTTCTGGCTATGCATTGCACTGGAACAAGATGAATTGGGGTTATGCGGTTAAGTGGAAGAGAAAACGTTGGGGCTGGCATATAACGCCATACCATCCTAAAGGCTGGGGAGACTATCAGATTGATTCAATGTGGCGTAATAATCCTGCTGCAATTATAGCAGACGCACGCAAGTTCATTGCTGAGCATTTGAAGGTAGATTTAGAGCAAATTGGCGAAGCTGTGGGTTTTCCATCTTCTGGAAGGGGTATTGGTAATATTGGCGGTGTTGGCTGCCGTTGGCGTGTTGTATGGGATGAATATGAGTTTGGCTATCAGTTTAGAGAAGCTTATGACATTTGCGAGCAGTGGTCTGAGGATTGGACTGAGAAATGTAATTTAAACTCTGTAGTAAAACCGATTGTCAACAAGACCGGCCAGAGGGGAAGATAGTAGATGTTTCAGAATCAATTATTTGTGCCTGGTTATTTATCTTTAATAGTTCTTTGTCTGCTACTTGCAACATTTAGCACTATGGCAAGCAGTCGTTTTAGCTCTAACTATCCTTGCTCAGATGCAGTTAAAACTTGCGCAAGTAGTGGAACAAGAACGGTAGAGGGTTTCCAAGTACACCGAGATTGCTGGGAATGGTCTTATGCCAAAACATGTAATTATCCAAGCAGGAATGATTGCCGGCTGTATGAGCATTGTTACGCTGTAGGTGATAAGGGATGTTTGCTGAAAGATTCACTCGGGTCTTGCATCAATATGCAAAGGGAATTCTCCTGCAAGAGATGGGTAGTAGTTAATAAGGAGAACAAAACAGCGAGAATGGATTTTAAGGAAAAGCCAGGCAAGGATGGACTGATATGCAAGGGTATACCATGTATGGATGGCAACTGCGTTGATAAAAGCTTTGAGACTAACGGCCAGATGATGGATTCACTATCAAAGCTATATGCAACAAGTGAAATGAATCCTGATAAGGATGGCAATTTTAATTTATTTCAGGGGAGTAATCAGCATTGCACGAAAAAAGCAACCGGTCATAGCAATTGTTGCCGCATTGATGACAAGGGCTGGGGCAAGGAACTTGGAGCTAAATGTACTAAGGACGAGCAAACACTTGTGGATATGCGATCAAAGAATCTATGCGTATATGTTGGCAAGGAGAAAAAGAAAAAAGCGGGAATACCGATATTGGTAAAGCATCGTTATTGCTGTTTTGGAAATCTGCTCGATAAGGTTGTACAAGTTGAAGGGAGAAAACAATTAGGTAGAAACTTTGGTAGTGGCAGTAATCCTGATTGCAGGGGGCTTACTTTAGAGGAAATACAAAAAATAGACTGGAATAAAATTGATTTTTCAGAATTCATTGAAGATTTGAAAGTAAAATTTGCCGGTAGCTATAAAGCACCAAATGCAAATGATTTAGCAGCAACGATAGAGGGTTCATTATCCGGCATTAGCGGCTTTGATGCAGATTTATCAGTAGCTGGCAGCGTAGATAGTGAAAGCTTTGATGCATCGAATCCTAGTAACCTGGGCGGTGTAAACAGCAAATTGCAGGATGATTCATGGGAGTCTACAGAAGAAAGACGATTTGAGCATGAAAGGTCAGAACGAGATAGATTAGCCAAATTGGAAGCTGAAAGACAGGAGCAGCAGAGACTGGCTAAATTAGAAGCTGAGAGGTTGGAAAAAGAACGATTAGTTAAAATTGCAGAAGAGAATAGACGCTTGGAGCAGTTAAGGCTTGCTGAAATAGAGCGTAAACGTCGGCTAGCTGCAAAACAAAAGCAGATATGGGCGCAAGTTGAAGTAAAAGAAAAAGAACTTGTAGTAGCCGATGCCAGGTATGAGGCAGCTGTAGCCTATTGGAATAGAGAGGGTTCAAGAAAATATCCATCCCATAATGATCCTCGCTATTTAATTGAATGGGCAAAGGTACAGCCTTGGCAGGATAAAACCAGAGCCTTACGTCAAGAAATAAACGACTTACGTCAGCAAGCTCGTGAGGCGCAATAATATGCATAAATTACAGGTAATAGTAATATTTATAATTATGCAGTTAATTACTGTCTCAAGTCAGGCAGCAAAACCGGATTTCTTCGAGCAGCGATATCGTGGCTGGTTATGGTTTGAAGAAAAGGAGAGGCAAGAAGAAAAAAAGAGGCAGCAGGAGGAATCAGCTATTCCTTCTAAAGAGGAAGCAAAGCTTGTAATTGAGGCAAGAAAGGAGGCTCTGGATAATGCTCGCAATGTAATGATAGAGACTGCTTATCGATCAGGGGTAACTAAACAGGATTTTCTGCGAACTGTAGAGAAATATCGCAAGCTGGAGCAGGAAATGCAATTTGCGGCATTAAAGGTCGGCATGGCCTGGGATGAAACTAATCTGCTTAATCCTGATTTTCTCGATGAACTTAAGTATCCAGGCAATATGTATGGTCGCAAGAAAAAAGAGGAACTGGATGCTGCAAGCGATGTTGCAATGCTTAAGGAACTTGCAACAAAGAGTGAACTTTTTGTATTTCGCAGGGGCGATTGTGGTTACTGCCCCGATTTGGAGAAGCACCTTGACAGATTTGCTAAAGCTTATGGTTTTAAGGTTGAAGCAGTATCGCCCGATGGTAGTGATAGTCCGTATTTTAAAACAACTCACAGTAAAGAGTTGATAGTAGCCCTTGGTTTGGAGGTAATACCGACTGTGTTCCTGGTCGCAGATGGCGATATGCATCGTTATGAGATCGCAAGGGGATTAGTGTCTATGGAAGGATTGGAGCAGAGTACCTTGCAAGCCGCATCATTGTTAAAGGAGGGAATATCAAAATTAACACGGAGGCCTGGTAAATGATCGGACAATCACGATACTTTAGTAAAAGCTTTAAAATACATATAGTAATTTTAGTAATTTTTTTCTGTGTGCTTTTTCAAGCAACTAGCTCCCTTGCAGGTATAGAAAAGATCATTCGTACAATTACGCCAAAAGGTACGATGAGCAATGTGACAAATGCTGCCATTGTGCATGAGCAGGAGGCAGGACATATTCTTGGTGGCAGTGTATCTATTAGTGCGCCTCCCCTGCAGGATTTACATCTACTTAATGCCGAAGCTCCATCTTGTCGTTTTGGCAGTGTCTGTGATGCATCTATGGATTTTACTGCTGGTGGCTTGTCTTTTGCCAAAGGGCCTGTGCTTCCAAACTTTCTAAAACAGCTTTCCAATCAATCTCGGGCATACGGAACCATACTGCTTATACAAACAATGTGTCCACAATGCGAGTCGATTATGACCTGGCTACAGGAAGCGGTACAAGCTGTCAATGGTATGGCTATACCTGCGTGTAAAACAATGGAATTCATTGGTGGTGGTATGAAGGCAGTTGCAGATGCTGCAAGCGATGCTATTAAGCAAACAGCATTAATTGCGGGTGGTTCAAGCGATGATATGGTCAGTTTACAGAAAAAATCCAAACAGCCCAATAATGAATCAACTAGTGATCTGCCGGAATTAAAAAGCTTGCTTGGTGATAATTTCAATCTGGTTTGGAAAGCCCTGGATGAGCGCACAGCAGAAGGAGCAGATAATGAGTTTAAGGAATTCCTGATGAGTCTGTCTGGTACTGTCATTGCCAAAAAAGAAGATGGCGTGCCATCATTCTCTCACAAGAGAAGTTTAATTGATGCCAAGAATCTGGCTAAATTTATTGGTGTTGATGAGAGTGGCGACAAAATATTGATTTACGCTTGTGATGAAAACAAAAAATGCCTGAATCCAAAAAAGAAAGATAGCGCAATAGATCATAAAGCTACGATTAAGGCAAAAGTTCTGGATTTAATGACTTCTATTGTAAAAAAAGTAGCAGCGGATGGCGATAGCGAACTATCAGCAGAAGAACAGGTTTTGGTTGCGCTTTCAAGCACAAAATTAATTAACAAGATAGAACAGGATTTTGGGGCGTATGGCGGCAATATCCAGGCAGTAATTATTGCCCAGAATGAGGGAATAGATGTGCTTTGTTATGATGTGGTTACTAAATACCTGGCTTCGATGCTGGCAGAAGTCAGGGAAGCAGTATCAGAGCTTAAATACGGACAGTTAGGAGATATTGGAGCTTTTACAGCTTTTGAAAAGCAGGCTAATGAAACACTACAAGCATTAATGCAAGCCAAACAAACCGCCTATAACCGACATAGCGTGATTGTTAATTATCAGGATCGTATCTTGCAGCGCAGCAAGTATCAACAACAAACAATATATAAAAGGATTAAATAAAATGATTCATTTAACTGCTCACACTTATGGCTATAGCGAACTCATTGTTCAGGTATTGAATGGTATTGCCAAGTTCCGCAGTTCCGGTGCCTTTGATAGCATCATTGGATTCATGACTTTAGCTATTGGTACATATTATGCGTTGCTCATGGCAAGTACTTCAACTCCTGAAGGCTGGAAGATACATTTTAGAAAATTACTTGCAACATTAGCTTTTGTTTCCGTGTTGATGCTGCCGAAGATTTCAATGCTGGTGCAGGATCATGTAGCTAAAAAGCCGCCAAGGGCTGTAGATAATATACCGCTGGCCTTTGCCTTGCCGGTTGGGGTAATGGAGCAATGGGGTTATGTTCTAACTAAAGGTTTTGAGCAGGCCTTTAACTGGAGCGGTGCTAAAAGGACTAATGCATATTCAGAATATGGCATGATATTTCCAGCAAGGCTGGCAAAAGATATGTCAGAGGCTAGGATGCGTGATCCTGAAGTAGTAGCTAACATGCATTCATTCATTGATCGTTGCATATTAGTGCGTGGGATGATTGGATATCCATTTACATTAGAAGAAGTTAAGGCCAGCAAGGATATTTGGGGATTGGTTCGAAGTAAAACCAAAGGTGTGATAACCAAATGGACTAAATACGAGGATGGTGTCAGGTTACTGCAAAACTGCAGCCAGGGGGTTGAGTACATTGATAGCAAATTAAAGGCGGAAGGCAAAAACCTTCTGGATCGTTTAATGCCTGAATATCATTATGATAAAACGCAGACTGCAAAGTTTTTAGAAGATATTGGTTTAGTGTTTGGCGGAGGCGAGCGGGCAGATGCTGCAAAATTAATAACCCACCATTTGATGCTAAATGCACTTGATGATGTTGTTAATGAGTATGAGGGTATGGCCTATGGAGTAGCCAGGGCAAAAACCCAGTATGAGGCCAATAGCTGGATATCAGGAGCAACGGCCAGTTGGAGTCTAACCGGTATGCTGGCTTTGTTTAAAGTCATAGTATATGCATCATTTTTAATTGTACTACCGATGATGATTCTGGGTGGTGGTGGCCGGCGTTATGGTATGTGGATTACCACTGTGTTTAGTTTAACGCTCTGGCCGCCATTGCTTGCAGTAATTAATATGGTAATTGATTTTTCTTTTGATCCGGCGCAAATAATAAGTTACGGCGCACTTGCTACAGCGCAAAATAAATATGATGCTATTGGCGCAGTAGCAAGTAGCATGCAAGCGATGGTACCATTCCTTGCATTCTGGGTTACCCGTATGGGTGAAGGCGGCATTATGCACATGGCATCACCTATTATGGCTGCTATGAGTGGGGCTACAGCAAGTGCCGGCGCGGAGATTGCAAGTAACAGCAGGTCAATGGACAATACGCAAATCGGCTCTGAATCAATGCACAACACAAGCAATAATCATCATAATAGCAACTTTGAATCTGTTGGCGGTGAGAGTAGATATAATCTGCCTGATGGAACTATGGTCAAGGAAGTTGGCAGCTCCGGCAAGATATTCAGTACCGGTGATGATATTAATCAAAGCAAGTTTGCATCACCTATTATGATGCGTGATGATATGCAGGAAACCAACTCTCTTGCTTTGGGCAAGGAACATGCTAATCACGCATCAGTTAGTGCATCGCTTGATAAAGGTCTATCGCATCAGGAGCAAAATGTCGATAATTACGTTAAGAGTTTAGCTAAACATATTGATGCAGGAGGCAGGGTCAACTGGAGTGCTTTAGGCAAGAATGCTGAGAGTGTGCAAAATGCTGTTAATTATGAGCTGCACACCGGCCAGGGGTATAGTAATAGAACAGATGAAATGGCTAGTTTAGCAATAAAAAAATCTTTTGGTGCGCATATACCGATGACAAAGATTGGTGCTGAAGTAGAGGGTAGTATTGGGGTTGCAGACACTTCATCACAAGAAACTTTTACAAGGTTTAATAACGCAGAACAAGAACATTGGAGCAAGAACTTCGAGAATATTGTTGAGGCCGGTAGTAATACGGATTTTGGTAAAAGCTGGGGCGTAGATGCAAACTTAACGCAGGACATCCAGTCAACTAGATCAACTAACATGGATTTACGTCAGCAGGAACAGATGAGTAGCGATAGAATTGAATCACTACAACAAAGAGATGAGGAAATTAGAAGTTTTGGCTCTAGCTATGATGTGTCAGCTACGCATCTGGTTGCTTCCAGGTTGGAAGATGGGGGAATGAATCCACTTGCAGCACATCGATTAATAGATAATCCAATGCGTGCTAATGCGGAAGATCGCTACAAGCTAAACCAGGCTAGAACGGAGGTACGTGATGAGCTAATGGAGAAGATATCGTCTGCCCAGAAAACTGATAAGGCATCTAGCTTTATCGATTCCAGCAATCAGCATAATAAGGATAGTCAAACGCTTATTGATGATGCTACGAACTCTATTGATATCGCAAATACTAATTCAGCAAGAAATGTCAGGCAGCAGGCAAATAATGACAGGGTGAGCAAGAAGCATGTTGAAGGTGAAATAGGCCGTATATACAGGCAAAATACTGATGCGTATAAACAGGTCAAGGCTGATATTGCAGCTCGTAATTATGATTTAAAAATGGAGAATGAGAAAAAACTGCAAGAGGCTGCAAACAAGGCAAAATCTGCACAACCACTGGAACAGGCAAAGAGTACAGTAAATTACATAGTTGATAAACTAAAACCACCTAAAGATAGGTAAAGATTATTTTTTAAAAAAAACGTTTTCAGAACGCCAACTTTGTGAAGGACTAAGTCTACGATGCGCCATAGTGTTTGAATGATCGAAAAGATTACTACTTCGACTCATTTCACTAGCGTCTTTCACCTCAACACAAGAAGCAAGCGGAATATTAGCGTAACAAAGAATGGAAACAGGTATAAGAAATATGAAAAAAACAACTTCACCAAAACCAAATTGGCCTAGCTCCAGGCCGAAGAGGGATAATATTTTGGAAGCAGCTAAAATAAAGGCTATTATTGTAAAGAACCAGATATATCCGGCATATTTTACGGCTCGCATGGCTTGTGGCTCTCTATTGTCAACCGCTGATTTATCTACCGGCGCAAAGCCAAATATAAAAATGGTAGTAGCAAGCGGCAAGAGTAACATCCAGCCATTCCACATGATAGCTGCCAGAAATATTTGCGCAGGAACGGCAACCAGAAAAACAAGATTCCAGAGTCTGTTTTTAGTGAGCCAACCTGTTTGTTTAGCTATTACAGCAGGTCTTACTTGCGTGCTTGCGGGTTTAGGCTGTTTTATAAAATCCTGCATAAGAATTACCGGTGATTTCCTGTATAGAATATATAACTGCATTCTATCTCAAATAATCAGGGTTAACAAACAAATAACAGGATTATGCATAAGTTTTTTCCTGTTCTTGTGTTGCAGTATTAGCCTTACATCTGCGTCTGAGTCATATAGTCAGCAGCAGTTAGCTTCAGTTATTGCCAAGACTGAGCGCATTTATAAAATACCTTCTGGCTTACTGTCTGCCATTGCCGAAGTTGAATCCGGTAATAGAGCTTATGCTCTTAATATCGCCGGCAGCTCTATCTATGCCAAGTCTCTTTCTGAGGCAAAGCGTATTGCACAGCAAAAAATTGATTCTGGCGCAACTAATATAGATTTGGGATTAATGCAGCTCAACTGGCGTTGGCATGGCAGTGCATTTGCAAATATAGAGGAAATGCTACAACCGGAGAAGAATATAGAATATGCAGCAAAGCTTTTGAAATCTCTGCATTTGCAGCACGGCAATTGGCAGGCTGCAATTCGGTATTACCATAGTTCAAAGCCCAGATATCATTTACGATATTCACATAAAGTTGCCATGCATTGGCTATCCATTAATTAAAAATCGAGAAAAAAAACAGAGGATAGAAAGAAATGTAGTTGTAAGTACATAGTGTATACAATATAATATATTTGCTAATGTAAAAAAATGAGGAATATAATGCGAAATACTACATTGAATATTAGAACTACAGACAAAACCAAACATTTATTGCAACAAGCTGCCAATATGCTCGGTACTACTGTGTCTGGCTTTTTGCTAAATAGTGCTACTGCAAAAGCTCATGAGATTATTCAGAATCAAAATCACTTTTTTCTTGATGATGATAGATGGAATATGTTTTGTAAGACACTAGATCGTGCGCCATCCAAGAATAAAAAATTACAAATGGTAATTAACAGCAAAGGGGTTTTTAAGGATGATTAAAAACCCTTCTTTGTTAAATCCGGTTTTGCTTGAGAAAACTCATAAGAGAGATAAGTTTGATTGTGGTTATGAGTCTCTAAATATTTTCCTGCAGAATTATGCAATTCAGAATACTAAAAACAATTCATCCAGAACATATGTAAGTATTTGCCAGACAAAGGATGTGATTGCCGGCTATTACACTTTAACATATGGCTCTATCAGCCATTCCGAGGCAACTGAAAAGGTAAAAAAGCGTATGCCCAATTATCCTATACCGGTAATGATTCTGGCACGTCTTGCTGTTTCCAGGGAGTATAAGAAATTAGGTTTAGGCAGGGGGTTGCTCAAAGATGCCCTGCTCAGAACTTTGCAGGCCTCAAATATAGCAGGTCTGCGTGCAATAATAGCTCATGCTAAAGATATTACCGCAAAGAATTTCTATTTAAAGTATGGTTTTGAAGAATCGGTTTTGGATCAGTACCATTTGATGTTAAGGGTGCAAGATATTGAACTAGCTACAAAAGAGTAAAAAATATAAATTAATGCTAAATAACTTCATAGGTGGCGGTCAGGTATTCCTGCATAAAGTGCGGATGTTTATGCAAGTGTTCTTTAAAACGCTGCACGTATCATTATTTGCAGGAGTTCTGGTTGCTTTTTGGCTAAACCTGGGAGCTATGCAAAGACTTGACTGGGATGGGTTTTATTCCTACAGAAAGGCAGTAGTTGCTATGAAATGGGATGATGCTTTTGCAGGTATTAGGTCATCTATTGGCAAAGATGCAGGTCATATTACTTACATCAATGCTCGATCCGGCAATCATGTATGGGAAAATATCGATCCTTACAAAGTGACTCGTATGGGTATCTTCCAACAGGCTGATAGAAAAGCCTGGCAATTGGCGGTAAGTGTTTCTCTGCTAGCT
>Ga0209345_10001932_pt1 | contig 23874 bp, 14 predicted proteins | sample Cruoilmetagenom7_FD_187294 | JGI IMG/M metagenome (GOLD analysis project Ga0209345, IMG submission 187294) | Oil polluted marine microbial communities from Coal Oil Point, Santa Barbara, California, USA - Sample 7 (SPAdes) (version 2) | ecosystem: Environmental > Aquatic > Marine > Oil seeps ...
CAGGAAGATGAGGGGGGGAGTGATCAAGAAGCGGATGAGGTTATGGTCGCTGGAGTAGATGGAGTAGCCAACAGTGATACGATCACTTTATATTTGCGGGAAATGAGCAAAGTCCCGCTTCTCAACAAGGAACAAGAAATCAGTCTTGCCAAGCGATACGAAGCTGGGCGGGCAGCGAAAGATGAACTGATTAAGCTGGGTAAAAATAATTCTCCTGAAAAGCTGCAAATGTTTGAGGAGATTATCGAAGACGGATTGTTAGCACGGGAGCACCTTATCAAGGCGAATACTCGTTTGGTAGTGAGTGTGGCCAAACGATATAACCGGCGCGGTGTGCCTTTTCTCGATCTTATCCAGGAGGGCAATCTGGGCTTAATGAAAGCAGTTGAGAAATTTGATCATTCCCGAGGATTCAGGTTTTCAACCTATGCCACCTGGTGGATCCGCCAAACGATTACTCGGGCAATTGCTGACCAGGGCCGCACAATTCGTGTACCTGTGCATATGGTTGACCGCATTCGCGTGATGTATAAATATATTCGTGAGATGGAACAAAAGCATGGCAGGGAGCCAACTATTGAGGAGCTGGCGGAAGCGCTGAATTTACCTAAAGAAAAGGTTGAATGGATGATCCAAGTTTCCTGGTTGCCCTTGTCGCTGGAAAGTCCTCTTAATGAAGAAAATGAGGAATCGGAATTGGGAAATTTTATCGAGGATCGGGATACACCCACTCCCAGCCAGAAAGTGTACATGAAATTGCTTAGTGAAAAGATCAATGATATTCTGGATTCGCTGCCATATCGTGAGGCGCGTATATTACGCCTGCGGTTTGGATTGGAGAATGGCCGTTTCTACACGCTGGAAGAGGTTGGGCGAAAATTTGGGCTCACGCGTGAGCGCATCCGTCAAATAGAAACTAAAGCCCTGCGTAATCTGCGCTATCCACAGCATTCCCAACAGCTTAAAGATTACTTGTAATAATCACCGTATTATTGGGTAACTCTTTTAAGAGAAAGGGGTAATATCTTTCGAACAGCTCGAAGTCCTTAAAAGATAGTTATATACTTGCATTGGTCTATGGTCTGCATGCAAACGACTGGCAGATGGTGTTTCAACCGCTTTTATTTCACTTCTTTGGTCATGTAGAGACCGGAGCGGATAAAACCGCGTTTTTCATAATACAAGCGTGTACCGATAGCAGCGATTACTACCAGCTTTGAATAGCCAGCGTTCTTTGCTATTTGCTCTGCTTTTATTAGCAGAGTTGTCCCTAATCCACTGTGCTGAGCGGCACCGCCCTGCTCGCTTCCAATAGCTAATGACTGTCCGTAGACGTGTACTTCGCGGATCAGGGCAGCATTTTTCAATTCGGGGATCAACGCGAATAATTCCTTTCTTTGGGGGGTGAATATTGGATCGGAAGAGTCAGATGAAATAGAAAGACGAAGGTAGCCTGCTAGGAGGTCATCAGGTGTGCTGTAATTCAAGAAGTGTTCTTCAGCGAATGCTGCTTTATAGATTAAGTCTTCATAAATCAAGTTTTGTGGATCAACAACAGCCCCCCTCACTTCCCGGCAGCGAATGCATCGGCAGTGCTGGACGCGGTTCTTTAGCTCATTTTGCACATCCTGACGCAAACTTGAACGGCGGCTGCCTGCTTTGATATAACTTGCGGGAATATCACGCACAATGCGGTTGACCCGGGTGTAGATTGGTATACCGGGCTTTATATCTGCGATCAGGTTGATAAGTTCATCAGTTGAATAGGGAATAAATTTTCCCTGTTTCCATAGGTCATACAAAGGCGCTTCTTCCAGTAATTGGGTGGGGTAGATCTTTAATTCATCCGGGCAGAATCCGCCATCCAACATGCGCTGGAAATCCTCCCGGTCTGATTCGGGATTTGCTCCCAGCAGGTTTGGCATCCAATGCAATACGATCTTAAAACCGGCTGCGCGCAGCAGCGCTGTCGCATGCAGTGTGTCTTCCACGCTGTGTCCGCGCTGGTTCATTGATAAGATATCATTATCAAAGCTCTGCGCTCCCATCTGCACTTTTGTGATGCCTAATTTCCGCATCTGGGCGATTTCCTGTGGATTGATCATATCCGGCCGTGTTTCCACCACCAAACCAACATTGCGGCTCCCCGCTTTTTCATTCAATGCGTGGGCTGTTTCAAGATTGGGAGAATTTTTCTTGTTCATCGCTTCAAAACAGCGTTTTACAAAATGCTCACGGTAATCAGTAGGATACGCTGACCAGGACCCGCCTAAGATCAGCAGTTCGACTTTGGTTATTGGATGGCCGATCGCGTAATAGGCATCCAGACGGGATCGTACCTGGCGGTAAGGATCAAACTCGTTTTGGAATGCCCGCGCTGCTCCAGGTTCTTCCCGTAGATAGCTTTTAGGTAGTTGGCTGTCATCAGGGCAGAATATGCAGTTTCCTGGGCACTCGTATGGTTCTGTGAGCACGGTCACAGTAGATACACCGGATAGCGAGCGAATTGGTTTCATACGGATGCGCGCCAGAAGGCGATCATCCACAAGATGGTCGCCGTTTTTCACTTGCAGCCGATATACATGAACCAGCGTATGCTTGGCGATAAAGCCACCTTTGCTCAGAGGGTGCGCGCGGACAGCTTTCATGGTGTCTGTACCAGAACGAATCTCTTCCAGCACGACTACTGCGGTATGCAGTTGTTCTTCTGTATATTGGCGGGATTTCTCCCAGGAAGTATTTTTATCAGTCATAAAGTACAGTGGCTCTTTTGGAATGAGGACAAGCTATAATCAAACATGATGAAAGCTGAAACATTAGATCACATAAGCCGCATTAATCAAGAATTCTATCAAGAATTTGCCAATTCGTTTGCCCAAACGAGAAGAAAGATCCAGCCCGGTGTTTCTATCATTTTAGAAAATATTGTAAAAAAAGGAAATTGGCTGGATATTGGGTGCGGGAATGGAAATCTAGCGTATTCCTGGGCACAAAAAGGATATACAGGGTTGTACTTAGGAGTCGATTTCAGTCCTGGCCTGATCTCGGAAGCTGAAAAAAATCGCTTGCCTCTTCGAGAAGAGCAGAAAATCATATTTCGTCAAGGGGATCTAACTCATGATAAATGGATCAGTTATCTGCCTGATGTGGAATGGGACGGTATTTTTTGTTTTGCGGTTCTGCATCATATTCCAGGCGAAGCGAGCCGTAAGCTGCTTTGCGCGCAGATGAAGGAATTGTTGGCGGTTGGCAAAGATTGTTATGTTTCTGTCTGGCAGCCGCGCAACAGCCCCCGTCTGGTTAAACGCATCCAGCCCTGGGAAAGTGTTGGAATCGATCCTTCGGATGTGGACTCGGGCGATGTATTGATGGATTGGCGAGCGCATAAAATGGAAGGGCAGGATGGTCCAGCGTTTCGCTACGTGCATATTTTTACTGAAGATGAACTAACTGCTATTGCACATGTCAGCGGCTTTTCTGTGGCAGACAATACCTATTATGATGGGAAAGAGGGAAATCTGGGCTTATATCAGCGATGGGTGCGGGAATAAGCTATGTATCCGCAAAACAAAGTGGAAAGAGGTCCTTAAAAGCGCTGACAAGCGCGGTGGTGTCTGGCACAGCCAAATGGTAAATTCTCAATATCGAGAGCAGTCTAGCCATTTGGTTACCTCAACATTGCTAAAGGGCATCACCTTGATGCTTTCTAATTTAGAATTGATGTAATGAATTAGATAACCCTAAAAAGAGGGTGTCTTTTATTATGGAATATTGTATATAATCATGAATCTGGATAATCATGATAAATAATAAGATCAAAGACCAAGAGTGGAATTTCGTCATCAAAACTAGAGGAACTTGCCAAAGCAACAATAGAGATTTTTAGCTTGCCATCAAGCGAAAAGGGTGAACTTAGTAAACAGGCACGCAGGCGCATCTTAGAAAACTATGATATCAGAATAATTACCCGCCGGTATGAAAATTAATGCACAATTGTGTTGCTGAACACTTCAGATTGAGCAATCAGCGTTAAAATATAAGGGGTTATATCTGCAGACAATTAAAACGAAAATTATTTACAGCATGAACGAGGATAAAAACTAAAATATTTTGAAAATCATTCTGTTTGCCAACACTGACTGGTATTTATATAACTACCGTCTGCCCCTGGCAGGAGCACTGCGTAATGAAGGTCATGAAGTGCTGCTGTTGTCGCCATCGGGGAAGTACACTCAGCGTATCCAGGATAACGGTTTTGCTTGGCAGGCATTTGATTTTTCCCGCCGGGGAATCAATCCATTAAACGAATACCAAACTATTCTCAGGTTAACACGGGTATACCGACGTGAAAAGCCTGATCTTGTGCATCATTTTACGATTAAATGCGTGCTGTACGGGTCTATTGCCGCTCGGAAAGCAGAGGTCAAGCGCGTAATTAATGCGGTTACAGGATTAGGATATATTTTTACCAACCGCAATTTTTTCACATGGATAGTTAAACCTATGGTTGAATTCTTGTATCAAAGGGTGCTAAAAGGATCACAGGTGATCTTTCAGAATCAACACGACCTAAATTATTTTATTAAAAACAAACTGGCATCTGAAAGGCAATGTGTTCTTATTCCTAGTTCAGGTGTGGATGTGGATAAATTCCAACCAGCTCCACACACGGAAAGAATTTCGTTGGTGGTGCTGCCCGCACGCATGTTGTGGGACAAAGGAGTAAAAGAGTTTGTGGGTGCTGCTGAATTGGTTAAGCAATTTGGAATGAAGGCGCGCTTTGTGCTGGTTGGAGATGTGGATGAGGGCAATCCTTCTTCCATCCCGCGCGAACAGCTTAAAGAATGGCAGAACCAAGGAGCTGTCGAATGGTGGGGTTGGCAGGAAGACATGGTTTCTGTTTATCAACAAGCATCAATTATCTGCCTGCCTTCATATAGGGAAGGATTAGCAAAAAGTTTAATTGAGGGAGCGGCCTGCGGATGCCCACTGGTAGCCAGTGATATTCCTGGATGTCAAGAGGTGGTGGAAAATGGGCTGAATGGCTTACTGGTTCCGCCGCGTGATGTACAGACATTGGCGGATGCGTTATTGAGTGTGTTATCGGATAAAAAACTGATACTTAAGATGGGCGTTGAAAGCCGTAAGATCGCTGTCAGAAAATACTCTGTTCAAAGGATCGTTTCCAAAACGATAAGCGTTTATAATAATGAGAAATAATAACTGAGGGATACATGACAATCCTGGATAAAAATTATTTCGATTTAGCTCTGCTGATATTGTCCTCATTATTTATTGGTTTTATTATCACCCCCGCAAGCATTTGGTTCGCAAAAAAACTGGACATAATTGATTATCCGGGACGAACCACTCACCAAATCCATAAAAATCCCACCCCCAGGGCGGGTGGTATTGCGATCATGCTTTCTCTGTTGATAATGATCTTGTTTAATCAGCTTTGGGATCATGCTGAAATCCCGTATATTTTAATTCCTGCAGTTGTGGTTTTTTCTTTTGGGCTTTGGGATGATAAACATGGCATGAATGCCCCGGCAAAATTCATTGGCCAGTTGATAGCGGTTACTATATTAATATTCTTTGATGTTCGTGTAAAGTTTTTAGAAAGCCAAAGTTTTTTCATTCAGTTGAATGGCACATTGGCTTATTGGGCAGATATTATTATCACTTATTTTTGGATAGTGGGTATTACAAATGCGTTCAATATGGTAGACAGCATGGATGGACTGGCTATTGGACTATGCCAGACCATCAGTGCTTTTTTCCTTTTCTTATCGATGGTTTCTGGCCAGTCTTCTTTGGCTTATTTCTCTGCGATCATATTTGGTATCAGCTTAAGTGTAGCATTTTATAACCGCCGACCTGCAAAAATGTTCTTAGGTGATTCTGGCGCTCAAAGTTTGGGATTTATGTTGGCTGCTGCTGCCATTGTCTATCACCCAAAGGCCTATAGCCAGGCATCCTCATGGTTTTCACCAATAATGTTTTTCAGCGTTCCGATTTTTGACACCAGTTTGGTGACAATTTCGCGCATATTGAGAGGATTGCCATTCTATAAAGCCAAACTTGACCACACATATCATCGATTGGTCGCACTAGGATGGGACCAAAATCGGGCAGTTGCTATTATGCAAATCGGGGGGGTTGTTTTTGGTTTGGTATCTATATGCGTTGTCTATTTACCACCATTTCCAGCTAATGTGATTTTTGCAATATGGCTAATCATTTTTTTGGCGCTGATATATCTTCTGGAAAAATCATTCACAGTCTATAACCCAAATCAGAAAAACAACTAATTTGCTTATCAAAAAAAATCTTATACATGAAAATATCTACGAGATAAAAAACACGGAAAATGGGAAATAAACTTTCAAAGCGAGGAAAGGCAGCTGTTTTAAAGATTTTCCTGGTGATCATTATCATCTCTGGGTTTGTCAACTGTGTTTATCTACTTTACATTCCTACAGATTCAAAGAACTCATTTTTTATTAATTATTCACTTAACAGGCTACTTCTTGCCAGCTTGATTATCTCAGGTGTGATTTCTGCATTATTTTTATATCGAAATGTAATGAAGAATCCAGACAAGTTTGTCAATAAAGCGGAGGTATTCTTTTCGTTACCATATACAAAATCTTTGCTATCATCGTTCCTTGTAATTGTAGTAATATTTTGTTGGTTGATGCCAGAAAACTTTCAAATTAATTCCTCTTACATCGAGAGGTTATTTCCAGTTTTCCTTTTCATTACGACTGTCGCGATTGTTCTGATCATCCTTGTTCATTTTATCCAGAATGGATGGAAACTTTCAATCAATCTTACCTCCACTATGGTTTTGTGTACTGTATTCATTTTATTTTTACTGATATTATTTTTATACCCAAAACTGAATAATGGTTCATGGACAGACAGTGCTAGTGTGCCTATTCTGGCAGTTCAAGTAGTTGGGGTTTGGCTGACAATTACAATCGTGAAACAATTCTATAACGAGATATTAGATAGGATTCCCCGTTTTGTAATAAGGAATCTTGATAAGATCATATTTATCTTCATATGGATTTGTGCTGTATTCTTCTGGGTAAACCAACCCATAGAATTTCCAGAAGGCCTGTTGATGACAAGACTCGGCCAGCATATCCGACCATTACCCCCAAATTTCGAGATTTATCCTAACATCGACGCGAAACTTTATTATGCTTTATCTGAATCCATCATCGTTGGCTCCGGCATTTTTCGATCCATCGACAAACCACTTTTCCTGACATTCGAAGGTATAAACAACTGGCTCGCTGGTGGTTCTTACGAAAAAATGATGGATTTCCAGGTTGTTATCTTGGCTCTATTTCCGCCTGTTCTATATTTAATAGGCAAAGAAATTCACAGCCGTTCATCTGGATTAATGGCTGCGTTACTCGCAGTATTCCATGAAATCAATGCCATACAGGTCATTCGTGATTTCCCGGTGGTCAGCTCCAAGACACTTCTTTCAGAACCTTTTATGGTGTTGTGGATAGGTCTTATTGCTTTAACTGCTGTTGTGGCTTTTAAAAGAGACTCAAATAAGCAGGCCAATTTGCTCCTGATTTGCGGAGGTGTGCTTGGATTATCTGCTCTATTCAGATTGAATACACTTGTAATAATACCTGTTCTATTACTTGTAATAATCATTAAATACTTCTATGATAAGAAAACCTTATTCAAATATACATGGGTATTTTTGGTTGGGGTAATTCTGGCGCTTACACCATGGATGATTTATAACACCGTGAAATTTCATGACCCTTTGGCATTCATTAAAGCAAAAGGGACGGTCATTACTCGAAGGCATGAAAGAATCACAAGTCAAAAAGAATCTCAATACAACAGTATTAATTACCCCCCGGCATTAATTAACATTTCATCAAACTTCAACAGTTTTGATCTGTTGAATATGAACGCGAAAGAAAATAATTCCCATTATCTGTTGGCATCCCAAAAAATATCAGAAGGAATAGAACCGGGTAATCTCGAGGAGGATACAGTCGAAATTCAGAAATTAAAAATCGGCTATTCTTTCAATTCCTTGCGTAAAAATACGGGTTTTTCAGTTGATCAGCTGCATGAATCATCATTAAAGATACTCAGGCATTTTCTGAATAATACGATCGCCAGCTTTTTAATTTTTCCCACTTCATTAAATCCGCAATACCAGCAATTTTGGCAGGGTTATTTTGATGGTGATGTTTATGGAAATTCAAACATAATTCTTCTGATTTTCAATTTATTAACAATTTCTGCAGGAATCACAGCAACAATAAAGCATCAAAAATATATTGGCCTTGTTCCCCTTGGTGTGTTTTTTGGTTATCATTTGTCAAATGGTTTGGCACTTTCTTCCGGGAACCGATATGCACAACCACCCTCTTGGATCTTGTTATTATATTATTCAATAGGTTTAATAACATATATACGGCACTTCATTATTAAGAAAAAAGAGAATAAAGTTGTGGGGAAAGAGTTTCCCAAAAGACTTATCCTTCACGATATCGATAAAAAACAAAAGCTCATATTAGGATTGGTAATATTCTTTATTTTAGTTATTGGCAGCACACCAATAATGGCAGATTTATTTCCGGTAAATAGATTTCCGGAAATTGATGACGAATTAATTGCCTTGAAAATGCTGGAAGACTCAGGCTGCCAGGAGAAAATAAAAAATGCTGGATTTACAAGTACTCAGGATTTCTTGGATCTGGCTAATGAGAAAGGTTATAGTGCTTCAATTGGGCGTGTGCTCACACCCATCCGATTTAACAAAGAAGAATTTAAACTTATCTATCCAAAGGCATGGGAAAAATTGGAGAGAGATGATGAACTACTCACTTTCACCTTATTAGAACCAAAGTCTAGCAATCCTCGCCAGTTAATATTTTATCCTGGAGATCAAAACATTGAATTACATAATGGATCAGATATTTTGATGATTAATATTGAAGGTACTGAAGTGTCCGTAATTGGTATCATAGATCCCACCTACGCATTAAATACAATGTCATATGATGATTTGTCAAGCATTTCCTTCAGTTGTTATTTTGCTGACGCAGATAATAAATAAATTACATTATCTTAGCAGTAGTAGAATCATTTTTCCTTTTTTTTTGAGTACCGAATCTTGTCACGCGCTTAACTTCAGAGATACGTTCAAGACCTAACTGAGACTTGTACTCGGTGAAGTGATATCACGTGTGCAAAGAGGACGGTATTAAGGGGTGATTTCTCTGATATAATCGCGTTTCTTATCCAGTATGGTATGATATTTTTTGAGGTAACTATGTTTGAAGATCTTCCATCAATGGATGGAAACGCAGAAGAAAAGGAAGTTCTCGCAGAACAAGAACAGAAAGATAATTCCCAGCAAACTATTAACGCTGGCTGGGATCGTTTTTGGGATCGGGTAACGAGCTTAGGGTTGGGTGATATTGCTCTGCGCACGGGAACTGCCATGGTCACAATTGGACTTATCGGGTTGGTGGTGTGGGTGATGAAGGGCAACTTTGTTGCTGAAGAAATGACATCAAACAGTGCTGAAGTGTTTGATGGAGCAGGCGGGCCTAATACGTCTGACCCGGCACTACCAGCATATGAGGGTGTTGCACCCGTTGAAGGGCTGACTAAATCCGCTGAAACGCATACCGATGCTCCCGCGGTTTCACAGTATGATTTTCAGGAGTATCCGGTGGTTGCGGGAGATACGATCTTTGATATTTCAGAAAATTTTGGTTTAACCCCTGAGGCAATCTTGTGGACAAATTATAATGTTCTGCGAGATAACCCTGCTGCGATTTACCCCGGTCAGATTCTAACGATTCCCCCTGTCGATGGAGTATTGTATACGTGGAACGCTGGGGACGGATTAAATGGTGTTTCAAACGGATTGAATGTGACACCAGAAGTGATAATCGATTGGCCTGGAAACAACCTGTCATACGAAACGATTGGTGATTTTGCTAACCCAAATATTGAACCAGGAACGGAGATATTCGCGCCCGGGGGTTCGAAGGGTTTTGCGAATTTCGCTGCGTTTATTCTTACACGGGATGAACCGGCTGAATCGGGAGTCTGGGGTGATGGTAAATGCGCACCTGTTTATTCGGGACCAGTCGGCACAGGTGTGTTCACCTGGCCGGCAGTTCAAACATACTTATCCGGCTATGACTTCTCACCCGAGATCAACCACTGGGGAATTGATGTGGCAGGAGATCTAAATGATCCCTTATATGCGGTAGATAGCGGAGTGATCGTTTACGCGGGGTGGAATGATTGGGGATACGGTAATGTGATCGCGATCGACCACGGAAATGGGTTTCAGTCGTTGTATGCTCACCTTGAATCGTGGACCGTCGGTTGCGGCTCATATGTTATTCAGGGTGATATCATTGGGTATATGGGTAGTACCGGCAATTCCAGCGGACCGCATTTGCATTTTGAACTGATTGGCGAAAATTTTGGACGGCTTAACCCGCATCATTATCTTCCTTTCTAATAAACTTGAATTGGGTGGGCTAACTACCCTTTTTATGAAGATATAATGAAGATCAGGAGATAATGATGGAATTTAAATCAACTTCACGTCCTTCCCCGATTGCAGGCACCTGGTATACCAGTGAAGCGGCTGCACTTAGCCACCAAATTGACGCTTTTATCAATGACGCAAAGATTACAGAAGAAGATATCCACGGGAAAGTGACTGGACTTGTTGCCCCGCACGCAGGCTACCGTTTTTCAGGGAGAACAGCGGGTTACGCTTATAAAACCATCAAAGATGAGAATAGGGACCTGGTCGTTATTCTTTCTCCTTTTCACCAATATTTTTCAAGCGATTTGATCACAACTGCCCATCAAGCATACAGTACACCTTTAGGTGAAGTGCCAGTGGACATAGAAGCATTGATTGAATTGGAGGAAGCGCTGAAAAAAAACAGTATTCCGATCCATCAGGTAAGTAATGACACGGAGCATTCGCTGGAGATCCAACTACCGTTTCTTCAACAAGCGTTATCTGCGGATTTTAAATTACTCCCTTTAATGGTCCGCAATCGTGACGCGTATATTCTCAAACGCATGGCTGAAGCTTTGTTTGAAGTAGTTAAGGACCGATCTTTTGTGATCATCGCAAGCACCGATCTTTCACATTTCTACCCACTGGATATTGCGGAGGTAATGGATGTTGAAATGTTGAAACAAATCAAAGAGATGAGTCCTGAAGGTGTTTTATCCGCTGAAAGAGAGGGCAGCGCTTCCGCGTGCGGTGCATCAGCTGTTGCAGCGATGCTTTGGTTGACAAAGAAAGTGGGTGCGAAGAAAGCCCATATCCTTAATTACAGTACCTCAGCAGATTCAACTGGCGATAAGACTTCTGTTGTAGGATATTGTTCAGCGGCTGTGATCCTCTGAAAAGGAAAATTCGGAAGGAATAACAGGGGATGATCCGATACGCGCAGATTGCTGTCAATGTACCAGGAGTGCATGATCAATTTGATTATCTTATCCCTTTAAACTGGCAAGAACGTTTAAAGGTAGGGCATCTGGTTGAAGTACCATTTGGTAAGCAGATGGTTCAGGGAATCGTGGTTTGCCTGAAAACACATAGCGATTATCCAGAGATAAAAGAAATATCCGGGGTGCTTGATGAAGAGCCAGCTGTCAATGCGAATTATATCGAACTGGCAAACGCATTAGCAAAAATGTATTTTCGGCCTGTTTCTGCATATTTATCTGCCATGCTGCCGCCAGGTATGGGACAGCGTGCTGACACCCTATATGAAGCGGTTCTTTCAGAAGATGTTGACCAGTCATCCTTTACACCACTACAGCGGCGTTTAATTGACATACTCATACAGCGAGGTGCTCTGCGGGGACGGCAATTAGACAGCGCTTTCCGGCATGTCGATTGGCGTAAGTCGATACGACCGTTGATCCGGAAGGGGTTGGTTACATCTCAACCAATCCTGCCGACACCAAAAACCACAAGAAAGCAAATCAACACCGTCAGACTTCATCCGGAGCTGGATGAAGATTCTATAAAAAACATCGCTACAGGGCGAAAGGGATCACCTGCATCCGAGCGGAAGCGGAAAATTTTGGAATTACTGGTTAGAGAGGGAGAATATGTTGATGTATCTTATATTTACGCATCAACAGGCGCATCCTCGGCTGATATCCGCTATTTGGAAAAACGCGCACTGGTTGAAGTCAATTCTCGAGAAGTTGTCCGGGATCCGGTTGAAAACATTTTACCAGAGGGAACAACCAAACCGAAATTGACGAAAGATCAATTATCTGCCTGGCAGGAGATGCGGCGAGTTATGGAGTCTCCGAAATCTTCTCCTATCATTATCCGGGGGATCACTGGTTCCGGAAAGACGGAGCTATATCTGCGAGCGGTGGAGCAGGTAGAAAAGGAAGGAAAACAAGCTATTGTTCTGGTGCCGGAAATATCACTTACTCCGCAGACCATTCAGCGATTTTTAGACCGATTTTCCGGAAGGGTTGGGGTAATTCACTCTAAGTTATCACCCGGTGAGCGCTATGATACATGGCGGCGGGCGAGGAAGGGTGAATTTTCCGTGTTGATTGGGCCGCGCAGCGCGCTGTTCACGCCGCTGCCGGAACCCGGTGTGATCATTTTGGATGAGTGTCACGATGATTCTTATTATCAAGGGGAGATGGGGCCGGTGTACGACAGCGCAGAAGCAGCAATCATCTTAGGCCAGATCACTGGGGCGGCAGTCATATTTGGATCAGCCACACCAAATGTGGATCTATATTTTCGAGCTCAACATTATAAATGGACGGTGATCAATTTAGAGAAACGGATCGCTACAAAAAACAAAAGCAATGAGGATCAATTAGAAGTTGCTTTTTTACCGCTTCCGAGTGTTGAAGTTGTGGATATGCGGGAAGAACTTCAACAGGGAAACCGGTCTATTTTCAGCCGGGTTTTACAGGAAGCGCTGCGAGATGTAATTGATAAGCAGCAGCAGGCGATACTATATTTAAATCGGCGGGGGAGTGCGACGATCATCTTCTGCAGGGATTGCGGTTATACAGTCCAATGCCCGCGGTGCGATTTTCCGCTGACATATCATCAAGACACTCGCCGCTTGATGTGCCATACCTGCGGTTATGTACGAAACCAAATGAAGAAATGTCCCGAATGCGGTAGTACACGTATCCGCCAATATGGGATGGGTACAGAACGAGTAGAGCAGGCACTTCTTGAGCTGATTCCCACAGCTCAGATTTTGCGTTGGGACACAGATACGGCTGCTGGAAAACAATCTGAAGCGATTATTCTTTCTCATTTTAAACGACATAATGCAGATGTGCTTATTGGAACCCAAATGTTGGCGAAGGGGTTGGATCTTCCTCTGGTTACGCTGGTGGGCGCGATTATGGCTGATGTGGGACTGAACTTTCCAGATTACCGGGCAGGAGAACGGGCATTTCAGCTCTTGACACAGGTTGCAGGTCGTGCAGGGAGGAGCCGATTAGGCGGAAGAGCAATTCTACAGACTTTTCAGCCGGAACATTATGCGATACAGCATGCGGCCACACATGATTTTATGGGATTCTACCGTGCAGAGTTGGCACACAGGAGAGACTTACAATACCCACCATTTTCTCGCATTATTCGTTTTGAAACACGTGATCTTAACCATAAAAAAGCGGAAGAACGGGCGATGGATCTTGCCTCGCATTTATCAGAACTGATACTAAATAGTGCTGATAGAACTTTACAGATGATTGGTCCTGCACCACCATATTTTGGGAGAAGAAGCGGATATTATCGTTGGCAGATCATTTTAAAAGGAAACCGACCAGAGCTGCTTATAAAACAGTTAAAATTGGAGGGCTGGCGGATTGATGTGAATCCGCCGAGCCTATTGTAAAAAATGCCCGCGGAGGATTGATAGACTCAACTCACATAATTCCATTTGAACTGAAAGTGTAAATATAATTAACAGTGCCCTTGTTTTACAAGAGCACTGTTTTATTTTACATTAACATAACCTACTCGGTGGATTTGCAATCCGACATTATTTGATTATTGCCAAAGTTCGCATTTTTCGCGTTGCTTACCCTGAACCGAAGGCAAGTATGCTTTACACGGAGTGGGCTGCTTTGCCAAAATACAACAAGGTTATTTCAACCAACTATATTGCGTGGATAAGTGTGTTTAGCATTTTGAGCTACGCTTAAATCGATCTCTAACGTTAGAAACGGATGCTTGCGTGAAGTTACACCTAAAACTTGACCTTCTTCTGGTTCAATTATCCAGCCACTTCCGCCCCACTCTATATTGCCTTTGTTTCCGTAACTGTAATTTGATGATAAAGAATAGGCTCCCGACACTACCGCAGCCGTTCTACCTCCAGCAAGCCATTTGTCGATTGATGTTATTTCGGTTGCACGAGGAGTGACTAACAACTCTACCCCTTGTTTGGCATATTCGCGGGCGTGAAAGTTAAACCATAATTCGGTACAAATCAAAAAACCTATTATCCCTTTTCGACTCTGTATTACTGAAAATTCGCCATTTCCCCTGTCGTACCAAGATGCTTCCCACCATCCTTCTTCGTCAGGAAGATAGTACTTTCTATGTACCCCCTTGTAACTATTAGCGCTATCCCACACAAAACCTTCATTAAATCTCTTTCGCTCTCGAATAATTGGACGGGTGCTTATTACAAGTGCCATTTCTAGTTCAGTTAGTCGAGATATCCATCGGTCATGCGCATCGACTGATGCTTTCCATATTTCATCATCAATTAGTTTACAACGAGCAATCCAAGGGTAAAATGGCATCTCAGGTAGCAATACCAAATCACTGGCCTCAGACTTCACATGATCAACAAGGTCTTGCCAATCCTGTTCAAAATAACCTGGCTCATTTCTGAGTTCACATACAGTTACTTTCATTTATTAATCATCCTTTTATACAAATTTCAGCTCAACTTATGAAAGGTTGGCTAATCTGTTGATCAACTCTGTAACACTTCATAAAGATAAAGCTATTGTCAAGGGAAATGTTCATATGTTCAAGAGCGACGCGTTGGATACGCTCCGAGAAGGCGCGCTTGTTTCTAGTTCAGCTCTTTTTACTGCAACACATGCCAGGGGTTGACAAAACCGCCATTCTGGCGCACTTCAAAATGCAGGTGAGCCCCTGTTGAATTACCGGTTGATCCACAAAAGCCGATTACTGTTCCTTGTGAAACACTCTGTCCACAAGCTATATTGAAACCATTTAAGTGGGCATAGAGGGTTAGGTATCCATTCTGATGATCTATGGCAACGAGATTGCCGTAACCACCGCTGATCGGACCCGCGTAAATAACAACGCCAGAATCGGAAGCAAAGATGGAATCACCCTGGAAGCATTGAGCATCGATTGCCTGATGTCCGCTCCAGTAATCATTACCGGAAATCTTCCCATAGTAAGGAGCAGGCCAAACAAAAGAATATGTTCCAGCGTAACCACCGCTGGGTGTGCATGATCCGGGCCCAGCAATTTGTGCAGTAACGCCGGCATCATTTCCAGCAGAAACTGGTACAACCCAGGGTGTGAGAGGACGATATCCATCAGGGATCATTAGAAGGGTACCTGGTTCGATAACCGGGTTGGTCATGTCAAGACCATTGCCGGGATAGAGCAGGATGTCTTCTACGGATGAATAGTATTTGGCAGCAACAATGTCCAGCTCGTCGCCTTCTTTCCATTGGTAGAGAATGCCGTCTACCGGGGGGATCTTTAATTTCACGCCGACAGAAATCAAGTGCGGGTCATCATTGAGGGTAGCTGAATTTGCCCATAAGACACTTTCTGGTTCTACCTCATACTGCTTAGCTATACCAAAGAGAGAATCCCCTATAGCCACGGTGTATTCAACCACTTTATTTCGGGAACCAACTGGTAAAACTGTATCTGGATTCGCGCTGCGTTCAATGGAATCATATGAGCTTGAAGGCGCGAAATCTGGCAGGGATGAAACAACTGTGCTGTTATCCGGTTGGCTTAGCATATTGATGAAATCTAAAAGTGACTGCCCAGAAAAATAGTAATATAGGGTTAAACCCATTAATCCGACCATCAGGCCAGAGATGACCCATGTTGCAACAACTAACCAGATAGGGTAGAAATTTACTTCACCGTTCTTTTTTTCTTTCTTTTTGAAGAAAGCCATTTCATTTCTCTGCAGTTAATGCTTCCAGAAACTCGACATTATTTTTAGTCTTTTTCATCTTATTAATGATCGCATCTGTTGCAACTGCGGTATCCATCCCGGCACCTTGAGGAGGACCGCTGATCATCTGAAGATACATGCGGCGCATGAGCCAGACCTGTTTGAGAATGTCAGGGCTGATAAGAAGTTCTTCGCGCCTGGTGGACGATCGTTCGATATCGATAGCCGGGAAGATGCGCCGTTCCTGAAGGCGGCGGGAAAGGTGCATTTCCATATTTCCAGTTCCTTTGAATTCTTCATAGACCACATCATCCAGACGGGATCCTGTTTCAACCAATGCAGTGGCGATAATTGTCAATGATCCACCATCCTCAATATTTCGTGCTGCACCGTAAAAACGCTTGGGGGGGTATAACGCGGAGGGATCCATCCCGCCGGAAAGTGTTCGCCCAGAGGGGCTTACCACAAGGTTGTACGCACGAGCTAAACGGGTGAGGCTGTCCATAAGAATTACAACATCATGGCCTATCTCAACAAGCCGCTTGGCGCGGTTAAGTGTTATTTCTGCTGTGCGTACATGCGCCTTAACAGGTTCATCAAAAGTAGAGGCAATCACTTCTCCCTCAACAGAACGGTCCATGTCGGTTACTTCTTCGGGGCGTTCGCCAATGAGACTGATCATCAGATTGATCTCAGGATAATTTTCAGAAATTGCGTTAGCGACGTCTTTAAGGATTGTGGTTTTTCCTGCTTTTGGAGGGGACACTATCATTGCGCGTTGACCTCGGCCAATGGGTGCGATCATGTTGATCAAGCGGTTCGATGGGATATTCTTTTTGGTTTCCAGATCAAGGAGCTGGTCAGGAAAGATAGGTGTGAGTTCTGTGAATTTGGCACGGTGCTTAGATTCCTCGACAGGTGCTCCGTTGACAGATTCGACATGCACAAGCCCATAATGGCGTTCGGATTCCCGCGGGGGGCGAATTTTTCCAAAAACAAGATCGCCGGTCCTCAGGTTCAATCGGCGCAGTTGTGCTTGCGAGACATAGATATCATTTTTACTCATCTGATAGTTCTCACGCAGAAAGCCAATGCCTTCGGGCATAACCTCAAGGACGCCTCCCCCTTTCTCTACTTTCCCCGCTCCATCCTCGCTGCTTTCTTCCACTGTCCGACTGGCAATGGAGATCATAAGGTATTCTTTCTTACGCTTCATGGCATTTGGAACACCAAGCTCCTCACCAGTTTTCCGCAACTCGGTTAATGATTTTAATTCTAATTCTGCAATTTTCATTTTTTTAACCTATTTCCTGATTTTAAATGTGAGATATACAAGCACCGCCTATGATTGAAACCTGTGATCAGGAAAATTTAAATTTCATTCATTTGGGATTTTGAGGGCAAGTAATTATTGCTGCTAATCTGCCCGTTTTGAAACGACTACTTTTATGTCGCGTCGGCATTATAACACGGTTAAAAAACACCCGCAAGTGAATAAAATACCTGTTTCTCATAAATATTCACGAAGTTCTTGACTTCTTGCCGGGTGGCGGAGTTTACGCAGTGCTTTGGCTTCTATCTGGCGAATCCGTTCTCTTGTTACGTTGAAGTAATTGCTGACTTCTTCAAGTGTGTGATCCTTCCCGTCAATCAAGCCAAATCGCAATTCCAAAACTTGGCGCTCGCGATCAGAAAGTGCTCCTAATGCACTTTGAACTTGATTTCGCAGCATTTCACGAGCGGCAGCGTCCATTGGTTCAATTGCGTCATCATCCTCGATAAAATCACCCAGTTGACTGCTGTCTTCGTCACCAATAGGTCGTTCTAGTGAGATAGGTTCTTCAGCGGATTTAAGGATATTTTGTATTTTATCAGAGGCTTTATCCCAGCGACCTTGAAGTTTTTGGTCGATATTGTCGCTATTTCTAATCGCGTCCTTTAATTGTGCGCGGTCTTCTGTGGAAAGCAAATCAAACTCAAGCGCTAGATCTTTGGGAGTAGGATTGCGCCCAAGTTTTTGTACAAGGGAGCGCTGAACGCGAAGAAGTTTCGATATTGATTCAAATAAATGTACTGGAATGCGGATAGTACGTGCTTGCTCAGCGATATATCGGCTGATGGATTGGCGGATCCACCAAGTGGCGTATGTGCTGAATTTATAGCCGCGCGCAGGATCAAATTTCGCAATTGCCCTCAAGAGTCCCAAATTACCTTCTTGTATTAGATCAAGAAAGCCAATACCCCGACCGATGTATTTTTTTGCTACGCTAACAACCAGGCGTAGATTTGCCCGGATGAGTACATTTGTGGCTTCATTCGAGAGGGATTCGATATGTTCACGTGTCTTCCAAAGGGTATCTGTGACTGGAAGGTGTTTAACCATAGTGTTTTTGGTTGGTAATCTGCCTTTTTTCTGAAGGAATCCCAAAAAGTATGATGCGGTATCATCTGGCAGTAGATAGCCTGCTAGAAAGAACGCATATACTTCCTGGATAAGACCGTTGATCATTTCCGCGCGTACTTTGTTGGATATTCTTCTGTTTTCGTTCCAACAGGTTTCTAGATAGCTGCGCGTGTAAGACGGTTCGTCAATTTTCCATTGATCACGGAGAGCCTGCGCCTCTGCAAGAACTAGACAAAAATCGGGCAGGTCAATGGCTTGATTATTTTGGCAGAATAATTGTAGATTGCTAAATGTTTGGTGAAGATCCGCAAGAATCTGCGTAAATACAACATTCAGGTCAACTTGCTCGGAATCACCATTAGTTTCTCGGGTTTTAAGCCAATCAATCCGTGTATTTGCTTCATTACGTGTGGCAAGGCGGAATTCACTTTCAGAACTTAGGAGATTGATCTGCCCGATCTCTTTTAGATATAGCCGAACAGGGTCCTGAGACAATTCCGGAGAATAGACAGCTTTTGAGGGGTTTTCCGGGAATTTTCCTGAGGTGATCTGATTATCTTCTTTGTTTTTTTTTCCGCTCATTTTTTCATCATCTGGAAAAGGTCTAAAACTATTCTTGTTTGCACCAATGTCCTGGTTAGATTCGTTCACTTAGTGTGCCATATCTTGCTGGTGATTCTCTAAGAGAAATTCAGAAAACAAATGTTATTTCAAATCACGCACTCTATATATATGCAATTGATTATACATGAAGAGGATTTCATTTGAAATTAATTGGTTTTGAAAGTGCACGGTCTAGCAGACCCCGCATTTTGATTAAATCAAGCAGCCGCTTTTGAAGAACTACGTCCTGTTCCCCGTTATTCTCTTCGTTTTGGCTGGATTGAAGGAACTGGAAATCTTTTATCTGCTGATTAATGGATAATTGGCGCGCTTGTATTACTAACCGGGTTGTCTCTTCAAGCTGACGGAGCTCAGAGTTTTTCTTCTCATCTGGGGTTGCTGGTGGATGAGAACGTTCAATTTCTGTAAAAATGGATTCATCTTCCATTCTTGAAGTGATGTAATCAATCGGGTCCAGGTCATCCTGTGAGAGGGAGTCAAATATCAGTTTGGCGAAATGCTGGTTCTCTGTACTTGTAAAGTCGCTAGCAGTGAGATGGTTCAATTCGCTGCTGCGCAGAAATCGGTCGATTTTATATTTTGATTCCGGTAATTTACTGAGATAGGCAAGGATTTCCTGATCGACAAGATTGATTTTTTCATATCCATTTAAAAGAAGGGATACAGTACTGGCAGGTTGATTGTCTGTCTGCTGAATTTTCTTCAGGCTTCTGCGGGTTCTTTTTGTGGGAACAGCTAAATTAAGCAGTGCGCGTTCATCCACCTTAAGTACACGGGCGATCTGCTGACGGTATGCATCCCGCTCAACAGGGTTTGATATATCCTTCACCAACGGAAGGATCTGGACAGCAATCGTACTTTTAATTTTCGGATCGTCTAAATCCTGGCCGGCTGTCAGAGAATCAAGAACGTGATATATGATCGGCTTGGCAGTTTTTATGATCTGCTCCCAGTCGTTTGGATCACGGAGAACAATCTCGTCTGGGTCAAGTTCATCTGGTAATGTGCTGACACGAAGATCAGCTTGTAAGCGGCTCTCATGATGAAGCAGACCGCGGGCATCAAAGACCGGGTCGGTGTTGTGGTCCAGTGCTCCCCGTGCTACTTCAAGTCCCCTCAGGGTTGCTTTCTGCCCGGCCGTGTCCGGGTCGAGCGCCATGACAAAATTACGAGTGAAGCGCTTGAGCATGCGCATTTGTACTTCTGTTAAAGCTGTTCCCATTGGGGAGACGGCATTCTGAAATCCCTCTTGATGGACAACAATCACATCAAAATATCCTTCAACAATAACCGCCTGGTTAGAACTGCGAATGGGTTTGCGCGCTTTGTCTAATCCATATAATATACTGCTCTTATCAAAGAGGATGGACTGAGGGGAATTAATAAATTTTGGGACATCGTCCGGATTGAGCACACGGCCGCCAAATCCTGTCATTTGACCGGACATATTTCGAATGGGAATCATGACGCGGTGGCGGAAACGGTCATATACTTTTCCGTCCTGTCTCTCAGTTAGTAAACCGGCCTCGATCATATCCTTAATTGGATACCCTTTGTTTTTGAGGTAATTAAGAACCGCATCCCAGCTTTTTGGGGCATACCCAAGTTCCCAAACTTCTTCTGTTTTTGGATTGATACCCCGTTTCTCACGCAAGTAGACGCGTGCTTTCTTCCCGGCGTCGGTGTTCATTAATTGATGTCGATAGAAAATAACAGCTTCTTCAAGGAGCTTACGCAGAAAATCTTCCCGCTCATTCCGTTCTATTTTTTGTGGTGTTAATGGTTCTAATTGGATACCAGCACGATCTGCAAGCATTTTTAATGCTTCACGGAAATCAACACCCTCTTTTTTCATCACGAATCGAAAAACATCCCCGCCTTCATTGCATTCACCGAAGCAGCGCCAGGTACCTGTTTCTGGAAAAACAACAAACGCTGGTGTGCGAGTATTGGCATGAAAAGGACAGAACCCGGTGTAATTCTTACCGCTTCTGCGTAGTTTTACAGATTCGGAAATGATATCTACGATATCAAGTTGATTCTTAATCTCATCAATTGTATTCATTTAAGCAAACATCTTTAAGATGATTTTACTTTATTAGAAGAACCATATGATAGTAAGGGTGGTTGGTGGTTCGTCAATCTAACAATGCCTTTAGCTCTATCTGCATACGGCTCAGGATAAATGCGAGAGATTTTTCATCGAGACCATCTGATTCAGCAGTAATAGTTGTGCTTCTATCGACCATACTGACCACAATATTGCAGCGTACCTCTTTACCGTTATATTCTCCTTGAGCGAGAACAAGGCGGGCTAATTCACGGGTTTTCCAGACCTTTAAACCAGCTTGCGGTACTGCCAGGATGGCTGCTTCATAGATTTCTTTGTCAGTTTTTTCACTAAATTGGAGCTTCTCTTGAATAGATGCCATATTTTTCCTTCTTTAGAATCCTTCTAGTTGGGATAGATCTGCTATTCCGGTAGACAGGGTAGAAATTTTCTGCAGGATAGCAAGCCGATTTTCTTTGACCGCTGTATCTTTGTCCATCACGAGCACGTTATCGAAAAACTCGTTGATAACGGGAATCATTTGTTCAACCTCATTTAAAAACACATCTATTGTGCCGGATTTCGCAACTATAGGCGCTGCTTTTTCTACGCTTGCAAATAGCGCTCTCTCTTCATCCATGATGATTTTTTCTGGTTTTATCTTGAATGATTTCTGAATATCATGGGTAATGCGTACACAACGTGAGAAAGCGGGAAGGATGGTGGACCATTCATCTTTTTCTACCCATATGCCCAACTTGATTACCTCATTCAAGGAGGCAGAAGGATTGAAACCCCGTTCTGCAAGCACGGCTTTAACCACGTCGTGGCGATACCCTTTCTCAAGAAGGATGTTTTGGAGCCGCCCAATGATGAAATTCAAACATGTCTGTTGTTGGTTAGGAGAGATAGCAATTGGTTGGAAGGAAGATGCTAATTTTATACCTTCCCTGAGATCAAAATCTAATTCCCAGTGCATGAGATTCTGCACCAGCCCAATTGCTGCACGGCGCAAACCGAATGGATCTTTTGTGCCGGTTGGTGCCATATCAACCGCAAATAAACCAACCAGGGAATCAAGCCGATCCGCTAAACTAACTGCCAAACCCGGTTTGGATTTTGGAGAGATGCCGCCTGCTTGCCGGGGAAGGTAATGATCTTCGATCGCTTGAGCAGTAGGCAGGTCTTCTCCATCACGCAATGCGTAATACTTGCCAACTGTACCCTGCAGGGAGGTCATCTCTACAACAAGATTGGTAACAAGGTCGGCTTTACATAACTGTGCAGCCCGGGCTGCGACTTTTTGCTCCTTTGCAGATAATCCAAGATCACCTGAAATCTTCCTGGTGATTTTAGAAACACGCTCAGATTTTGCCCGCATAGATCCTAATTTTGGATGAAAAGTTAAAGATTCAAGCTTTGCCATGAAATCTTCCAGCTTTTGATGGCTGTCTTCGCGCATGAAGAATGCGGCATCCGCAAAGCGGGCTTGAATGACTTCTTCATTTCCGTGGGCAACAATATCCAAGTGCTGATCATGCCCATTGCGGACGGTGATGAAATGCGCCATCAGCGTATCTTCTTTTTTATATACTGGGAAGTAGCGCTGATGTTTTTTCATTACTCCCACAAGCACTTCGGGAGGCAGCTCGAGATGTGAGGGGTTAAAATTACCTAAAAGAGCAGTCGGGGCTTCTACGAGATTACTTACTTCGGAAAGAAGGGTGTCGTCAATATCAGTAGAGGCTTTTAACGAGGAAAGCAATTTCACAACCTGTTCTTCAATGATCTTCTTTCGCTCATCACTGTCGATAATAATTTTCTGGGAGAACAGAAAAGAAAAATAATCCTCCACGGTCTTAATAGTGTATTCCTCAGAAGAAGAAAAACGTAAGCCGCGAGTATTTCTGCCAGCTTTCAATCCTGCATAAGTAAATGGTATCTCGATGCTGCCGTATAATCCCACTAACCAGCGGATAGGCCGCGAGAATGCAACGCCACTTGCATTCCAGCGCATTGATTTGGTAAAGTGGATACCTGCAATTAGCTCAGTAAGTTTTTCTGGTAAAACATCAACTATCGATTGGCCTTTTTCATGAACCTCAGCTACCAGATATTCACCGCCGTCAACGAGCTTTTTTGTAAGATTCTTAATGTCAAGTCCTTTACTGCGCGCAAACCCAATGGCAGCAGGCGTGGGTTTGCCGTCCTTATCGAAGGACCGGTCTACAGGCGGGCCTTTTATTTCGTGAGTCTGGTCCTCCTGACGAGATGATAGAGAATGAATATGTATTGCAAGGCGGCGGGGTGTACCTAGCACTTTCACTTCATCAAAAGACAGCCGCAAGTTTTTGGTCATTTCAGGTACTGCCTTTTTGAGCTGGGAAAGCGCATCTTCCAGGTCTGCAGCGGGTAGTTCTTCCGTGCCAATCTCAATGAGCAGGTCGGCGGTCTCTGGCAGATCCACAGAGGATGGCAAATTCATTTGTTCTTCATCTGAAGAACGATCTTTGATTTTTTTGCCTTGTATGGTTGGTTTTAATAACCAGGGA
>Ga0209345_10001933_pt1 | contig 23867 bp, 27 predicted proteins | sample Cruoilmetagenom7_FD_187294 | JGI IMG/M metagenome (GOLD analysis project Ga0209345, IMG submission 187294) | Oil polluted marine microbial communities from Coal Oil Point, Santa Barbara, California, USA - Sample 7 (SPAdes) (version 2) | ecosystem: Environmental > Aquatic > Marine > Oil seeps ...
GCTTATTCATAATGTTGCTCATGGTCATGATGGTTTATCAGTTTTTGCTGGTGTTGGTGAGAGAACTCGTGAAGGTAATGACCTTTACTATGAGATGAAAGAATCTAATGTACTTGATAAAGTTGCACTGTGCTACGGTCAAATGTCAGAGCCTCCAGGAGCACGTAATCGTATCGCTCTTACTGGTCTTACAATGGCTGAGTATTTCCGTGATGAGAAGAAACTTGACGTTCTAATGTTCGTTGATAACATCTTCCGTTTTGCACAATCAGGTTCTGAAATGTCAGCACTTCTTGGTCGTATCCCTTCAGCTGTTGGTTACCAACCAACTCTAGCTCGTGAAATGGGTGCATTACAAGATAGAATTACATCAACTAAAAATGGTTCAATTACTTCAGTTCAGGCTGTTTATGTTCCTGCGGATGATTTAACTGACCCGGCTCCAGCTTCTGTTTTTGCTCACTTAGATGCAACTACAGTACTTAACCGTAAAATTGCTGAAAAAGGTATCTATCCTGCAGTTGATCCACTAGATTCAACTTCAAGATTACTTGATCCACAAATTTTAGGTGATGAGCACTATAATATTGCTCGTGGTGTTCAACAAACACTTCAAAAGTATAAAGACTTACAAGATATCATCGCGATTCTTGGTATGGATGAACTTTCTGAAGATGATAAAAATGTTGTTGAACGTGCTCGTAAAATTGAAAAATTCTTATCACAGCCATTCTTCGTTGCTGAAGTATTTACAGGTTCTCCTGGTAAATATGTTAAGCTTGAAGATACTCTTAAAGGTTTCAAAGGAATCTTAGATGGAGATTACGACCATATGTCTGAAAATGCATTTTATATGGTTGGTGGTATGGATGAAGCAATCGAGAAAGCTGAAAAGCAAAAAAGTAAGTAATTCATATACTAAAGGACTGAAATGGACACGTTAAAACTAGAAATTCTAACTCCTAATGGTCAAATCTTTAATGATGAGGCAATTAGTGTAACTCTTCCTGGTGAAGAGGGAGAATTCGGTGTTCTAGCACATCACTCTTCGTTATCAACTTTGTTGGAAGCTGGTGTGATCGATATCGAAAAAACAGATAAATCAGTCGAGTCTATCTTAATCAACTGGGGTGTAGTTCAAGTTGATGAAGAAAAAGTTATTGTATTAGTTGAAGGTGCTGTTGCCATTCGTGGTGAAAATGAAAGTGCTGTTGCAAATGCACTTGAAGAAGCTAAAGAGCTTATTAGCTCTATAGCAGATTCAAATCCAGCAATAGCGTCTGTTTCTGCTAAAATAGAATCAGCAGCTCAAAGATTAATATAATTAATGACTAACGATTTAATAGATTTTTATCTAAAAAGTCATCCAGTTACCATTGGTGTATTGATACTATTGTCAATATACTTTATAGTGTTAAACTGGGTGTTTTTCTACCGCTATTTTTCTCTTAATAGTTGGCTCTCTAAAGAGAATGATTCATTTGAGTCATTACTTTTAGGAGCTTCAACTGTAAGTGAACAATCTTTTTTAAACAACTTTATCAAATCAAGTTCAAGTGTTACTAAAGAGATTTTAAATCTAGCAATGATGGCTGCAACTAAAGAGGCAACAAAAGGTCTTTCACTTCTTTCTATATTCGCATCAACAACTCCATTTATTGGTTTATTTGGTACAGTTGTTTCTATACTTGATACCTTTACTCATATAGGTCAAAGCAGTGGGAGTATGTCGATAATATCAAGTGGAGTATCAGATGCCCTTATTGCAACTGCCGCAGGTATATTTGTAGCAATTTTTGCTTACACTTACCACCAAATACTTAAAAGACAATCTTTTGAATTGGTTAGCTTTTTGCAGATGCAAAGTGATGCTCTAATAAACAAAAAAGATTAATAATGTATGATTGGGAAGATAAACCTGAATTAAATATTACACCTCTTGTAGATGTAATGTTGGTACTTCTTGCAATTTTAATGGTTATTGCCCCAAATATAATCTATGAAGAGAATATAAAACTTCCCCAAGGCTCTATATCTAAACAATTAGCCGAGATTCCTCCTGTTCATATTACAATAGATAAAGAACTTAATGTTAAGATAAATAAAGACAACTATCAGTTAAACTCTTTTATGGATAACTTTTTCACTTATTCAAGAAAGTTAGATTTAAAAGCAACTGTTTTAATTAGTGCGGATAAAACTTTGGATTATGGTGTCGTGATGTCAGTTTTAGCAGCTGTTAAACAAGCTGGTTTTACTGAGGTCTCATTAGCAACAAATGGTTAGAAATAACTCTTATTTTATAATAAGTGGTTTTATATCACTCTCTCTTTTCATATTTATTTTATCTCTATTCTTTTATATGATGTTTTCCACTTCTAAGATAGACAATTTTGCTTTAAATAAAGACAACTTTATATCTATATCATTAGAAACAGTAACTACTCCTACAAAAATAGCTAAAAAAGAAGTAGTGATTCCAAACGAGGAAGTACAGAGTGTAGAGGAAGTTAAAGAGGTAGATATTGGTGATCTATTTAGTGAGGTTTGGACAAAAAAAATAAAGATAGAAAAAAAAGAAAAGAAAATTGATAAAAAAAGATTAGAGTTAATTCAAAAAAAGATTAAAACAAAAGAAAAAAATTCTGTTGAGCCACTTTCTCAAAAAGTTATTAATAGCGAAGCAGAAATAACTGATACTCAAAATAAAAAGAGTTCTAGTGGTGATGAAGTTAATGAATATTTAGCTAAAATTCAAGCAATTGTTTATAAGTACTTTTATCCACCAAAGAACTCTCAAGGTCATACAGTTAAAGCTGTTATTGTTTTAAGTGTGATGGGTAAAGTCTTAGATTTCAGAATATTAACTTACTCTTCAAATACAGCGTTAAATAAAGAGTGTGATAAGATAAAAGATAGATTGGTTGGGGTTTTGTTTCCAAGGAATCCCCAAAATAAATCCTCAAGTACAATTGTTAATATAACATCTGATAAAAACTAATCAAGGAAAAAAATTGAAAATATTATTTACATGGCTATTTATAATTTCACTCTCTTTTGGGGGAGATGCAACAATAGAAGTGATTAAAAAAGTTGAGTCTTTACCTTCTCTTGCTGTAGAAGAATCAACTTCAAGTTACGATGACACTTTTAAGTTAAGGTTTTTTAAATCTTTAATCGCAGATTTAAATGTAATATCAGTTTTTAATGTTGATAGACATTATCGTAAAACAGATTATGATTCTAGTGATGTTGTAGTAGAAAACAAAGATATGAAATATGTTTTAAGATATAGAATATTTGAAGATGATAATCGTTATTTTAATGTAAAGATGAAACTTCTTAAAGAATCAACAGAGGTTATGAATAAAAGCTATAAAATCAAGAAAAAAGACTTTTATATGTTTATATCACATACAATGGCATATGATATAAATGAATTTATGGGAGAACCTTCTGTTGCATGGATGAAAAGAAAGGTAATATTTTCTAGGGTTGTTGCTCCAAAGAAAAGTGAACTAGTAATATCTGATTATACATTAACATATCAGCATGTAGTTGTGAAAGGTGGCTTTAATGTATTTCCTAAATGGGCAAATAAAGAGCAAAGTCAATTTTATTACACATCATTAGATGGTGCAAAGCCAAGTTTAAAACAAGTAGATATAAAAACAGGTACTGTAAAGTCGTTATTAGTATCTGATGGAATGATGATATGTTCTGATGTAAGTGATGATTCAAAAAAACTACTTCTAACGATGGCTCCTAATGGACAGCCAGATATATATTTATATGATGTAGCTACAAAAAGGTCTTCAAAGGTGACTAACTATAGAGGAATTGATGTTAATGGGCAGTTTATAAATAATTCAAAAATAGCTTTTATATCAAATAGATTAGGTTATCCAAATGTATTTTCAAAAAGATTAGGTACTAGTGAAGTTGAACAAATGATTTACTATGGCAAGAGTAATGCAGCATGTAGTGCTCACAATGAATATATAGTATATAAGGCTAGAGAAAGCTCAAATGCTTTTTCTAAAAATACATTTAATCTTCATTTGATATCAACTAAAACAGATTTTATCAGGAGACTTACCGCTACTGGTATAAATGAATTTCCTAGGTTTTCAAAAGATGGCGATGCAATTCTTTTTATCAAAAACTACAAAGCTCAAAGTTCTATAGGTATTATTAGACTAAATCATAATAAAAATTATCTTTTTCCATTAAAATATGGAAGAGTTCAGTCAATGGATTGGTAAAAAATATTTTTATATCACAAATACTATATTATTAATATTTATTTTGGTATAATAATTTCAATTTAAAATTCGAGGAAATCAAATATGAAAAGTATCGTACTTTCAAGTGTTGTAACAGCACTTTTAGTTTTTAGTGGATGTAGTTCAAAAAATCCGGATGCTGATGGTGCATCAAATGCAAATGCTCAAGAAGTTGAAGCTGTAAAAACAGAAACTGTATCATCTGATAATGGAATCATTAGCTCTGGTAGTGAAGGTTTAAGTATGGCTGAGTTAGAGAAAAAACTAACATCTGTATATTTCGCATTTGATAAATTTGATATTACTTCTAATATGCAAAATACTGTATCAACAGATGCAGAGGTAGCTAAGGCATCTGCTAGTAACTTAACAGTTAAACTAGAAGGTAATTGTGATGAGTGGGGTAGTGACGAGTATAACTTTGCACTTGGATTAAAAAGAGCTGATGCAGTTAAGAAAGCACTAGTTGCTGAGGGTGTTGATGCTAGTAAAATTACTATGGTAAGTTTTGGTGAGAGTAATCCAACATGTAGTGATAAAACTCAGGCTTGCTGGGCTAAAAACCGTCGCGTAGATTTTAAACTTCTTCCATAGTTTATGAATAAGACAATATTAGTTACATTTTTTGTAACTATAACTTCTTTAAATTTAGTTGCTGCCGAACCTTCAGCGTTTGGTGCAGGCAACTTAGATAATCCTTCACCATATGGACTTACATCTAGTGAGAAAACAGTCCTTCAAAACAAAAATAATCTTAAAAAAATATCTGTAAAAAGTAACAACCAAGCAAATCAAGTTGAGTCTTTAAGAGAAAGAATTGATGGATTGCAAAGTATAGTAGAGAGTTTAAGTAGAAAATCTCAAAAAAATAAAACCCAGCTTGCAAATTTACAAATTAAAAATACAGAAGAATTGAAAAATTCTGATGAGTATGAAAAAAGATTAGGTGAAGTTACACAGCAAAATTCTTTAGTTATAAAAGAACTCAGTAAGTTGCTTGATACTATAAATAGTAATTATGTTACAAAAGATGAATTTAATAAATTAGTTACTAGTGTAAACCAATTTAAAGATTTGGTAGCAAAAGAGTTAAAAAGTAGTACAAAAAGTAAAAAAACAAACTTGGACAGTATGGAAAATGCTGAGATAGAAAAGAAAGCAAAAGCATTTTTTAATAAAAAATACTATACTAAGGGTATAGAGTATTACTCTCACTTAATCACGAAAAATTATAAACCTGCGACTTCGCATTTTATGATTGGACAAATGAAATTTAAGAGAAAGAACTATGCTGAAGCTATCTCTTTTTATAAAAAAAGTGCAGCACTTTATTCTAAAGCTTCATATATGCCAGAGTTAATGTTAAACACGGCAATATCAATGGATAAAACTGATGATAATAAAAATGCAAAAGCATTTTTTAGTGGAGTAATATCAAAGTATCCTAAGTCACCTCAGGCAAAAAGTGCTAAAAAATACTTAAAGTAAAATCTATAAATAGCATTACTAAAATTCTTTTTTAGTAATATTATGGAATTTTATGATAAAATTCAAAAAAATTAAACAAAGGCTTATTTAAAATGGCAATAGAAGCAAATCAAATTGTATCAATAGAGTATGAAGTAAAAGATGGAGATACTGTAGTTGACAGTAATGTTGGTGGAGCACCTTTAGTATTTATGTATGGTAAAGGTCAAATAATTCCAGGTTTAGAAAATGGAATTCAAGAGATGAATATAGGTGAAAAAGGTAATGTACTTGTTCAGCCTGAAGATGCTTACGGTGAATTAAATGAAGATGCTAAACAAGAAGTTCCTAAAGATCAGTTTGCTGGAATTGATTTAGAAATTGGAATGACTCTTTATGGTCAAGGTGAAGATGGTGGAACTGTTCAAGTTACTGTTAAAGAGATAGGTGATGAGAATGTAATAATTGATTTTAATCATCCTTTAGCTGGTAAAGCTTTAATGTTTACTGTTACAGTAAATAATGTAAGAGATGCATCTGCTGAAGAAGCTATGACAGGTATTCCAGCTGAAAACAAGCAAGAAGAAGGTTGTTGTAGTACTGATAATGGTGCTGATGCTGGTCACGGTTGTGGATGCAACTAGTTTTATAACTGTATCAAATGCTTCTAAGGAAGCATTTAAAACAGCAACTCTTTTAAAAACACTCAATGTAAATTCTCTTATAACAGGAGAAATCGGTGTTGGAAAAAAAAGTCTTGCAAAATATATACTCCCAGATGCTCCTATTTTGGATGCATCTAATTTTGATGAGTTGTTAATTGCATTAGAAAGTGCAACTCAAATAATCATAACAAACTTACAAGACTCACCAAACTTAAAAACAATAGTAGATAATATAAAACTTAATGATGTTAGAGTTATAGCAACCTCAAATAATTATGTAAATGATGATAGTTTAGATGATTTATTTAGTATAAAATTTGATATACCACCATTGTCTCAACGTATAGAAGATGTTGAATCATTAGTTGAATTGTTTTCAAAAGAAGCTTCTTTTCTTTTTGGTGTACAAAACGAATTTAATTTAGAAAATTTTATTCCAGATCTAACAAAAAATTCTAATTCTTTAAAAAGACAGGTGATGATTAACTATCTTTTACAAGATATACAAGATGTAGAATTAATGAATATTATTGAGAACTATTTATCAAATAAATTAGGTTCTAACAGTGATTACAGAAACTTTTTATATCTTTATGAAGTTCCATTAATCAGAGCAGGATTAAACAAATTTAAATCTCAGTTAAAGTTATCCGATAAACTTGGATTAAATAGAAATACACTTAGAAAAAAAATAGCAGATAATAAGTCTTATTTATAATGTTCCCTACGGGGTAAAGGAAAACTTCGAAAACGAAGTACAAAAATTCTACTCATAGCCTTTGGCTAAAGAGTGAATTTTAGCAAAGGAAAAATATGTCAAAAATAGCAATGATATTCTCAGGTCAAGGTTCTCAAGCAGTAGGAATGGGTCAAGATTTTTATAATAATTCTGAACTTGCACGTGAGATGTTTGATAAAGCTGGAGAAAGAATTGGTGTTGATTTCAAAGAGTTGATTTTTGAGGAAAATGAAAAACTAGGTCAAACAGCTTTTACACAACCTGCAATTTTACTTGTACAAATGATTGCATATAAGCTTTTTAAAGATGCTTGCCCAGATTCTAAAGCCGAGCTTTTTTTAGGTCACTCACTCGGTGAGTTCTCTGCTTTATGTGCAAGTGGTGCAATAGACTATATAGATGCAGTAGAACTTGTTCATAAACGTGGTTCTTTTATGCAGTCGGCATGTGAGAAAATAGAAGCTGGGATGATGGCAATCGTTGGTCTAGATGACGCGAGTGTTGAGAAGGTTTGTGCAGATGCTCAAGCTGAAGGTAAAAAAGTATGGCCCGCAAACTATAATCAAGATGGTCAATTGGTTGTAGCTGGAATGAAAACTGATTTAGCTTCATTAGAACAAACTTTTAAAGATGCTGGCGCAAAAAGAGCATTACTTTTAAATATGTCTGTAGCTTCACATTGTGAAATATTAAGCCCTGCACAAGAACCTCTAGCTGAGTTAATGTCTGCTATGGTTAAAGATGAGTTTGAAGCTCCTATCATCTCTAATGTAACAACAGAGCCATATAGTACAAAAGATGAAGCTGTAAGTCTATTAAAAGATCAGTTAGTTAAACCTGTAAAATATAAACAATCAATTTTAGCAATTGCAGGTGATGTTGATATGGCAATAGAATTTGGAAATGGTGTTGTACTTAAAGGTCTTAACCGTAGAATAGCAAAAGACTTAAAAACATTAAATATCTCAGATATGGCATCTTTGTCAAAAGTTACAGAGGAAGTTTGTTCTTAGTATGAGAGTTAGCCTTGCTCAAATATCACCTAAGTTAAATCGCTCAAATTTAGAAACTATAATTTCATATGTAGATGAGTTTAAAGATGAAAGCGACTTAATAGTGTTTCCAGAACTTTCGTTAAATGGCTATATGCTCCAAGATAAACTTTTTGAAGATGCTTGGAGTATTGATGAACTTAAAGAACTATCAATTGCAAGTCGGCATGTGGATATTGTTGTTGGTGCAGCTTTAAGAGACAAAGATAACTTTACAAACTCAGCACTTTATTTTAGTGATGGAAAACTTCTTAGTAAACATGACAAGGTTCATCTACCAAACTATGGGATGTTTGAAGAGGCTAGATACTTTGAAGCTGGAGATATTTTTGAGAGTTTCCAAAGTTCTTATGGTAAAATTTCAATGCTTGTTTGTGAAGATTTGTGGCATCAATCTGTACACGATGATTTGATAAAAGAGAACCCAGATTTAATCATTGCTCTTGTAGCTTCTCCAGCTCGAGGGTTTAATGATAATGGTCTAGAGATTGAAGATAAATGGCTAGATATTATTAAAACAATATCTAAAGATTGTAGTTCTAAAATAGTCTTTGTAAATCGTGTTGGTTTTGAAGATGGGCTTGGATTTTGGGGTGGAAGTTGTATAGTTGATGAAAATTCAAATATCATACATAAACTACCACATTATGAGAAAATAGTAAAAACATTTAATATATAGGAATTGAAAAAATGAAAATAGCAATTATGGGCGCAATGCCAGAAGAGGTAGCACCAATTTTAGAAAAACTTGGGTCATATAAAACAACAGAGTACGCAAATAATAAATACTATGAAGCAACTTATAAGGGTGTAGATTTAGTAATAGCTTATTCTAAGATTGGTAAGGTTTTCTCAACTCTTACAGCAACTACAATGATTCAGCATTTTGGATGTGACAAACTACTTTTTTCTGGAGTTGCTGGTGGAATTAACCCAACTCTTAAAATAGGCGACTTAATTGTAGCAAATAAACTTTCTCAACATGACTTAGATATAACTGCATTTGGCCATCCTATGGGTTTTGTTCCAGGTGGAAGTGTATTTGTAGAAGCTGATAAAGACTTAATTAGATTATCTAAAGAAGTTGCTTCTGAGTTAGGTAAAACTGTGCAAGAGGGTGTAATAGCTACTGGTGATCAATTTGTGCATGATGAAAAAGTTAAAGATAGTATTGTTAAGAATTTTAATGCTGATGCATTAGAGATGGAGGGAGGAAGCGTTGCAGTTGTTTGTGATGCTTTAGATGTTCCATTTTTTATACTTCGTGCTATTAGTGATACTGCAGATACTGATGCAAGTTTTTCATTTGATGAGTTTATGGTATCAAGTGCGATAATTTCAGCAGAGTTTATTATGAAGATGGTTGATAAAATCGTTGAGTAAAAATTCTATAAAACTCTCTAAAAAAATTATGTCAAAACTTGGCAAAACAAATGCCGAGTTTGAACTTATAGAAGAGGGTGACAAGATTCTTGTTGGACTTAGTGGAGGGAAAGATTCCCTAACTATGATTCATGCTATGAGAGAGCAACAAAGACGTGCTCCATTTAAGTTTGAGTTTATTGCCGTTACTATCTCTTATGGGATGGGTGAGAACTATGATGCCCTACATCAACACTGTATAGAACATGATATCCCACATGCCACGGTAGATACAAAAGTTTATGATTTAGCAAAAGAAAAAATCAGAAAAAATTCATCATTTTGTAGTTTTTTTTCACGTATGAGAAGGGGATACCTTTATACAGCTGCGCAAGACCATGGATGTAATAAAGTAGCACTTGGACATCATATGGATGACGCTGCAGAGAGTTTTTTTATGAACTTTATATACAATGGTCAAATGAGAAGTTTAGCTCCTAAGTACAAGGCAGAGAATGGTCTTATTGTAATTCGTCCCTTGATTCAGATGAGAGAACGTCAATTTCGTGCTTTTGTTGAAGATAATGATATCAGCGCCATAGGTGATGAAGCTTGTCCTGCAATGCGATTTGATGTAAAAATGCCACATGCCAGAGCAAATACTAAAGAGATGTTAGCAAAGATGGAAAAAGAGTACCCATCACTTTTTACTAGTCTAAATGCTGCGTTTAAAAACATATCTGTAGATAGTTTTTTTGATAAAGAGAAATTTTCTTTATAAACTATTTAGCATTGTTTTCTGCTTCTAATTCTTTTTCATCTTCATCTATTTGAGTTTTTTTAGTTTTAAGCGTTTCATCTTTAAGATTTTGCAAAAACTCTAAAATATTTTCTTGATAAGAGATAGTATCATTATCATATGTTAGTGGTAATAATTTTCTTAACTCATCAAGATTTATTTTTTTAGCATATCTTGGAACGACTTTTAAATCTTTTTGTATATTAGCTATGAGTGTATCAATATCTAAGCCATTATTTTCTTTTACTTTATCTACTTTTTCTTTCGTTGTAAGCATTAGTAGATTTGCTCTTTCTTCATCATCTTTATAAATCTCTAAACCAAGTTCTTTAATTATTACATAACTATCATCAGTAGAGTCTTCATTCGCAGCAATAACCAAAGCAAATACTTTTGCTCTGAACTCTAAAGAACCATGATGATGAACAAATATCTCACGAAAAGCACTAAAGAAATGGTGTTTTAATTTAAAGCCAAATTTCATATATATATTCCTTATATGTAATTATATATAAAGCTAAATTAAAATTACTTAATTAGTCCATTATTTATAAATTTTAATTATTTATCAAGATTTTATGATAGAATCTGTTAAGAAAAAATAGTTTATTATTAGGACAAAGATATATTATGAAAAAACTTCTTTATAAATTATCAAAAATTGGTATTTTATCTTCTGATAGTGAAGATGAAATATTAAAAAAAGCTGCATTAACACTTTTACCTTTTTACGTATCTATTCCAGCTCTTATTTGGAGCTTAGTATATTTATATCTCGGAAATATAGATGCTTTTTATGTTCCTACTTTTTATATAATCATATCTTCATTTTCTATATTATATTTGTATAAAACAAAAAAATTTATACATTTTGAAGTAGTTCAATTGTTATTAATTTTACTATTGCCTTTTATCTTAATGTGGATACTTGGTGGCTTTATGGCAGGTGGTTTTGTTCTTATATGGGCATTTTATGCTCCAGTAGCTGCTGCAATGTATAGTGATAATATAAAAGTAGGAGCTAAATGGTTTTCTCTCTTTCTGGTACTTTTATTTATATCTATGTTTATAGATTCTACATTAACAGAAAATATTCATAATAATCTTCCTGTAATTTTATTAGAACTTTTTATATTTTTAAATATAGGAGCTGGACTTGGTGGAATTTTTATCTTAATCAGTCAGTTTTTAAGAAATATTAAAAAAATTTCAACAGAGTTAGAAAAAGATAGAGAGATATTATATGACTTAACAAATGATTTACGAAGTGCAAATCAAGAGTTAGAAAGAATTGCTACAAATGATGTTGTAACTGATCTTCCAAATAGGCTTTATTTTCAAGATATAGTTTATGATATGTTTCATCGTGCTAAAGTGGATGAAAAGATAGTAGCTATTATGTTTTTAGATTTGGACGGATTTAAAACTATTAATGATACTTTAGGTCATGAAGCTGGGGATTATATTTTAAAAATAGTTGGAAGTCGTCTTAAAACAGTAGTAAGAGATTCTGACACTGTTGCTAGGGTAGGTGGAGATGAGTTTGCAATTGCATTAGGTAATATATCAGATGTAGAACATGTAAAACAGATTGCAAAAACACTTATAAAAGAGGTTAATGAATTTTGTCCATATAAAGATGAAAAATGTCATGTAGGGGTTAGTATAGGAATTAGTTTTTATCCTGAACATGGTGATAGTATAGAAGAGTTAATGAAAAGAGCAGATGAAGCAATGTACGATATTAAAAGGCTTGGCAAAAATAATTATTCTATATATAAGCAAGACTAAAAAGAAATTAATGCCTCATTATGGTATGATACACTTCAATTTTAAATAAAGTGTAGAAATATGTTAAACACAGATGATTATAAAGTATTAAAAGATAGTTTTATCGACTCTCAAAGACTATTTGATAAATTAAACAATGTTGCAACAAATGTTCAAGAGATGGAATTTGATGAGAGTGGATTGTATCAAGAAGAAGAAGAGATGTACGAAAGATATTGGTTGAAGTTAAGTTCTAAAGTAACTGATGCTCTTGATAATTCTCTTAATGGATATAGTATAGAGTTAGTTAAGAATGATAGTTTAGAACTTAGAGAACTTACTTTCAACCTTATAAAAGATGATGAGAGAAGTAGAGTTAAAGTAGATTATAGTGAAGATGGTTCTTTAAACATCTCACAAATCAGTTAAAAGTATAGGAAGAGTAAAACTATGGGTAGAGCGTTCGAATATAGAAAAGCATCAAAAATGAAAAGATGGGGAGCAATGTCAAAATTGTTCCCAAAACTTGGTAAAATAATTACAATGGCTGCAAAAGAGGGTAGTAGTGACCCTGACATGAACTCTAAGTTACGTACAGCTATTTTAAATGCAAAAGCTGAAAATATGCCAAAAGACAATATTGATGCTGCGATAAAAAGAGCAAGTGCAAAAGATACAGCAAGTATGTTAGAGGTAAACTTTGAGGGTAAAGCACCACATGGTGTTCTTATTTTTATAGAGTGTATGACTGATAATAATACAAGAACTGTTGCAAATGTTAAAAATATACTTACTAAACATGGTGGAGAACTTCTAACTAATGGTTCTTTAGAGTTTATGTTTGATAGAAAAGCACTTATAGAGTTTGCTCTTAAAGATGATATGGATATTGAAGAATTAGAATTAGAACTTATTGATGCAGGTCTTGAAGAGATAGAAGCAGAAGATGGTGAAGTTTTAGTTACTGCTGATTATACAAGTTTTGGAACGTTAACTGAAGCTTTAGAAAATATGAATATTGAAATAACAAAAGCAAACTTAGAGAGAATGGCAAATTCACCAGTATCTACTACAGAGGAACAACAAGCTGATATAGATAAAATATTAGAAAGATTAGAAGATGATGAGGATGTTCAAAAGGTATTTACAAATTTAGCCTAATGAAATATGTAAGTGAGACCTATACTAATACCTTAGAGATAAAACAATCTAAGTTTATAGCTCACTTGGTTCCACATGCCAAGTATGAACAAACACTTCAAGAATTAAAACAATCCCACCCAAAAGCAAGACACTTCGTAGTTGCATTTAGATACCTTAATGAATATAATCAAATAGTAGAACATTCAAGTGATGATGGGGAACCAAAAGGAACTTCAGGAAAACCAACTTTAATGGTGCTACAAGGCAAAGATATAATAAATAGTGCTATCATAACTGTAAGGTACTTTGGAGGTACTAAGCTAGGTACTGGAGGTCTTGTACGTGCATATAGTGATGCAACAAACTTAGTTTTAGAATCAGCAAGTTTATTAGAGTATAAAGAGGAAATTTTCAAAACAATTATTTTTGAATATACAAATCTTAGAAAAATAGAATATGAATGTTTGGCATGTGGAGTTGAGGTTTTAGAGAAGACCTTTAATGATAAAACCCAGTTTAAATTAAAAGCAGATAAAAACAGTATGAAAGAGTTTTTATCTAAAGTAGATAGGCTTATCTATCTACCCTGAACAGCGTTCCCCATATCCCACATCGGTAAGAAAATACCAAGAGCAAGTAAAATAACCATAGAAGCAATTATAAAAAGCATAATAGGCTCAATTGCTTCAGATAAGCCATCAATAATAGCATCGAATCTCATCTTATAGTATTCAGCAACTTTTTTAATCATTGTATCTAAGGTACCACTATCTTCACCAGCACTTACCATCTGAATAATCATGTTCTCAAATAACTCTGTATCTTTTAAACCCTTATTTAGAGTACCACCTTTTTCAACTGTAAATCTGACAGATTGAAGTTTGACTTTAAGAGGAAGATTATCAATCATTTCTATAGTAGTATCAAGTGCTTCTGCAATAGGAATACCTGCTCGAATTAACTCTGAGAATACAAGAGTGAACCTACTTAGAGTTGAGAATTTTATAATATTTTTTATTAGATATGTTTTTAGCAAAAATTCATGCCAACCATATCTAATGTTCTTGTAATTATTAATAAGATATTTAAATATCATAAATGCTGTAAATAATGCTGCTAAAACATATGGACCATAATTATTAAATAGGTGCTCTAGTGTTAAAAGAATTTGCGTTGGTAGTGGTAATTCTGCATCTAATTCTTCAAAGATAGCTTTAAATTCTGGAACAACATAAGAGATTAGTATTACAAAGGCTACAGCCATTGCAATCATTACATTTCTAGGATACGCCATCGCCTTTTTAAACTTAATAATATTTGCTCTAATCTCTTCAAGCATATCACCAAGAGAGTAAAGTGCTTCATCAAGGTTACCTGTCTTTTCCCCAAGTTGAACCATAGCAATTGTTAAGTTTCCAAGTTCAAATCTAAAGTTTTCCATAGATGTTGAGAGTGAATGACCAGAGTTAATATCATCTGCTAATTTTGAAAAAACAGTTTTTAGTGCTTCATCTTCAGTAGCATTTGCTATTTCACTAAGTGAATCGTAAATAGAGATACCAGCATTAGTCATAACTGCTAGTTGTCTTACTGATGCTATAAGAGCATCTGGTTTAATTTTTTTCTTTTTTATATTTTTTAAAAAATCTTTTTGAAATCTACTAAATTGAGCTTCAAATGGTTCATTAGCTTCAACAACTTTTATTAAAATTCCTGTTGACTTTATTTTTGCATAGTTTTGGGCATCTTTTTTATCTTTTGCATAGATAGGTATTTGTTCTCTCTTACCCTTTGTCAAAACTGTTGCAAGAAAGTATTTCATCCTTTTGACACTTTTAATATCTCTTCTAAACTGGTAACTCCGTCAATAGCTTTGGCAATTCCATTTTCAAAAATTCCAATAAAACCATCTTTTACAGCTTGTTCTTGTAATATTTCTTTTGAAGCACCTTTTGCTATAAGTGATGATAAATCTTCAGAGATATTTAACACCTCACATATCATCTCTCTTCCCATATATCCAGAGTCATTACACTCTTTACACCCTTTACCAGTATAAAACTTAGTATTTTTAGGTATATAGTTTTTTAACTCTTCTATTGTTGAAGCGGGAACAAGTTCCTCTGTTTTACAGTGTTGACATATCTTTCTAACTAGTCTTTGAGCTTGGATAGCTACAAGAGCGCCAGAGATTAAGTAGTGTTCTATACCCATATCAACCATACGTGGAATTGCACTTATAGCATCATTTGTGTGTAGGGTTGAGATAACCATGTGACCAGTAAGAGCTGCTTTTATGGCAATCTCCAAAGTTTCTTGATCACGAATTTCCCCAATCATGATTTTATCTGGATCTTGTCTTAAGATTGAGCGTAGTGCATCTGCAAAACTAAGACCAACTTTTGGGTTTACTTGAACTTGTTGGATAAGATTCATTCTATACTCAACAGGGTCTTCAACTGTAATAACCTTATCTTCTATATTTCTAAGCTCATTTAATGCTCCATATAGTGTAGTTGTCTTACCACTACCAGTTGGACCAGTTACTAAAATAATTCCATAAGGAGCTTGTAGTCCTTTTAGAAGTTTTTGGTAGCTTACACTATCCATACCAGCATCTTCAAGTCTAACAAGTGCTTTTTGTTTGTCTAATACCCTCATAACAATTGATTCACCATAAAGTATAGGAAGAGTAGAGATACGAAAGTCAAATTCTCTTGAACCAACTGCAGTTGAAAAACGACCATCTTGGGGCTTTCTTTTCTCTGCAATATCTAAATTTGCTAGAAGTTTAAGTCGTGAAGAAAGAGGAGGGTAAATCATTTTCTCAAAAATAAAAATCTCAGTTAATTTACCATCAATTCTAGCACGAACAGAACAGTTTTTTTCCGTTGGCTCAATATGAATATCACTTGCACGACCGTTAATACATGCTTTTAAAATAACATCAATAAGTAATAAAATAGAAGAAGCTTCTTGTTGTTCCTCTATAGAACTAATAGAATTTAATTCATCTTTTATTTTTTTAACTAGACCTTTTACACTGTCTTTTAACTCGATTTTAAAAAGATATGAAGATATTTGTTTTTTAGTTGCTATCGCTATTTTAATTGGTTTTCTTGGAAATAACCTTTGTATTGATTCTTGTATCTCTATATCTAATGGGTCATTAACAGCAACAGTAATACTTAATTCATCTTCTAAAATAGGAAGAGCATTGTGCTTTTGAAGTTGTGCTAGTGGAACCTTACTAGTTAAGTTATAATCCATATCTATAGAGTCTAAGTCTTCAAATTTTAGATCAAGTTCATCAGCTAGTTTTTCTAATACAACTTTTTCATGGATATAGTCATAGTTGTCAATAATAGATAAATCATAATCACTACTTCTTATCTTTTGAACTATAAACCTAACAAGTCTGTCCATTGTCATAAAACCAGAGAGTGTAATATCTCTAAGTATTAAATTCTCACTAATACCTTGAGAAAGAAGTCTATCAACTTGTCGTTTCATTATAGCACCGGTGCTAAGTAAATCTTCGGTAATTTTATCCATAGTATGCCTCTTTTATTATTCTACCAGTATATATGTTTTTTAATAAGTGTATTGTCATAGAACTCTTCAATTACCATCTTATCAATTCTTTCACCCTTACTTAGATATAGTTTATATTTTAATTTATTATCATTTACATCTTCAAATAAGTAAACTAATCTAGGCTCATGTTTTTTTAGATTTGAGTATAAGTCAAATACCTTTGATAAGATATAATCCGTTGTTGGTAAATTCAAGTCAGTTAGAGTATATCCATCAACTAGAGCATGATAAAGCAGTTTTTTTTGCATTAAAATTACTGAGAAGTATGAAGAATTTGATCTAGCTTCTTTAGAGTACTTTAGCATTGCCATAGGAATAGAAAGTCTATCTATATAATCTGACTTTAAACAAGAAAAAGCGTATAAAGATAAAAATTCTTCACTTTTTTTATTTTGTTTAAAATTATCAAAACCTAAATTACATGCTTTTTCATACTTTTCATTTTGATAAAGGTTATACATTTTTTGTTTTGTATTTGCATATAGAGTTATGCTAAGTAGTATCACTAAAATTATTTTCATTTTAATTTTCCTGATTTGATATTATCAAGTGTGATTTTTGCACGACCTGAGTGTGAAATAGCTATGTATTTATTTAACACTTCTATTGCTTTTTCTTTTTTTTCTAGTTTTACAAGGGATTTAGCAAAAATTATCCAGCTATCTTCTATATTATTATTAATCTCATTTGTAATAAGAGCATAATTATAGGCTTTGTTATATTCACCAAGTTCATAATACTTTTTTGCTACAAAAAGACTAAGAGCAGGGTTATTTGATTTTTTAAACCTCTTTATAACATGTTGAATGTCTTCTTGAGTATCTCGTCTTTTTATATCTATTGTATTATCTTTAACAATATTTTGCATTGGAGTTATTTCTTCTATTGCTACATCAGATATTAAATGTTTTTGTTGTGCCTTTTTTTTCTTTTGTGCAGTGCTTTTAGTATTATAATATTTTTGAGAATCATTTTGGATAGTTCTCATAAAGTCCAAAGATGGTGTTATAAGTAATTTTTCATCTTGTTGTGTATTATTGCTTTTTACAATAACTTTTTTTATAATTTCTTTTTCTATTACTTTTTCTATTACTTTTTCTATTACTTTTTCTTTTAAGGCAGGCTTTAGAGTCTCTTTAATAAGCTCTTTTTGAATCACTTTATTAGTTTCTTTTTTATCAAAGTTAAGTGAAGAAATTAGAACAGTGATAGATATAACAAGAAGAGTAATTATGGCATGTGGAATATATGACTTTATTTTATATTTAAGCCATCTATTTTCTAATTCATTTAAATTAAGCATTTATCAATCCTGCATGAATAGCTGACATCTCAATAATCTTATTTGATATTTTATTTGTATCTATTTTTGATGGATTGTTCTGCATATAGTTTGAATATATATCAAATAATGTGTATAGGAGTTTATTTATTTGTCTATAGTTTCCATTAGTTAGTTTATAAATTAAATTAATTGATTTATCAGGGAACATATTTGCACTATCAAAACAGTTTGCCTTCATTAGTTTCTTTTGTATATATATTTTAAGCTCAGAACTTGAAGCATTTTCAAGCTCAATACTTTCCCAAATTCTAGTTTTAAAGTGCTCTTTTGCTATAAGGTCTTCCTCATTAGTTTTATGAAGAGTTACAACAAATTTGATTTTTCTAGTATCTGATAGTAGTCTTATTTTTTCCATTAAAATATCTGAATATAATTGAGCTTCATCAAGCAAAATAATAGGAGTTTCATCAGATGAGTACTCTTCAAGGATTTTCATAAATTGGGTGAAGTTTAAATCACCGTTATATTTTATATTTAAAAGATCTTGAGCTAAACGTTTAAAAAATTCACTATCATCTAAAATTGGTGATTGATATAGATGAATAGTTCTTTTACTAGATAGGTCATGATATAGTTTTGTTAAAAACATACTTTTTCCAGTACCTGGTTTGCCATACAGCAGTATCATTTTTAGGGGCTTATGGACAGAGTCTTTTAGTGATTGATAGATAGTTGAAACTCTATCCAACTGAATATAATCTTTATGATTAACAGAATCAATAAAAACTTCTTTTGAATTGTTGAATAGGTTTGATTTCATTTAAATTACTCTACATTAGTATTTATAAGTTTTTTAGACATAGGTGTATCATCATTTAATAGTTTATCATCCATACCTTTATAGCCTAAATCTTTAAGTGATAATTTTGGTATATTTTTATTAATAATGTGAGGCTCAATAATAATAATCAATTCTTGAGTAGTTTTTGCTTTTTCTTCATATTTAAATAAATAGCCAAGAACAGGTATATCACCCAATAGAGGAACTTGATTTGAATCCTGAGTTGTTTTTGTGCTAATAAGACCACCAAGTATAATTCTATGCCCATCTTTTACTGTTACTACAGAAGATAGTTGACGACGGTCTAAGTCAGGTGGCATTGTTCTATCACTTGATGTAGTTGAACTTATATCTTCTGTCGTTTCAGAGACAGATGGATTTATTTTAAGAGTTATTGTTTTGTCTTGCGAAATTTCAGGAGTAATATCTAAAAGCACACCAGCAAAAACAGATTGCACTGTTTCATCCTCATTAGATGTTGTTGAATCATTAGCTATTGTTGTAGAGTTGGTTATTTTATAAAAATACTCAGTACCAACAGTAATTAGAGCTGGTTGATTATTTAGAGTTAGAACTTTAGGATTAGATATTGCACTTACTTCACCTTGTGTCTCAAGAAACTTAATAACTTCACTAAGACTAGCTTCACCTGTAATACTAAGAAAATTTGCACTATTTTTAGCTTGATCACCAACTGTAGTGATAAGATTGTCTGACCATGCAGTTGTATTTTTTTTGCTAAGGTAGTTTAATGCTAGTGTCATATCTTGTAATTTATATAGTTGAGACCAATCAACACCTGTTGAATGTTCTTCAGTCATAGTAACAGATAGAAGTTGTACATCTATAAGAACTTGAAGTTGCACTTTTTCTTGTAGTTTTTGTAGATACTCTTCTAGTCTAATCATTTGCTTAACTGTACAAGTCACAGTAATTAAACCAGCATTTTTATTAATAATAGGGGCATCTGCTTTGTATTCATCATGCGGTCTATTGATTACATTTTGAAGTTCTATATCTAGCTCTTCCCAAAATTTAACTTCATCATTGGACTCTATTTTTATACCAGATTCAGTATTTACACCACTCCCCCCAGAAGAACTGGAAGTAGTAGATGTTGTTGTTTCGCTACTTGAAGAAGAACTAAGGGTAATATCTGTTTTTCCAGTACTCTTTCTTTGAGATAAAATATAATCAATATTAAATATTTTAGTAGTTAAATATGAAATTTTTAAAATGTTATTTTTTAGGGTATATGAAAGATTGTTTTCGTTTAGTATGATATTTAGAACTTCATCAATAGTTAAGTTTTTAAGGTGTGTTTTATTTAGAGTAGAAGACAAAAACTTTTCAGCATTTGGATCATTTATGATTATGGTAAACTCACATTCATCACTTATTTGCTCTACAAAGTCTATTATTTTAGTCCCCTTTGTAGAGCTTATACTAAACAGCTCAAATGAACAGTCAGATAGAAGATTACTTGAGATAAGTAAAATCATAAAAGTTTTTAAAATTATTAATTTTGATGTTTTCATTTTGTATTCCTAATCATTCTTAAATTTTAAGTTTTTATTTTTTGTTTGTGTTGAGAGTAATAACTCTTTACGTTTATACTTTAGTATCGCTGTGGTTTTATTAATTTTACTTAAAGTATATTTCCCTATTTTATCATTTACTTTATACCATTTACCATTTACAAGAGCAGATTTATTAATAATAGCAGATAAAATTATTGAAGTGCTTTTTTTAGAGACTACATTTGTATTTGTTAGTGTTTTTTTAACATTTACTATTGTCTTTTTTGTAGGTATTTTTTCTTCTTTAGTTTTAAAAAAAATAAAAGGGTTTTTAGTACGGTTGATTCTTGATTCACTAATTCCATGTCTTGGAGGTTTTATAGCTTTTATCTGCTCATTAACCCAGCTTAATTCATTTGCATTCAGATTAAGAGATATCAACAGTATTATTATAAATGATGTTTTCATTAGTATAGAATCCCCCAAACTGATATATTTAAATCACTGTATAATTTTTCATTAGCTTGAATATTTAAATCATGTAAATCTACAACTAACTCACTTTGTTCTAAAGAGTTTATAAAGTTAATAGTATTCTTAAATGTTGATTTTGCTTTGATATTAATGTCTAGTATATGACCAAAAGAGTTAGTATTTTTAACATATGTATTATTAAGATTTAAAATTTTAACATTATTCTTTTTTGCATTGATAGATATAGAGTGTAGGTATTCACCCCAAGTTTGATCATCATAAATTAAAGAGGATATTTCTTCTATTTTATGTTTAATATATTGATTATTATCTTTATGTACGAGCATCTGTTCTTGTGCTTTTTTTATTTCATTTTCTATTTGAATGATTTTACTTTGTGGATTTATTTTTAAGTACATTTCATCATTAGAAATATTTTTTTCCATGGCTACAACTTGAGCTCTTTTTGCTTTAAAATCAGCCTCAGAAGTATCCCAAAATAACAGATAAGAAAAAGCAAAAATTAATGAAAAAATCATAATATATATCATGTATATATCTTTTTGACTTTTTTCTTTAAAAGAACTATCTATTCTTTGTAAATAATCTTCAATAACTGCCATCATAATATATTTACCTTCAACTCACTAAAATAAAGTTTTTTCTCTTCATCGTAGAGGATACTCTCAATTAAAAATTTAAATTCTTGATTGTGTGCTTTAGTTAAGTACTCTAATAATTGAGTAATTTTTTTATCTTTTGAAGATACTAAATTTAAAGTAAATGTCTTTTTATCATTATTTTGGTCATATTTTATTTGTTCAATTTTAACAGCATATTTATTTAAGTCACGTGTCAATAGTGTTATCAATTTTGCTTTCATCGGATAGTTAACTTTAACATCATGAATCTTAACTAAAGTGTTCTTTTTTGAAATATAGCTTTTTTTCTCTTCTTCTAAAAGAGCTAAAGCTTTCGTTTTGTCAGCCTCTTTGCTTTTTATAGTAGCTTCTCTAGTGGTTTTTGTAATATGTATATCTGCATAATTGCTTTTAAGTATAGAATATTGTAATTCTTGGCCATATATTAAAATCCAGTAAGCAACTGGATAAGCGAATGCAATTATAAATGATATTAAAGTTAGTAGTATAACTTTTCCACTTTCTCTTTTTATAAACTTTGGAGGACGATGAAAAGATGAAAAATTACATAGATACTTTTCCTCATCACTTAGTGTAGTTGTGATATGCATCAGAGCATGAATTTGATCTATATATTCATTGTTTGTTTCAAAACCATAATCAAAGTTAAAGTCATTAGCTTTAATGCTAAGTTCAACCTCTGCTATTTCATAAAGTTTAGAAGCTAAGTCTATTTGTGAACCTATATATATTTGTTCAACTTTTTCAATTTCAAAAGCTTTTTTTGCATAAGTTAAAATATCATTAACATTAATGAAAATTTCCTTATGTAGTTTAAAAATATATTCTTTATAATCACTTGTAGTATCTTTGAGATTTTGTGTAGTTAAAAATTTTAAAAATTCTTCATATTCAACTCTTTCCCCATAAAGCTCACAAAATCTTTCATGCATCTGAATTAGAGAAAATTTTAGTGACTTTGTATATACAAATTCTTTATCATTATAAATAGTTGCAAAGGAGTCATTTTCTTGAAAGTATATAAAACAATGAATACCATTGTCTTCTATAATATTTTTAGAATATAGCGACTTTATAAGTAAAGGGGTTGGCGTAATTACATCGATATATTTTATTTTTTCAACAACACTTTGATAAGTTTCAATTACCTCTAAAGGATCAACTATAAAAACCTGAAAATGTCTATTATCACTATCTGTATGGTTAAATGTTTCTACATACTGAACTTGATATTCAATAGCTTGGTCAAGTCCTAATTCATCATAAATTTTAATATTAATCGCATCTAAGATATCTTCATCAGGAATATTCTTACTTATCTCAATTTGATTATTTATATAACCTTGAGTGTTTAGATATGAAATGGCAAGTTGGTCTTTTGAGAATTGCGGAGATTTAGTTGGAGTTAAGAAACTAGATACACTACTAAAGTATTCATCTTTGTAAGGGTTTACTGAAATAACACTTGTAAAAGAGTTTTTTTGTTCTGTACTCATTAACTGTAATCCTATTTAAAATGAATTAGTGACATGGAGCAAAATTTATTATCTACATAAAATTCAACTCTATACGTTTTACCTTTTTTGTCAATTGAAAACTTTTTATTTAGAGAGTTTTTATGAATCTTTATTCCACTCTCGTTAGATATTCCTTTTGATGTGAAACCAATAACATTCACACGAATATTATCTTTTTTGATAATTCTAAAATCGTCACTAATAAAAATATCTGTAGTTTTATCAAAGGTTTTTACTTTTGAATCAACTTCTACTTCAATCTTTTGTGGACAATTTCTTGCCATTTTAAAGTATTGAGGTTTTAAAATGGAAATATTTTTATTTCCAATAAAAACCGAATACTTACCATTTGTTTTTTTAACACTTCCTAGAGGATGTGAAAAAGTAAACGTGTTATCCTTTGATTTTATCGGAATGTAGCTTAGAGATTTTTTTATATCACTTAAATTTAATAAAATATTGTCATTAATCCCTAGTTTTCCATACTTAGTTATTATCTTACTAATTGATTTTTCATTTAATTTAAATTTTCTTTTGAAAGAAATATCCATTATGTTCATAAACTCTTCAATAGCTAATAGTTGGTAATAAACTTTTTGAGAAAGAGTAGAAAGATTTTTACTACTCTCTATTGCAAAGGCTGGTTTATTGTTTGTTACCGCAAAATATGTAAGAGATAATTGCATCT
>Ga0209345_10001934_pt1 | contig 23853 bp, 24 predicted proteins | sample Cruoilmetagenom7_FD_187294 | JGI IMG/M metagenome (GOLD analysis project Ga0209345, IMG submission 187294) | Oil polluted marine microbial communities from Coal Oil Point, Santa Barbara, California, USA - Sample 7 (SPAdes) (version 2) | ecosystem: Environmental > Aquatic > Marine > Oil seeps ...
TTTGCTGTAAAAAATGGCGCTGGAAGGCGGATAACCCCTGCAGCATTGTCAATAGGCCCGGCTAGCGAGCAATAATGCGAGCAATGAGAATTACAATCACTGCACCGATAGTGGAAACAACGATTTGGTTGCCCCATGTGCCGACATCAAAGGGCAGATTGAGTAGCCCCTGCTGAACCAGCAGCCCACCAATGATCGCGCCGATGAGCCCAACAAATAAGTTTCTTATAAGCCCGCCGCCGCCGATCAACTGCCCAGCCAACCAGCCAGCGATTAGTCCATTTATTGCCATGATGATCAATGGCAGATAGGGGCTGTTCAATAGTTCTGTCATGAGGTTGTCCGCTATCTGTGTGTTTATAGGCCGAGTTGATTTATGGTGCCTTTACGCGATCAAGCGGGCCAGTATTAGGACAATTATGGCACCAATTGTAGCTGTTACAATCTGCGAGGCAATTGCGTTTTTAATGCCAAAGTTCACGCCTATGGCATTAAGGACAAAGCCACCGACAAATGAGCCGACGACGCCACTGATCAGGTAAGTTAGTAGATTGCTGCCACCGAGAAGTAGGCTAGCCAGGAAACCGGCAATCAAGCCAATGACTGCAAGAGTAAGGAGGGCTTTCGTGTCCATTATGACATTCCTTCAGCGGTTGCAATGAAAGCGGAACGCACACGAATCAACATTGCGATAGAATTACATGTCTGGGTACTGGCGTCACATACCAAGGTATTGAAACTGATTTTATTAGACAGTCTGTGGACAAATGCAGAGGTTCCTCACGATCTGACTTGGTGCCCGAAATGACTTCATAAGTCAGAAACGTTGATGCATCAAAGATGCTGGTGCATCGCGCACAGGTCGGTAAGGCGCGGGCGCTCCGGCGCTAGGATAGTTGAGCTGTTTTGCTTGATACTGGGCAAGGAGGCACTTTTCATAGCGATCTCCCAAGTGACATATGCCTAAGCTACGTAGCCCCACTCACATATGATCAAGTCACATATGGAGAACGCGACCGTAAGCATCAAGCACGCTTTCATGCATCATTTCGGAGAGCGTTGGATGTGGGAATACTGTGTGGATGAGGTCTTCCTCTGTCGTTTCAAGTTGCATTGCCACGACATAACCTTGGATCAGTTCGGTGACTTCGGCACCGACCATGTGGGCTCCCAGAAGTTGCCCTGTTTTCTCATCGAACACCGTTTTAATCATGCCGTCGGGTTCACCCAATGCGATTGCTTTGCCGTTGGCTTGAAATGGAAAACGGCCAATTTTTATGGCGTGGCCGGCAGACTTTGCTGCTGCTTCAGTCAATCCAACCGAGGCAATTTGAGGATGACAATAGGTGCAACCGGGGATCTTGTTTTTTTCCACCGGGTGCGTGTTGAGGCCCTTGATGGTTTCAATACATATAACACCTTCATGCTCCGCTTTATGAGCCAGCATCGGCGGACCTGCAACATCCCCAATGGCATATATCCCGGCAACATTTGTACGGCCGTACCCATCTGTAACAATTGACCCACGATCGGTTTTCACGCCCAGCGCCTCAAGGCCAATACCCTCTATGTTGCCAGCAACCCCGACAGCCGAAAGAAGACGTTCGGCGCTTAGAGTTTCCTTTTTCCCATCGCTCAGTTCGATCTGAGCATTAACTGATTTGGTGTCCTTTTCGATCGTGGTGACTTTTGCGCCGGTCAGAAACTTGATGCCTTGTTTCTCGAATAATTTGCGCGCCATGGCCGCGATTTCTGCATCTTCAACAGGCAATATCTGCGGCAGCAGTTCAACAACCGTTACCTCTGCACCCATGGTCCGATAGAAGGAAGCAAACTCGATGCCGATGGCGCCTGAGCCCATAATGATGAGCGATTTTGGAATTTCTTTGGGCATCATAGCGTGGAAGTAGGTCCAGATGCGCTCGCCGTCCGGCTCAATGCCGGGAATGACACGGGGCCTTGCACCGGTAGCAATAATGATATGTTTCGCCCGATAGATGCCAGGACCGTGCACCCCTTTGGGGATCGGATTTTGTGGCTGCATGGGTGATTTGGTGGTGGCAGAAATTGTGACCTGGCCGGGCTTGTCGAGTTTCGCTTCGCCCCAGATCACGTCTACTTGATTTTTCTTCATCAAATAGGCTACGCCGCCGTTAAGCTGAGCTGAGATGCCGCGCGAACGTTTGACGACTGCTGAGATGTCGACACTAACGCTGCCTTCAAGGACGAGCCCATAGTCTTTCGCGCGACTGGCATAATGATGGATTTCGGCCGAACGTAGCAATGCCTTGGTAGGGATGCAGCCCCAATTGAGACAGATGCCCCCGACATGTTCTCGCTCAACAATAGCTGTTTTAAAGCCCAGTTGGGCTGCCCGAATTGCTGTGACATAGCCGCCTGGACCAGCGCCAATCACGACGATGTCGTAGTTGCTCACGATCTGTCTCCATTCCAATTTTTGCTTCTCATCGCTAGGGCGCTAATTTGCCGGGGAGAGCTTCCCGTCAATTACTTCCATTCTATATTTTCAGGCGCGTGCCGCCCAGCATCACTTCTGTTTAATGTAACAGGCTTTCAGCGGCAATAACTGGGACTTGTCTCATTGGCCTAAGGCAGGTTCACCTTGATGAAATTGCATGGGATTGTTTGTTCGTGCCCTAACTTTTTATTTTAGAGACTGGTTCACATTTTGATCGAAGCAAAAGTCCGTCAACCTAAAACGATAAGGCACTAAGGGATTTTCGAGAGGTTGAAATCCAGCAATCTGATCTCAACAAAAAAGGACGGCTATAGCCGTCCTTTTATGAAGTTTTGATCCTATTCACCGACCGGGTTGGCTTTGTTTAAAGCGATCAGGTTCTAGTTTTTGACGACAGCTTTGGCGGCATTTTTCGTAGCCGTGGCGGATTTCTTCGCTGAAGCAATTTTGGCCGCCGCCACTGTGGCCTCAGCGGAGTTGGTAGCTGGCGCGGCTATTGTGCCAGGTAGCCGAGTTGGCTTGGCAGTGGCCTGGGTTGGCAACTTGGCGCACTGTGCCTGGAATTCGGCATTGGCTTGGTTCAGCTCAGCAACTTTGTTCAATGATGTACGTTTGATGCGAACCAGTTTGGTTTTGCCTGCTGCTGCTTTTTCGACGCGAGTTACCGTGCCTTCTGTCCTTAAGGCAATGATGCGGTCACGCAGGGCAATGCAAACCGGGTCGGTTTTCACTTCCTTGGGCTTCAAGGCAGAAGTTGTAAGGGGAGATCCCCCTTGTATAGCACAGCCGGCCAGCAAGGCTGTGGCCATTGTTGCGGGTATTAAAATATGAAAATGGCGCATGATTGCCTCCGATCTTTGGTATTAGAATCACTTGTCCGTTGATTGATCGTTGCGCACAGGCTTCGCGCAAAACAAGTTAGTAACGCCGAAGTGGGCATGGTTGTCCGGGGAGAACTTTCTCATTTTCAATGAACTTAGAAAATTGTGTTGTTTTCGCAACATCTCAGTTTGAGCATTCAGCGGACATTAGAAACCTAATTCGCAGTCCGTGCCTGCGTCCGCAGCTTTCGGCGTATTTATTTGTTATTCTCAGTAATTCCTTCGGAACATCTGAAGTAAACTGCCCGTCTGAAGCGGTTTGTAAGCAATTTGCTTGTTCAAACCAGCATGCGAACGGGGTCTTCGACCAAGCTTTTGAATGCGCCGAGCAATTGAGCTGCAAGTGCGCCATCGACAACGCGGTGGTCGCAGGACAAGGTACAGCTCATAACGGTGGCCACTTTGAGGGCATCGCCATCAACGACAGGGCGTTTTTCACCTGCGCCGACTGCCAATATTGTGGCGTGGGGCGGATTGATAACAGCGTCAAAGGACTTGATCCCAAACATACCGAGATTTGAGATGGATGTTGTCCCGCCTTGGTATTCATGCGGTGCCAAACGACGATTGCGCGCACGGCTGGCAAGGTCTTTCATTTCATTCGAAATTTCACCTAGCGTTTTCATTTCTGCATTTCGAATGACCGGTGTGAAAAGACCGCCCTCAACGGCGACCGCGATGCCTATGTCCGAATGCCGATGACGAAGTGTGCCACCTTCAGTCCAAGTTGCGTTAGCTTCCGGAACATGTTGGAGGGACAACGCCATGGCCTTGATAATAAAGTCATTGACCGAAAGCTTGTATGCACGCGGCCCATCCTTTGGTGCGGCTTCATTGAGGCGGGCGCGGGCGCGTAAGAGTTCGTCGATGGTGCAATCGATTGTGAGGTAAAAATGTGGAACTGTTTGCTTTGATTGTGTCAGACGCTGGGCGATAATCCTGCGCATGCCATCATGAGGGATGACTTCATAAGTGCCTTCCTCATAGAGCGCCAGGATTTTATCATCAGACATTGGAGTCATCGCCGCGCTAGCTGCCGGAGCAGTTGCTGTGGGCTGAGCGGTAAGTGCTGTTACAGGTGGTTGGGTTCGCTGTTCCTCGCCAGATCCTGAGTGTGAGCCCAGGGGTGAGGCCGTGGATGAGGCCGGGGGGAGGGGAACGGGAGTGCCTGGCTGGGCGTTTTCGATGTCACGCTTGATGATGCGGCCATGCGGACCGCTACCGTTGATGGCCGCCAAATCCAAACCTCGCTCCTTGGCCATGCGCCGCGCCAGCGGGGACGCAACTACACGGGAGTTTACAGAGGCATTTGCAAGGCTGGGTTTAGCATAAGCTGTCGGAGAGGTTGTTGGCACGGGTGCCGCCGGTGTGACCGGACGATTGGGCACACCGGCATTAGTGGCTGCATCGATGGCGGAATCGTCCTCGCCTTCTTCCAACAGTATGGCTATGGGGGCGTTGACTTTGACCCCTTCCGATCCCTCGGGAACTAAAATTCTGCCGACTGTCCCCTCATCAACCGCCTCAACCTCCATGGTGGCTTTGTCGGTTTCAATTTCAGCCATCACCATCCCCGAGGTAACCAACTCGCCCTCTTTAACCAGCCATTTCGCCAGTTTACCTTCTTCCATGGTGGGGGATAGGGCTGGCATGAGAACCTGGATCGGCATGGTGAGAGTCCTTCGACCGGGTAAGGTGTTTGTTTGGCGAACGAGTTTCTTGCGAGGGATCATTCCCGGTTTGGTAATGCGCGTGCGACTTGATTAGCGTGCGTAACACACAGTTTTAGCCGCTTCGACGACTTCTTCAGTTGTGGGTAGCGCCAGCCGTTCAAGATTGGCTGCATAAGGCATGGGGACATCAGCACCAGAAATTTTAACAGGTGGAGCATCAAGGTGGTCAAAGGCTTGGATAGCTGCTTGGGCGCAAATTTCAGAACCAATGGAACAAACCGGCCAAGCTTCTTCAACAGTGACCAGCCGATTAGTTTTGCGGATCGATGTAAGGATCGTTTCCCAGTCGATCGGACGCAGGGTCCGGAGGTCGATAACTTCAGCGTTGATACCATCATCGACAGCCAGTTTCTGAGCAGCTTCGAGGGCATATGTTATACCGCGCGCAAACGAGACGATGGTAACGTCAGAGCCTTGCCTGGCAATCCGGGCTTTGCCGATTGGGATAAGCCAGTCATCGGATACGGGGACGTCGCCGGAAGCGCCATAAAGCATTTCGTTTTCGAGCACGAGCACAGGGTTGGGATCGCGGATTGCTGACTTTAAAAGGCCTTTGGCATCGGCCGCGGTGGAGGGTGCGATGACTTTCAGACCGGGGCAATGGGCGTACCATGCGGAATAGCATTGTGAATGCTGGGCGGCGACGCGTGTTGCGGCACCATTGGGGCCACGGAAGACGATTGGGCAGTTGAGCTGGCCACCGGACATATAGAGCGTTTTGCCGGCAGAATTGATGATCTGATCAATCGCCTGCATGGCAAAGTTCCAGGTCATGAATTCTACAATTGGCTTCAAGCCGGTCATTGCGGCGCCAATGCTAATGCCAGCAAAACCTTGTTCGGTAATAGGAGTATCGATAATGCGCTTTTCGCCGAATTCTTCCAATAAACCCTGACTGATTTTATAGGCACCTTGGTATTGGCCCACCTCCTCGCCGATCAGGAATACATCCGGGTCGCGGCGCATTTCTTCGGCCATGGCATCGCGGAGCGCTTCGCGCATGGTTTGGCTAATATGATTGGTACCCTCGGGCAGGTCCAATGCAGGTGATTGCTCGATTGGCGCATGATATGTGGAGACTTGTTCGCGGGCTGACGCAACAGTGCCATTCGACTGCATCGGAGGCGAAATCTGGGGTTGGGTTACATCGGGTTGTGCAGGCGTCATTTGTTCGGTGTCGGGTGCGTCACCATCGTCTTCGCTAATTATTACGGCGATCGGCGTATTGACTTTGACGTCTTCAGTGCCCTCCGCAATCAGGATTTGTTGCAATCGTCCCTCATCAACTGCTTCAACCTCCATGGTGGCTTTGTCAGTCTCAATCTCGGCGATCACCATACCGGAGGTAATGGCATCGCCTTCGGCAACCAGCCACTTAGCAAGTTTGCCTTCTTCCATGGTTGGTGAAAGGGCCGGCATAAGAATTTGCGTTGGCATTGTTAGTTCGTCCTCCAGGCCCTGGGGCAAAGGCTACAGGGCGCAGACCCTGCATCTGTCGACTTTCGAAGCGTCCTTGCCTGTCAGCGACCGGCAACTTCTTGTTCGGATTCTGGCTCAGACTGAGAGCGGCCGCAAAACATCTTTGTATAGCTCCGAGGGATCGGGCTCAGGGTTGGTCTGGGCAAATTCGGCAGCTTCATTCACAACTGTACGAATGTCTCTATCAATAGTTTTGAGCTCGTCTTCGCTGGCAAGGCTTTGTGTGAGAATGCGCGCGCGACTCTGCTCGATGGGGTCCTTTTCAGCGCGAACGCGGTTGACCTCTTCTCGGGTGCGGTACTTGGCCGGGTCGGACATTGAGTGACCTCGATAGCGGTAGGTCAACATTTCGAGGATATAGGGGCCATTACTTTTGCGCATGTCGCTGACCACCCGGTCACCTACGGCCTTAACCGCACGGACATCCATGCCGTCGACTTTTTCGCCTGGGATGGCAAAGGAAGCACCACGCTGGGAAAAATCTGTGGTGGCCGCCGCGCGCTCTGTCGATGTCCCCATGGCATATTGATTATTCTCAATCACGAATACAATCGGGAGGTCCCACAGTTTGGCCATGTTGAAGGTTTCATAGACTTGGCCCTGGTTAGCTGCGCCGTCGCCAAAATAGCAGAAAGATACATTGTCATTTCCGCGATAACGGTTGGCGAAGGCAAGCCCCGCACCGAGGGGCACATTGGCGCCGACAATACCGTGGCCGCCATAGAAATTCTTTTCCTTGGAAAACATGTGCATGGAGCCGCCCTTGCCCCGGGAATAGCCACCTTCGCGTCCCGTCAATTCGGCCATGACGCCCTTGGGGTCCATGCCTGTGGCCAGCATATGGCCATGATCGCGATAAGTGGTGATCACTTGATCACCCTCCTGAGCAGCCATTTGCAAACCGGTGACAACAGCTTCCTGACCGATGTAGAGATGGCAAAAGCCACCAATAAAACCCATGCCATAGAGCTGGCCCGCCTTTTCCTCAAACCGGCGAATGAGGAGCATTTGACGGTAGGCAGCGAGTTCCTCATCAGACGTGAAGGCAATATTTGCCGCATCAGCGGGGGTCGGCACCATTCTTAAGGCTCCTCTAGGGGCAGGGCGTTTTCTCAACTGAAGGTTAGGCAGCCTCCATCTAACTCCGGCAGGACTGTTTCCATCAGGCAAGCGCACTTTTGAAGAGGCTGAACAATTCATTGTACGCAATGTATTTTTCTGAGATTACACGACTACGTGCAGAAATGCCAAGGCGCTGGTTTGATGAGCATTGAGACGACTAAAAAAAAATTAGACTAATAATCATGCAAGTGCCGGATGTTTAAGCAATCATATTGCTGGCGGTTCATGCGCCACCTTATTGCCGGTCTGAGTGTATGATGTGCTCGTCGGGATAGGCAAAGCCTAGATCGCGCTTGGCAATCTCTTCGATCAGATCTTTTGAAGGATCTTTGCCGAGCTGGGAGTTATGAATTATGAATTCGGCCTGCACGATCTCCAGGCTCTTGATCTCGCGGTTCAGCTCTGCTGAACGTTGGATCAATTTTGTACGAGCCTCAAGACCGTGCCTGCCATAGATCGCGTGATACCCAAAGGTCGCCGTAAACGCAGTGCAGCTGAGCAAAACAAAAAGCTTCCACGGCTTCCGGGCTCCACGATCATGTAACCTACGACGCAACACTATGTTTGTTTCCTTGCTGGGAACGAGATCTATATAGGTGCAAGGTGGTTAATCGCTGGTGAATGAGTGCTCCATTTAAGCGAGATGCTGCAAACTATTTTTGATAATTCAGCTGCGGGCCAGACTACGTAAAATATCGGCTCCAGCATAATGCGCGGTATCATCAAGCTCTTCTTCAATCCGAATGAGTTGGTTATACTTTGCAAGACGATCCGAACGGCTGAGCGAGCCAGTTTTGATCTGGCCTGCATTGGTGGCGACAGCCAAGTCCGCGATGATTGAATCTTCCGTCTCTCCCGAGCGATGTGAAATGACGGCGGTGTAGTTGGCGCGCTGGGCCATGCTGATCGCATCGAGTGTTTCAGTGAGGGTGCCAATTTGGTTGACTTTCACCAGGATTGAGTTGGCGATGCCATCTTTAATGCCTTTCGCCAAGCGTTTGGTATTGGTCACAAAAAGATCGTCGCCGACGAGCTGGCAGCGATCGCCAATCTGCTTGGTAAGAGTGCCCCAACCTTCCCAGTCATCCTCGTCCATGCCGTCTTCGATAGAGACAATTGGATATCTGTCGACCAGAACCGCCAGATAGCCGGCCATTGCCGCGCTTTCCAATACTTTGCCTTCACCAGCCAGATTGTATTTACCGTCCTTGAAGTATTCGCTGGAGGCGCAATCTAGGGCCAGCATCACATCGGATCCGGGCTTATAGCCTGCAGCTTCAATCGACGACATTATGAAATCAAGCGCCTCAGTTGCTGAACTGAGGTTTGGTGCGAAACCACCTTCATCACCGACATTGGTACCATGGCCGGCTTCGCTTAGTTTGTTGCGCAGGGTATGAAATACCTCAGCGCCCATCCGGATTGCATCCCTACAAGTATCAGCCGAAACTGGCATGATCATGAATTCCTGGATGTCGATTGGATTGTCGGCGTGTGCGCCGCCGTTGATGATATTCATCATCGGCACCGGGGTTACATGCGCGGACGCACCTCCGATGTAGCGATAAAGTGGCAGCGCGCAGGCATCGGCGGCGGCGCGAGCAATAGCCATCGACGTGCCAAGAATGGCGTTGGCCCCGAGCCGGCTTTTGTTTTCAGTGCCGTCGAGGTCGATCATGGCGTGATCGATGCGGCGTTGATCTTCAGCATCCATGCCCGATAGTGCATCGTAGATGTCGCCGTTGACTGCATCGACAGCCTTGGTGACGCCCTTGCCTAGATAGCGTGCGCTGTCGCCATCGCGCAATTCCACGGCTTCGTGTGCACCGGTGGAAGCACCGGAAGGGACGGCTGCACGGCCCATCGAGCCATCTTCCAAGGTAACGTCGACTTCGACGGTTGGATTGCCGCGGCTGTCGAGGATTTCGCGTCCGAGGATATCTATGATGGCGGTCATATGTGGGGCTCCCGTTAGTCCGGTGCGTGTGATTGGAGTTGTTGCGAATTTTTCTAGCGCGCTTCTTCAGGCCCTTAAAGGTGCCACGTGGTAGCAAGCCGCAAAGTGGCCAGGCGATGGGCCCAATTGATGTAGCATGACTACATCGTTAGCGGTTGTGTCGTGCTTAGCCTTAGTGAAACTGTGCAGTAGCCGTTGTTTATGTATCAGTTCAGTTGAGTTTATAAAGGAGCAGACCCAATGAGTGAGGATCACCGGGGTGAATTGGTAAATGGGGTAGAGGCAGCAATTGCCGGGCGCTGGCAGGAAGCACATGGCATTTGCCAGCGGCTTGAGGGAGACAGAACGGCTGACTGGCTGCACGCTGTGTTGCACAAAATTGAGGGAGACGAGGCCAATAGCCGGTATTGGTATCGCCGCTCAGGGCAGGCCTATGAGGCTTGGTCAAATGTCGATGACGAACTGAAGTCCATCAAGGCCGTTTTGACGTATTAATCGAGAATCCAGCCATTGAGAGTAGCTGATGGCTGGAATTAGTGGTGTTTTAAAAAAACACTATACTATAAAGATCTGGTCATCGAGCTGGCCTTCGCGTAGACGTGAAGACTTCATCGAATTTATCATCAATTAAGCGCGCCATCTCGTTGCGCTATAAAAATCGGAGATACAAATGCTTGATCGTCGCCATGGCGAAGGCTTGCTCTTCCTTATTCTTTTCATCGCGTGCATTCCGGCGGCCAACTGGTTGATTTTGAATATTGGGTCTGTGTGCGTGCCTGGCGGGCCATGCCTAGTGCCGGTGGCGCCCGGCTTAATGGCTCCCAGCGGAGTACTGTTGATCGGGTTGGCGCTTGTTCTGCGGGACTTGGTGCAGCGTCGACTTGGGATCTTGTGGGCGAGTGGGGCGATTGTAGTTGGCGCGCTACTTTCAGCGGCGATCGCTCCGCCTGCTCTGGTTCTGGCATCGGCTGTTGCATTCTTACTGTCGGAGTTTGTCGACCTTGCCGTCTACACACCGTTGCAGCGGCGTCGATTGCTGCTGGCAGTGGTTGCAAGTAGCGCTGTTGGTTTGGTTGTTGATAGTTGCCTATTTCTCTATCTGGCGTTTGGCAGTCTGGAGTTTTTACCGGGACAAGTTGTCGGCAAAGGCTGGATGGTGCTGGCTGCCATTCCATTTATTGCCTGGTTGCGCGTCCGCGATGAGGGTCTGGGGCTTAAGGCCGCCTGAACAATTGTTTGACCTGAAAGATCTGATTGAAATGAACCACTTCTATCACATCAGCAAACTCGTTTAGGGGCTACGAAAATGCCTGACAAAACATCTGTCCCTCAGCACTTAGGGATGCAATCGGAAAACCCTGCCACACCAGAAGTTGCCACCCTTGATCGTGTGGCAAACCCGCATCCAAATACATCTTATGTCGCAAGGTTTACAGTTCCGGAATTTACATCACTTTGCCCGGTGACTGGTCAGCCGGATTTTGCGCACTTAGTTATCGACTACGTACCAGGCAAGTGGCTTGTGGAATCGAAATCACTAAAGCTCTATCTCGCGGCGTTTCGCAATCACGGTGCATTTCACGAGGATTGCACGGTGGCTATCGGAAAGCGCCTCGTTGAATTGCTTGCTCCGCAGTTTTTACGAATTGGGGGTTATTGGTATCCACGTGGCGGCATCCCGATTGATGTGTTTTGGCAGCATGGCAATGTGCCAGAAGGGGTTTGGTTGCCAGATCAGGGGGTCGCGCCCTATCGCGGACGCGGATAAGTGCTGAACGTCGCCTAATCCTAATCTGATCGTAGCTCGACGCACGACACCCGAGACGAATTGATGCTTGGCTGGGCCATCATCGCAAGTGCGATTAATACGGAGATTGGTTCATTTCGTATTAACCAGGTTTGCACGAACAGACGGGCAAGACGTTTCCGCTCAAGATCATTTTGAATTGTTGGGCACTTCGATGCGACTTACTGAGCAATCGCACAACTGATTGCAACCGTACGGACAAGTTTTTTCAGGAATTCTTCCGGCCTGCCGGGGCAGCTAAAATTTCATCCGGTTACTTTTGTAGGTAGGCCGGCAACCTCGCCATGCGTTGGCGGACGTCTTCGAGTTCCATGCCTGACATTGCATGCACGCGCTCATAGAGCATTTGCATGAGCGCTTTGCGATCGTTGCCCGTCTCAATGGCATCGAATGGAATGATATCGCCGATATGCATACGAAGTGGTTGGCCGAGTTTTCGGCGGAATTCCCTGATGATGATTGAGAGACGCAGGGTGAGCGATATCTTCGAGATGAAGTGGAACAATGGCGAGCATTGGCCTTCGACGTAGAGCGGCAGGATTTGCGCTTTGGAGGCTAGGATCATGCGCGCGGTGAAGCTTTTCCATGGCAGGTCGACAGCACGGCCAAACGTCGTTGGTGAGGTCGCCACGCCGCCCGCAGGAAAGACAATGATTGTTGTACCTTCCTTGAGGAGGTGCAGCGCCTGTTTTCGTGTTTCGATATTGGCAGTCTGTGCCTCGCGCGTGGGGGCGAAATCAATTGGCAGCGAGTAGGGCCGAATTTCAGGAACGCGGATGAGGTCTTTATGGATCAGGACTTTGAAGGGCCGCCCGAGCTCTTCCGCCAAGGTCAAAGCACCGAAACCATCCAGGATGCCGAACGGATGGTTTGAGACAATCACCAAGGGCGCATTTGGATCGAGTTTCGGCGGCCACTGCCCAGACACGAGTTGCAGATCAACATCCAGAAGGTCGAGCGCCGGCCGCATGATATGGCGCTGGTGGCCGACAACTTCGTTTTTCCAAGTCTCATAGAGCGGCACGAAATAGTTCCGCCCCGCCCAACGTTCTATGGTTTGAATGGTCAAACGCTTGATTGGCGGGTCATTAGGCGTGGCATAGGTAAGCTCGGGAAACTTCATCTGCGGTTTCCGGGATGTTGTTCAGTTCCGTTTTCAGAATAGTTTTGTTTTGTTGAATTTGAGGTGCCGTCAAAAGCCCCAGCGCCACACGCTCGGACCAATTCGTGTGGGGCTGGGGTCGAGCTAATATTTGCATTTGGGAACGAAGTCCTCACGACTCCTCAGAGCGAAGATCTGGTGGTGTAGCTTCTTCCTTCAACATGGCAATGGCCTCATCGAGCGGCATCACCGTTTGGTACTTGCTGCCCAGTCTGCGGATGGATAACGTTCCTTCCTCCGTCTCTCTTCTGCCTACAACCAACAGCACCGGCACCTTGGCTAACGAGTGCTCCCGGACTTTGTAGTTGATCTTCTCGTTGCGAAGATCAACTTCGACCTGGAGGCCTGCGGCGGCAAGTTTCTTTTGCACTTCGATCGCGTACTCATCGGCTTCAGAAACAATGGTGCAGACCATGGCTTGGACGGGGGCCAGCCACAGTGGGAAATGGCCAGCGTAGCTCTCGATCAAGATTCCGAGAAAGCGCTCCAAAGAGCCAAGGATGGCGCGATGAAGCATAACTGGGCGCTTCTTCTCACCAGCAGCGTCGATATAGAATGCATCGAAACGCTCGGGCAAATTGAAATCGACCTGAGTGGTGCCGCACTGCCATTCACGGCCGATTGCATCACGAAGAACGTATTCATATTTGGGCCCGTAAAATGCGCCCTCACCGGGGTTTATGCCGGTCTTGATCTTTCCGTCACTCTCAGTGGCGATGCGTTTCAACACATCCTGCATCACCGCTTCGGCGCGGTCCCATTGCTCATCGGTGCCCACGCGCTTTTCTGGGCGTGTCGATAATTTGACTACGATTTCTTCGAATCCAAAATCGCGATAGACTGACAGGATCAGATCGTTGATCGCGATGCACTCATCGGCCAGCTGTTCTTCTGTACAGAAGACGTGGGCATCGTCTTGAGTGAAGCCGCGCACGCGCATCAGACCATGCATGGCGCCGGATGGCTCATAGCGGTGAACGCAGCCAAACTCAGAGATGCGATAAGGTAGCTCACGATACGAACGCAGGCCTTGTTTGAAAATCTGCACGTGTCCGGGGCAGTTCATCGGTTTGATCGCGAACTGGCGATCATCTTCCGTGTGGGTCGTGAACATATTCTCGCGATACCATTCCCAGTGACCGGAGGCTATCCACAGTGACTTATCGAGGATCTGGGGAGCATTGACTTCCTTATAACCGGCAGCATTTTGCCGTCGCCGCATGTAATTGGTCAGGTTTTGGTAGAGTTGCCAGCCTTTGGGGTGCCAGAATACGACGCCTGGGCCTTCTTCCTGGAAGTGGAAGAGACCCATTTCCCGGCCGAGCTTACGGTGATCGCGCTTTTCTGCTTCTTCGATGCGATGCAGATAGGCAGCCAGATCTTTGCCGCTGGCCCAGGCGGTCCCGTATATCCGCTGCAGCATTGGGTTGTTTGAATCACCACGCCAATAGGCACCCGCCAACTTGGTCAGCTTGAAGGCATCACCGATCTTAGCTGTCGAGGTCATGTGCGGACCACGACAAAGATCGAGCCAGTCGCCTTGGTTGTAAATTTTGAGATCTTGATCTTCGGGGATAGCATCAATCAGCTCGACCTTATAAGCCTCACCTTTTTCGCGGAAATGAGCTTTGGCCTTTTCACGATCCCAAATCTGCTTGGTGAAAGGTTTATCGCGCTTGATGATCTCGCACATCCGAGCTTCAATTTTTCCGAGGTCTTCAGGGTGGAAGGGCTCGTCACGGGCGAAGTCGTAGAAAAACCCATCTTCTATAATGGGACCAATGGTGACTTGTGTGCCGGGAAAGAGTTCCTGGACGGCTTCGGCTAAGACGTGCGCGCAATCGTGCCGTATCAATTCCAAGGCACTGTCGTCTGTGCGGGTGACGATTTCAATCCTGACGTCGCGATCTATCACATCAGCGAGATCGACGAGTTCGCCATCGACCTTCATAGCGACCGCTTTTTTAGACAACGATTTTGAGATTGAGGCAGCCAATTCGGTGCCGGTGATGCCGGCTTCGAATTCGCGGCTGTTGCCGTCGGGGAATGTCAGGGTAATGTTCGTCATTAGGTCTATCCTCTCACTCTCTGCCAACCAAGCAGGTAAGAAATTGCGCGCTTTTGCATTTCGCGGCGAGCACTCCGCCAAAATCCATATTCTAGATTCTGCATCTAAAAATCTATGATCATGTTTAATGGGGGGACTCGATCTACGTGGGTGCATAGGCGAAGCCGTTGAAGCGTGCAACCCAAGGCGCATAGGGACCATATAAAATGGATTGTCAACGGGCGGTATATATGGGCCCAATCCAGCTTGGCGGGGAGCTAATCTATCCCACTGATGAGTGGCAGGAAATACTCACATTGAGGCATCAGCACAAATTGTGGCCATGATGACATGATCGGGGTTTATATGTGTTGGAATTGAAGAAACTCGAGCGGGGGCTCTCTTGATGCTTGAGGCAGGTTGCTGCACAAGCTGACGGCGATGAAGGGCATGGGGGCGGGCAAAAGTGAATAACAATTGGTTGAGGACTGGGAGGGGACGATTTCTCGGGGACCGGGCACTGGATCAGTGTATTGGGCAGTATGTTAACCGGAGGGCATTCTGGGCGAGGGGGGCGAAGCCGAGCTTGGATGTGCCTCAAAGAATTTACGAGAGCGCTTTTAAGAGTGTTCGAACGTCGAGCACATGTTTGGTATTACTGGCCTTGGCATTGGTCCATGTGACAGCTCCTAGCGCAGCCCTTGCCGCCGAGCCAAAGCTGATCGCTGCGACTAAGATTTTGCTCAACCCGAAACTTGAGACGCCATTCCCGATACAGATTGAAAATTCCGAGCAATTACCAAAAAACTGCTTTCTTCGCATTCGCGGCAATCTTAGTGACTTGAACCTTTCACAAGGCCATAGGGTATCCGAAAATGCCTGGGCAGTGCCATTGAGAGCAGTGGCCCAATTGAGGATAATGGCAGAAAAGGAGCTATCGGGACCGCGTGATTTGCAGGTGGTGCTGGTCGCATTGGAGGGCCAGGAATTTCGAACCTATGCACGCCAGTTGGTGACAATCTATGGTGATATTCCACGCACAAAAAGAAGCGCTCGCCTTGAGGGGAAGGTCAATTTGGCTGGCGTGTCACCGCCACTAAAATCAAGCAGTGAACAGCCCATTACGTCTATTGAGAAGGCTCCAGCGCAAAAAACGGCGAAGCGCGCTCCTCAACCCACACCTCCACTTGCTACTCCTTCTGTTCCTTCTGCACCGCCAACAGCCCGTCAGCCGCCAACTCAGCCTCCTGTCCCCGCAAAGCCGCCAACGCTTTCTTCCGGGCCTAAACCGGTACCGCGCCGGGCAGCACTTTCGCCCGCCCAACGGGTGCGGGCTCAGAGGCTGGTGCAACGGGGGGATAGCTTTCTCGCGGCTGGAAGCATCGAACTTGCGCGGAGTTTTTTTCAGCGTGCAGCAGAGATGGGTTTGGCCGATGCAGCAATGGCTATGGGTTCGACCTATGATCGATATGAACTTGAGCGCCTTAGAGTCTTCGGCCTAGAGCCCGATGCCGCTGCGGCGCGTAAATGGTATCAGTTGGCTTTGGATCTTGGTGCCAGGGGTGCCGATGCGAGGTTGCGTCGCCTCAGAACGCTTCGATAGACATTATTGTTCCGATTGTGGGTCTTGTGCACTCGGTGATGCTTGGGAATCGCGATCGGCATTGCTTTGTTGTGAGGCGCTGAACCACGGGGTTTCTATATGACGCCCTGTCCAGCGGCCATAGCGCCAAGGAGCCAAGGGATGGTGCAAATTCGTGATATCGGGGACGGGATCATATCCGGCGGAGCCCCAGGGTTGGCACCTCATTAGGCGTGATAGGGTCAACCAACTGCCGCGCCAGGCTCCGTTGCGGTCGATGGCTTCAAGGGCATAATCGGAACAAGTTGGCAAATGCCGACAGGGCCAACCCAGCCAGGGGCGCAACGTCCAGCGGTAAACATGAATTGGTGCTTTGACGATGGCCCGGACCAATGCTGCACCGCGCATCCGCACTTCTCCCCGACTACTGTTGAGCGTGCTGCACATTCTTTTTTTAACGGACCTCCACGTTTGTTTTTTGAGTTGCCTCGGCAAGTTTATCAATCAGGGGCTCAATGGATGGACTCAGCATTGCCAGCGCCTTTTCGACAGCATCGAAAATCAACAATGTGGAGGCATGGCGGGATTTATAAGGTCGAACAGGTTCTAGCAGTGCGAGATCTCGCCATTTCCCGGTTGGTAGAGGGCCATCCTGTTTAAGCATATTACGCATGGTCGCAGCCAGGGCGTGAAATTCTGAAATAGGTGTGTTGATAATATTATGGCCGACAATTGCGGCTGAGGCCTGGCCGAGCAGGCAGGCCTTTACAATTTGGCTAAAGGCTGTGATTTGTCCGTTCGCCACAGAAAGCGCCACAGTGACGGTCGAACCGCACAGCTTGGAGTGAGCGGTGGCTGTGGCCTGAGCATTCAGCAACGGGGCTGAGTGTGGAATATCGGCCGCAAGTTCTAAAAGCCGGGTGTTATAGATGTCGTTCAGCTCAGCCATGTTGGGTTTGTCTCTCGCTATGACGCATGTAAAGCATGCAACGTGTACAACTGAGGCAGTAATCTGTTCCAGCATTTGTTATGTTTTATATAGGCGTCACTGGCATATTCCCAAATCCATTGGCGATGGGCTAATATTGAACTTAAATGTCCGCCCTTGAGTATTTGCACTGTAGGTTTGACAACAACCCGTTAGACATCAGTATTCTGTGGAGCCGTTTGCAACTGGCATCCCCAATAAACCACCACGCTGAGCATCATGCCAGCATGACACCGTAATCAAACCTGGAATGCTATGTCCAAAATCAAGACAATCTCTGCTGTTCACGATCTATCCGCCTCTCGCACGCGGGCTTTACCTCATCATCAATCGGCAGCTATCGACAAGGCTGTGAATGCGGTTGAGCGGCCGAGTCGGGAAAAAGCGGAAGAAGCTGTGAAAACGCTACTAGCTTGGGCCGGTGAAGACCCAGCGCGGGAAGGTTTGCTTGAGACGCCGCGTCGCGTAGCTGAAGCTTACGAAGAGTACTTTAAGGGCTATGGTGAAGATCCTCTGGCGTGGCTCGATGACGACGATACGGATATGGCTCGCGGCTACGATGACATGGTGATGCTGCGTGGCATCCATTTTGAGAGTTTTTGTGAACATCACCTAACGCCGTTTGAAGGTCAGGTGCATCTGGCTTATTTGCCGGACTGTCGGGTGGTTGGGTTGTCGAGGCTGGCACGGGTGGTAGAGACGCTTGGGCGACGATTGCAAACTCAGGAAGCACTTACCGAGCAAATTTCTGATGTTCTGCTCGAAGGATTGCAACCACGGGGGATTGCAATTCTAGTTGAAGCTGAACATCAGTGCATGTCATTGCGCGGGGTACGCCAGCGGGGCGTAAAGACGATAACCAATCGATTTGCTGGAGCCTTTGCTGATGATGCGGGGTTGCGGGAGCGATTTATTATGCTATCGCGCGGCCTGAGCAAATAAGCTCAAATAAATTTTTCCGAGCAAATGAGCGCCACCAAGAAAAAAGACACCACAAAACTTTTGGAGATAACACGTGGCTGCAACGCCTTCGTTTGTGAAGCAGGGTTCCAAGACTGAGGTTGAAGAGGGCCTCCAGTTTCAACCTCGATTTGATAGCCAGGGGCTGATTCCCGCCATCGTCAGCGATTGGGAGTCGGGTGAAGTCGTGATGTTTGCATGGATGAACGCAACCGCACTTCAGGCCACGATAACAAGCGGGCAGGCGCACTTTTGGAGCCGCTCACGCAAGGTTCAATGGCGCAAAGGCGAAGAGAGCGGCAATACACTGCGGGTTCGGGAAATGCGCACCGATTGTGACCAGGATGTAGTTTGGCTCCGTGTCACGGTTGAAGGCGACGGCCTGGGTTGCCATACCAACCGAACAACATGCTTTTATCGCATTCTGAAAACGGGCTCTGATCAGGATGAGCAGAATCTGACATTTGTTGCATCCGCTGATCCTTGAGTTCTTGTGACCTCACCCGCCTAAAACGTTGATCAGACTCTAAAATTAATACTTAGAGCATGCACAAACAGCCTCATGTAATCCCATCAAAAATGAACGTGTTCTAGCCGGCAATTAAGCCGCACGAGCATTAAAATACTGTGGCGAATGCCGCCAGTGAAACACTTTGGTTATCCTCGGCAGTTATTCTGGAAGATAGTATGGATTTCCTGGCAACCGGCATGCCGGTTGCAGTCACATGACAATTGCCAAGGGAGGTTTGGTGCCAGTGCTTGATGCCCGCTATGCAATTTTGAGTTCTATTGATGGACTCTAAGTACACGAACACAGTTCATCAGGCATTGACCTAGTTTTTTCGGGGCGACAGCGGGACTATAATGGGACATTTTGGCTATGAGCATGCCAGATAATAATACAGCACCAAAACATGGACCTCAAAAGGGGCCCAAAATCGGAATTGCGTTTGGCGGCGGCGTAGCCCGTGGCTGGGCGCACATAGGTGTGATGCGGGCACTGAATGATGCAGGAATTAATCCGCATGTAGTTGCTGGAACCTCAATCGGTGCTGTCGTTGGTGGATGCTATGCAGCCGACCGAATCGATGAGTTGGAAGACTTCGCGCGGCATCTAACGCGGCGACGGGTGTTTGGATATTTTGATCTTAATCTTAGTGGCTCAGGACTGATCAACGGGCAGCGGTTGAGCAATGTTTTAGAGGGTGAGTTAGGAGAGCTTAATCTGGAAGATACTTCACGGCCTTTCACGGCTGTGGCGACGGAAATTGGGACCGGCCATGAAGTATGGCTGTCGCGAGGGAGAATGGTTGATGCATTGCGCGCGTCCTACGCTATTCCCGGCGTGTTCCGGCCGGTACGGATTAACGGACGATGGTTATTTGATGGTGCACTGGTCAATCCAATTCCCGTGACGGTCTGCCGGGCAATGGGTGCGCAATATGTTATTGCGGTCAATCTCAACGCAGATATGTTCGGGCTTGGTACGGTGTTGGCCGATATCGAAGCACATCACAATGAGGCCAACGACATGGAAGAGGTGCCGGCTGAGCCAAAACCCAATGGTTGGGGTGCGCGCAAATTATTACATAGCCAGATTTTTGGACGAAAGTCAGCTTCCCCCGATACAGCCCCGAATATCTCTTCAGTTATGGTCGATGCGTTCAATATCGTTCATGATCGAATTGCCCGGTCACGACTTGCAGGAGATCCGCCCGATGTAATGATTAGCCCGCGGCTTGGTGGCGTGGGATTATTCGATTTTCACCGTGCGGAAGAATTGATTGACCGTGGGCGAATGGCGACAGAGCGTATGCTTAGCGATGTCAAGGGAGACCTTGAACACACCTCACCAGTGGGGCGGGCGGCAGTATTGATGGATCCGCAGCCACAAGTTTGAATACTTAATGCCAATCCGTACTCTAGCCGCCAGCTACATAAGTTTTCAGGGCAGTGGCTTCCATCTCCACCTCAGCGATGCGGCTTTTCACAACGTCGCCAATTGAAACGATCCCGATGAGCTGATCATTTTCGACAACAGGAATATGACGGAACCTGCCAGTTGTCATGATCCCCATCAGCTCTGTAACGGGGTCGTGTTCACCGCAGGTTGTCACATCTTTTGTCATAATTGTTTGGATGGTATCGCGAAGGCAGCCTTCGCCGGATTTCGCAAGTGCACGAATGATATCTCGTTCTGTAACGATTCCAATTAGCCGGCTTGAAGGATCTGTCACTACGACCGACCCGATCCTGCGTGAGCTAAGTATTTTCGCTACCTCGTAAATGCTCGTTTCGGGTGTCGCGGTTGCAACATCAAAGCCTTTATCTTTTAGAATCTGGCTAACACTCATGGCCACATACCTCCGTGCCCGGGGTGAGTTGGACGGATGCAGCACAGAATGGGGCGGAACCCCATCAGTTGTCTAAAAATGATCGCGAGTGCGAACGTCCGCCTGTTGATTGGATGTCGAAAAGTTCACGGAATGCGAGCGACGACATCAATCATTTATTGTGCGACATTTTGATCATCCAGACAAGCTTCTAACATTATTGACGCGAGCGCCGGTCAAAACTTGCCGGATCTTGCCAGGTGCGGCCTTGATCAAAAAGGCCAAATACCAAGAAGCCCGCAAAGAAGCCGCCAAGGTGAGCTTCCCAAGCAATTTCTCCCGCAGACAGGAACCCCGGCAGGCCAAATGCGAAGAGCAGGTTCATGCCAACCCAGATCACCACTGCAAGGATGATGTTTCGCTCTTTTAGCGATGCAAGAAGAGGCATACGGGGCAACATGCGGGGGTTTGCGTGCATACCCGCAAAACTATGCAGATCTGATGGGCTGAAAATTACCCGGAATGCGGCGCCCATCATGCCCGAAACGGCACCGGATGCGCCAATAATAGGCGTCGTCCGATAGAAGTTGGCCCCGAGATAGGCAAGCCCTCCCGCTACAGCGCATATGATAAACAACGCGAGAAATCCCCCAGGACTTGTGCGTTGGGCAATTATTGAACCGAACACCAACAACCACACACTGTTGAAGAATAAATGCATCCAGTCGCCGTGCAGTAGCGCGTGGGTGAAGAGTGTCGTGATTGCCACCCAATTAGGGCCTGGCAAGGAGAGAGAGGCGCCACCTAGGCGGGATGGGAAAAAGGCGAAATGTAAGAGGATCCATTCCTCAGTCGCCGGGTCGATAAATTGGCGAATGGCATGGATGAGTGCAAGGACCACAAGGGTGGCAATAACCACAGCCGGTGCGTTAATGATCGGCTCGCGTGGTGTGTTGTCCTGCATGGTGGATCCTGCGGGTTTGTTAATAGTTAAATTGGGCTGAAGCCAACAAGCCTATCTCACGAAACAGTGGTTCAAGCTGGGTCTACCGTGGATTCTATCTCGGTTTGGGGGTTTTGGCATAAATCGTGCTGATCTACGAGCAAAACTGAACCGCTGCCTAAGTTCTTGCTCCCCCTCTGAATGTCTGTGATCGATATCGATCGAGTTTGGGTGAGAAATGATGGCGGCATCATTCCGTGCAGGCGTGTCGATGCGGATGACAGGGGCTGCAATGAAGCACGAAACAAGTCAGGTTCTTTTCACGTACTGGAATAAGGTGCGAGCTGGTCGGTTTGCGCCAAACCGGTTCGATATTGAGCCATCGCGGATTGCGGATGTTTTACCTGAAACACTAATTATCGAGCGACACGAGGGCGATCGGTATCAATTTCGGTTGGCGGGTACGCGGATTTGTGAACGGTTTGGGCGCGAATTCCGAGGAACAAATTTCCTGGATCTGTTTGATGCAGAGGACACTTTTCTCGTAACGCGCAAACTTGGTGTTATGGCACGGCAGGGGGCTGTTGGAATATTCAACATCCAATCGAAAACAACGCACGGCCATGAGGCAAATGCTGAATTGGCATTGATGCCATTGTTGCATGCCGAGGGACAAGTCGATCGATTTGTCGGTAGTTTGAGTGTTTGCGATCCTCCAGGATGGCTCGGAGCATTACCGCTTATCAAACACAAGATCATCGCTCATGAGTTGATCTGGCCGCAAGGGCACCGATGGCCCAATGATGGTCGCACGGTGACACTTGATAAGGAATTTATGAACGATAGCGTGTCAAGTGGCCCACATTGCATTGAAGATTTTGCCACAAAAGTTGCTGATTCAGAGAAACTGCACCGAGAAAATTCAAGCACTATAATTTTTGACGGAGAAGATCTGGACGATCCTGATGTAATTTCGGATCCAATTCCGGATGAAATACCTCCACTGACTTCAAATGTCCGGCATGCGCGGATTGTAAAATCCGATCGATGTCAGTTTCGCGTCTATGACGGCGGACGAACATGAGAACTAAGATGAATCTGGATCGTACAGTCGGGACATATTTACTGTAAAAAAACACCCGTATGTCCAGAATATAGCTTGCCTCAACGTTGCATCGGAGCGGGCGTCACAGGCAAGTCAAAATCCGTGAACGGACGTTGCTCACTATTCTTAAGGCTTGAATATTGCTTGTGCCAAAATAAACCATCCCTTTTGCCAATATTTAACAAATAGACCGGATACTCGATTGTGAAAGAGCCTCAACGGGCTCAAGCCGTCGCGATGCGACGGACCCAATGGTGCGAACACACAATCAGGTCCCCATGCTCTCGAGTCTCCAAACACAAGAAAAGCAAAAAAAACCCGATCCAAATTTTGATGCGGACCGGCGACGCTACAAGCGGATACCACTCACACTTAGTGGGCGTTTTATGCGTGAAAATAAGCAAGAATATTTTTGTCGCCTCATAAATATATCGATTGGCGAGGCAGATGTTAAATCGGATGCTCTAGTAGAAGATAACGAGCGCATCGTAATTTATCTAGACCACCTGGGTGGCTTGGAAGGTCGTGTGACACGGCATTTCGAGGGCGGCTTTGGCCTTAGTTTACAAGCAACAGTACGCCGCCAGCAAAAGCTCGCTGCCCAGTTGACGTGGCTCATCAATCAACATGAACTTGGTTTAAGCAGCCAGCGGCGTGCGGGGCATGAACGAATCAATGTGGGGTTAACCCCTATCACTGCTGTATTGGACAGCGGGCTGGAAACCCAATGCACTGCTCTTGATGTTTCAATTTCTGGCGCGCGCTTAGCAAGCCAAGCCCGGCCACAATTGGGCAGCGAAATTAGCATTAATGCGTTGCGGGCTAAAGTTGTTAGGCATCATGATCGTGGATTTAGTGTCGAGTTCAATGACATTCAGCATGTCGACATAGTTCGACGAAACTTCGGCTGAATTCATGGCGTGGAAAGGTCCATACCCGACACAGTGTAATGATTTGCTAACATTTAAGTCGGATGATGCAGTCAGTGCCTTTCTTCGACCGCATAGTATTTTAAACTGTCGATTGACCAAAGTGTACGTGCCGGATTTGAAGAGTGGCACGGTCAGGTCGATGCGACGTGTAAGTATGGGGTGTAGTATGCGTTTGTTAGCCTGCGTCATTGCGCTTTGTGGCGCGTTTTCGGCATTGAGTGAAACTCAAGCGACTGCTCAAGAGCTGGCAACAACTGCCAAGGCACGGTATATGCGCGTGCATGGCCAGTCCCTGCCACCTTATGGTTTTGTGCGGTTCTGCCAGGTATTCAATAGCGAGTGC
>Ga0209345_10001936_pt1 | contig 23826 bp, 17 predicted proteins | sample Cruoilmetagenom7_FD_187294 | JGI IMG/M metagenome (GOLD analysis project Ga0209345, IMG submission 187294) | Oil polluted marine microbial communities from Coal Oil Point, Santa Barbara, California, USA - Sample 7 (SPAdes) (version 2) | ecosystem: Environmental > Aquatic > Marine > Oil seeps ...
TTGCTGGATCAGGGTTGCCCCCATTGTCCAATATTCCCCACTGCTGCCTCCCGTAGGAGTCTGGGCCGTGTCTCAGTCCCAGTGTGGCTGATCGTCCTCTCAGACCAGCTATAGATCGTCGCCTTGGTAGGCCTTTACCCCACCAACTAGCTAATCTAACGCGGGCTCATCCAAAAGCGAAAGGTCCGAAGATCCCCTCCTTTCATCCGTAGATATTATCCGGTATTAGCCTGGTTTTCACCAGGTTGTCCCGAACTTCTGGGTAGATTCCCACGCGTTACTCACCCGTCCGCCACTCGTCAGCCAAGAGCAAGCTCTTGCTGTTACCGTTCGACTTGCATGTGTTAAGCATACCGCCAGCGTTCAATCTGAGCCATGATCAAACTCTTCAGTTTAAAAACTAAATAGTGTTGTCATAACTTTGTATACTACATATTACGTGTAATGTGCAGGACAAGTTATGTCACGTCGCTCTTCAGCTAAGTGATTTTATTGCTTGTCTTTGTGCTTACCCTCGCAAGCACCCACACAAATTATCTAATCTCTAATTGTTAAATATCATCGCTTTAAGCGACGCTCTTAAGGTATCAAGCACCTGTCGAGCGAGCCGGCTATTATAAGATGATTTCGTTTTTGTTGTAAAGCGTTTTATTAAACTTCTTTGCAACTCTTTCAAAACCGTCCGACTAACTTTCCCTTGCCGTTCAACCGTTTGGCTGACCCGTTTGCCTTAACGAGGAGGCGCATTCTACAGCTTTGGTTCTTACCGTCAACACTTTATTTAGCGTTTTCTAATAAATCTTTAATTTAATTTACAAAGCCCTTACAGAGCGCCTTATTTAAGCGTGATCTTTGCTATCTTTTTCTTTCCAGCCTGCACAATATATTCACCTGCAGGCAGTCGACTCTTAGCATCCACTACTGCCCAGTCAACTTTAACGCGCCCATTGGTTAACATGTCTTTTGCCTGGGCTGAGTTTTGCGCCAAATTGGTTTTATTAATTATTGCCGATACCGGCATATCTTCCTGACCAGCCAATTCAACTTCCAACTCTGGCGTACCCTCAGGAAGCTCACCTTCCTTTATTATATTCCCAGCGGACTTATCTGCATTCGCCGCCGCCTCTTCTCCGTGAAAACGGGCGATTAATTCTTTAGCCAACTCTATCTTTATTTCTTTGGGATTTCGCCCTTTTTCCATTTCATTCTTTAAACCGTCGATTTCCGATAATGACCGGAAACTTAGTAATTCATAATACCGCCATATCAAAGAGTCCGGCATGGAAACAATCTTTGTAAACATCTCGCCCGGCACATCGGTAATACCTATATAATTATTCAGCGACTTTGACATTTTATTAACGCCGTCCAGCCCCTCCAATAAAGGCATCATAATAATTGTCTGCGGATCCTGTCCATAATGCTTCTGTAGTTCACGCCCCATTAACAAATTGAATTTTTGATCAGTACCACCCAGCTCAACATCAGATTCCATAGCCACCGAGTCATAACCCTGAACCAATGGGTATAAAAACTCATGAATAGATATACTTTGCTCTGCTTTATAACGTTTTTTAAAATCATCACGCTCTAACATTCTGGCTACGGTTTGCTGCCCCGCCAATTTAATCATGCCAGCCGCACCCATCTTTGACATCCATTCAGAGTTAAAGACTATTTTCGTTTTGTCTTTATCAAGTATTTTAAAGACCTGCTGAGTGTAAGTTTCTGCATTTGCCGCCACCTGCTCTTCCGTTAAAGGAGGCCGGGTAGCACTTTTACCTGTTGGGTCACCAATCATGCCGGTAAAATCACCAATCAAAAACGATACTTCGTGACCCAGTTCCTGGAACTGGCGCAGCTTATTTATTAAAACAGTATGTCCAAGATGCAGATCTGGCGCAGTAGGATCAAATCCCGCCTTAATTTTAAGCGACTTTCCTGACTCCAGTTTTTTAATTAACTCATCTTCTACGAGAATTTCTTCGGCACCACGTTTAATTATCGCCAGTGATTCTTCTACAGATGGCATAATATCTCCACATCATTACAACAAATAAAGCATGGCGTTATACAAGAGCAACCTGAATATGGCAATAGAAAAACCATTACTTTTCACAATACTCATTATGCTATTACACATTAGCGCATGCACAGAGCACACAGAAACATCCTTATATACACAAAATCTCCCTAAAAACAGCACCACTATTGTGGCCGTTGGTGACATTATGCTTGGGGGCACAGCCGCAGAAGTTTTAATAAAAGAGGGATACAACTACCCTTTTAAGCGAGTCAGCCCCCTACTTGGTAGTGCCGACATTGTTATAGGAAACCTTGAGGGACCTTTGACATCCATTTGCAACGACTCTATGGACCTTGATAAAGAGTACGTGTTTCGCTCACCGGCAGAAAAAGTTGCTCCCGCCCTAAAGGATGCTGGCTTTAATTTATTAAGCCTGGCGAATAACCATATCCTTGATTATGGGGTGCAAGGCATGAACGACACAATTAACGCACTCAGCGAGCATAGCATCAACCATGTTGGCGCGGGTAATAACAGCTTTCTGGCTCGAACAGGCAACATAATCAATACACCTAATGGTAAATTCGGTTTCCTCAGCTACTCACTCACTTTTCCCGAATCATTCTGGGCCACCGATAATTCACCAGGCACAGCATTCGGTCATGAAAAACAAATAACGAATGACATTAAGAGACTAAAAAAACAGGCCGATAGCGTAATAGTATCTTTCCACTGGGGCAGAGAAAAAACAACCGAACTCAGACCATATCAACCCAAACTGGCTCGAGCAGCGATTGATGCAGGCGCCTCGGTGGTTTTAGGACATCACCCCCATATATTGCAAGCCATAGAGCAATATAAAGATGGGTTTATAATGTACAGTTTAGGAAATTTTGTTTTTGGCTCTTATAGTAAAGACGCTAAAACCAGTGTAGTCGCTCGAATCACTTTAAATGAAGGAAAATTTTACAGCGCTGAGCTCATACCTATAAATGTATTTAATTCTGAAGTCATCTTTCAGCCAAAAACACTCTCAAACACGGCTGCAATAGAGGTAATAGAGCATATAAATCAACTTTCAGAGGCAACAAATACTCGATTAGATCACCTAAATGATCGAGGATACTTGCATGCTTCAGAAAATAAAATACAATCTTTAGTCCGCAACAATTGATTTTCCTCGATTTTCGAGCTATTTTATATAAAAAACATAGATAAATCCGTGAATTACAATAACTTCATAAACAAAGACTTTCGAAATCGCTCGCAAACTGAGCAAACTCAACGTCATCCCGCATTACGTTGGATGCTGCTGGGCGCCGGTTGCGTAGTGATTGGCGCCGTACTCGCCAACACGGGAAATACGGAAGATGAAATTATATCTATCAGCGAATCTGAAATTTCACAAAATATAGAATCCGAAATTTCTGATACAGAAAGCCAGACTAATAGCATTCAGCTAAAGCTACCTGTTCCTTCCAATTATAAAACCCTCGATCTACACGCAGAAGAAATAGCGCCGAGTGAATTGGCTGATACAGAAAACGATATAACGCTAACATTTACTGATAAGGCAGATTGGAAACCACTTAAAGTAAAAAGTGGCGATAGCTTGTCAGTACTATTTGATCGCGCAAATATAACGCCCGCTCAACTACTTCAGCTAATGAAGCTAGGCAACGCAACCAACGAATTAAAACGAATTCATCCAGGCGATACAATAAAAGTTATAAACAATGATGAAGGTAAACTATTAGCCTTAAATTACCAGATAGATGGCATTCGTTATTTGCAGGTTGAGCGCGATAAGAATGATCAGCTAGTAGCTAACGTTCTTAAACATCATATTGAAGTTCGCACAGCTTATGCGTCCGCAGAAATAGATTCATCACTATTTCTAGCTTCCGCAAAAGCAGGGCTCTCACAAAACATAACTATGGAACTAGCCAATGTTTTTGGTTGGGATATTGATTTTTCCCTGGACATTCGCAAGGGCGACAAATTTACAGTCATTTATGAACAGCGCTTTAAAAATGGTACAAAAATAAAAGACGGCAATATACTTGCTGCTGAATTTACTAACCAGGGCAAAATACATCGAGCCCTGCGATATACTGACCCAGTTACTAACTACGCCGGGTACTACTCTCCCAGTGGGCATAGCTTACGTAAAGCATTTTTACGCAGCCCGGTAAAATTTGGTCGTATTAGCTCAAGGTTCACTAAAAAAAGATACCACCCAATACTACATAAATTCCGCTCACACAAAGGTGTAGATTATGCGGCGGGTAGAGGCACACCTATACGCGCATCTGGCGATGGAAAAATTATATATAAAGGCAATAAAGGTGGTTACGGAAGAACCCTGATTATCAAACACGGCAGCCGTTACACGACGCTATATGCACACCTGAATAGCTACAATAAAAAAATTCGCTCAGGTTCACGCGTCAAGCAGGGCCAGGTCATTGGCTATGTTGGCTCCAGTGGTTTAGCTTCTGGCCCCCATTTACATTATGAATTCCGCGTTAATGGAGTGCATCGTAATCCATTAACCGTGAAGTTCCCCAGCACCAAACCCATTCCGAAACGTTATCGTGATAACTTTGAGCTAACTACCAATGATTATGTTGCACAGCTTGATGTTTTAGCTCGTAATGATTTAGCACTAAACGACAACTAATGTCAGAACTTTATATTGGCTTGATGTCGGGTACCAGTATGGATGGTATAGACGCTGCGCTGGTAGAGTTTGATAACGATCACATCCAGCTTATTGGCGATCATAGCCACAGCATTCCAGACTCACTCAAAAAAAAACTACAATTACTAAGTCTCGACTCAGCTGATGCCAGCATTGATATGCTTGGAGAAGCAGATACACATTTAGGCATTGTGTTCGCCGATGCGGTAAAGGCTTTACTTAAAAAGACAGGTGTAAATGCCACTCAAATTACAGCCATCGGCTCACACGGGCAAACCATTCGACACAGGCCCGATTTAAAAAATAGCTTTTCAATACAAATAGGTGATGCAAACCGCATTAGTTATTTAACGGGCATAACAACCGTTGCGGATTTTCGTCGTAAAGACATGGCTGCAGGCGGTGAAGGCGCTCCACTAGCCCCCATTTTCCATCAGCAAGTCTTTTATTCTGAAAAGGAAAATAGAGCCGTATTAAATATTGGCGGCATATCGAACATAACGTTTTTACCTAAAGATAATAATCAAAAATGCTTTGGATTCGATACAGGCCCGGGCAACATGTTAATGGATTCCTGGATTCAAAAGCATACGAAAACCACTTTTGATAAAGGTGGGCAATGGGCAGCTAGCGCCACAGCCGATAAGAACTTTGTTAAACAGCTCATGCAAGACGATTTTATTTTAGTCGCCCCACCGAAAAGCACAGGCAGGGAACACTATCATCTAGACTGGCTAGAGCAACAGCTAAAACAGTTTGAAAAAAAACACCGTAAGCTAGAAACAGGTCAGGTACAGGCAAGCCTGAATCTGTTTACCAGTGAGAGTATTGTTTATGCTATTGAAAAATACTTGCCAGACATAAGTACATTAATTGTTTGTGGTGGTGGAGTGCATAATACAAACTTAATGAATCATCTTTCTGAAAAACTGACACAAACTAAAGTTACATCAAGTGAAGATTACGGTGTACACCCAGATTGGGTTGAAGCCTTTGCCTTTGCCTGGCTAGCAAAGGCAACAATGAATAAACTTCCCGGCAATGTGCCAGATGTAACCGGGGCCGATAAGGCAACGGTACTAGGTGCTGTTTATTTTAAATAAACAAGACAAGACAGCCTCATCCTCAAAAGAATGAAAAAGCAGCCCTGCCCCTAATCACGAGGGCAAGAAGTCTATAGGATACTTAACTGTCACTTTTTCAGCATTACCTGATTTAAACCGGAAAAGTTTTACTCTAGCAATTAGCTTTCTCTCCAGCTTAGGGTTATTAAGATCGCTTGAAAGTATTCTCGCCTTTATAACTGAACCATTAGATGCAATCGTTAACTCAATAACAACCTTACCCTGTAATGTAGGATCCTTTCTTAATGCCCTGTTATAAATGCTGTAAATTGCACTTTTATTTTTCTGGAATACCTGTTCAATCTCATATTCAGGGCGTATAACTCGGCCACTCTTACTTCGTTTTACCGATTTAGCTGCTGGGCCCGTATCAATATTGCTACTAACTTTAGTCGTTGTACGGGATGCCAATTTCCCACCGCCTGTTGAACGACTTAATTGACTGTTTTTTATACCGCCACTACTATTCATGGCCGTACTACTAATTACATTGTTACTGAAGTCCTGGGTTTTAGTTTTTCCTGCTTTGCTTAATGACTGGTCATCAAACTCGGCAACATCAAAACTATCACGCAAATCATTTAGCTCTGAAGCCATCGACATAAGACCACTACTTGCAGCTGTTTTCTTGGCAACCGTCTGTTTTTTCGTAAGCTTTTTCTTAACCGGTTTCTTTAGTGGTTTTTTAACCTTCGGTTTTTCTTTTACTTTAGGCTTGGGTTTGGCTTTTTGCTTTACTGGCTTGGGTATTGGTGGAGGCGGCAACTTTCGCTTTTCCATTATTAATTTTGCCAGTCTGGGCGAAACTGTTTTTAAATCTTTTTTAACCGGCTCAGAAGTCGGTAAAAAAGGCACTGCCGCACCAAAAAGTGTAAACAAAGTAACACTTACCAGCAATATTTTTAAAAAACGCCGATCATTCGCACTTTGAACCCATGGTAAAAAAGGCTCATCCCAGGTATTTATACGGAACGCACTCAAGTTTTATCTTCCGCTTTTTTATTTACCGCTAAGGAAATATCGGTAAAGTTAGCCGCTGCACTCGTGATCATTATTTTTTTAATCAAAATATACGGCACATCTTTGTCACCCATTATAGTGACACCCTTTTTCATCATGCTTTTAGCTTTATCTTCGCCTTTAGTTTTCAGCTCGCTCTTCAATGTATTTTTTAAGACATCAAGCAGTGGCATAATTACGTTATTACTACTTTTAATTACACGATCGATACTCGCTACTTTTTTACCCTGAATTAAAATATCATTATTTCCAATAATAATAACGAGATTTTCTTTAGGTAATTTTTCAGCCGTCGATAAAGGCAACTTAATATCTTTTGGAGTTGGCAAGATATCTGAATTTGCCGCACTCACTAACAGAAAAAACACCAGAATAGTGAATATATCCATCAACGACACCATATTCAGTGATGCACTTTGATCACCTCTTCGTGCGTGATGGCGCTGCATTCTTTTCGCCCGACTTGATTCTCTCATCTCTTAATCCTGGTTAGCGTTTAGCTGCATCGCCGATAGAAATACCGGGGAATAATTCTGCAACAACGACCTCGCCATCCTGCAATGTTTTAAACTCACGCACTGTATCCATCACCTGCACTAGCGTGTTATAGGATGTGTAAGGTTCAGACAGTATCGTGATATTTATTTTTTCAGGAAATTTAAACTTAATAATACGCAGCGTCTGATTAAGCAACACATAATTGTATCCGCTTTGTGTTATCGGTATATGCTTTATCATTCCACCTTGCGTATCAGATAAATCCAGTGCGTCTTTGCGCACGGTTACCTGCAACTCAAACTCCGGTTTTTTATCACTCGGCTTTGCAGAGCTCATGCCTGGTAATTTAAGATCCAGAATATTGATACTGGTAAATACGGCACTCATTAATAAAAATGGCACCAGCACAACCATCAGATTCATGAACGCGGTTATATCCAGTTCAACCTGGGGGGATTTTTTGACCCGCTTGTGACGTCTTGAATGCATAATTTATACGCTTATTGCTTTATCATAATCAGGTTTATAAATTTGATTGTTGCCATTTCCAGGCTATCTACAATTTCCGTAGTTTTAGTTTGTAGAATAGAAAAAATAATAATTAATGGAATCGCTACTGCCAAACCAAATGCCGTTGTATTCATGGCAACTGAAATACTGCTAGACAAAATTTCAGCTTTCAATGATGGGTCAACCTGGGCAACTGCGGTAAACGCCTTAATCAAACCTGTGATGGTACCTAACAGTCCAAGCAATGTTGCTATATTGGCAAACATAGCCAGGTAATGGGTGCGCTTTTCGAGACGAGGAATTATTTCCATCAGGCTTTCTTCCATTGCCATTTCAATCTGATCACGCTCTGGCTTAATCTTTAAACGCGTTATGCCAAGGTTTAACATCTGGCAAATAGCCACTTTTGAACGAGATGTAATCTGGTAAACCTGATTCAAATCCCCCTCTTTTAATAACGGCATTAACTTAGATAGTAATCGGCGATTATTATATTTAATTGCAGTAAGGTACATATATCGCTCAACTGCAATAGCCATTCCAAAAGCTAATACCGCAAGTATCGGGTACATAAAAGACCCGCCGGTTTGCATAAAGTTGACAATTTCGTCGTACATTTTAATCTCCAGTTTTACTCTTTGTAGATGACTGTTTTATTTTAGCGTCACCGTTAATTAATTTTTTATCTAACTAAACCTAAATTATTTTTTAAGCTCAAGGTCAGCTTGTAGCACACCTTGCTGTTTAATTACTTGCTTATAGTACTGGCGTCGCAATACAGTTTGTCGGTCAATCGGTTGCAGTGCATCATTAATCAGACTAGACAGTGGCAGCTCAACCATTTCCGGCAGATTAGCCTGTTTCCAGGGCAATATATAAAGCACATTAGGTAATTCTTTATTGCCTATTATAGACATGGCCTCCATATCTATACGCTCTTCTGCAATCACTTGTGATGCAAATATTAATGCACACAGTAAACTAAATTTATGAATACAATGTTTCATGATTTTTTATTCTTCGCTATGCGACGTTTTATGTCAACAATCCACTTAGATACCGCAGCATCTTTTTTCTCAACCAGCGACTGATATTTTTCATAGTGCATCAACGCAGGCTCAAGATCGTATAAATATAAATCCAGTAATATCCCTAAATTCAAATGCGCAATAGCATAACCCGAATCCAGCTCTAAGGCTTTCTTGTACATTTTTAGAGCAGCATCAAAATCACCATTTAGCCGAGCAATAACGCCCAAATGCTGATAGGCAATTGCACTATTCGGATTAAGCTCAATCGATTTTTTTAAGCTCTTCTCAGCAGCCTCTCGATCTTTTGCGCCCAATTGCTGTAAACCTAAATTAGTATATGCCGGTGAAAACTCAGGAAACTCGACCGTTGACTGAGTAAACAATTTAATCGCCCACTTTGTCTGGCCTTTTTTAGCCGCCTTCAAACCGTTAATATAAGGCTTTGGCACATCATGCCAGGCCGCATCGTCTTTAGATGCCTCACTACTGCCTGCACCACCATTTATAGAGGCACAAGAGCTAAGCGCTAACATAAGCACGCTTATGTAAAATAAAAAACTAACGCGTAATAAGAACATAAGACTCTATCTTTTCGCTTTTAGCATAACGTACAGGCTGAATACTCTTAAGCACCGCTATACTCTTTTTAACCCACTCATCGTAAATACTGAGTTTAGTACGCTTTGCATTCAAACTGTGTATATCAACCGATTTTTCTTCAAAAGGATATGCCTGCTCTTCAAGCAAAATCTCATATTGTTCCAGCTCATCTTCAGATAATCCCTTGGGGCGCTGTGACTCCATTAGCGAATGAGCTAAATGATTATAAATTTCACCCATTTGATAAGTTGAAGCTGTAGAAAACTCAGCAACCTTGTATGCCATTACTTTCTTTAAAGATGCAACAGCGGATTCCATACGCTTCTTTTTAGTACGCAGACTCTTTTTCAAAGGAATTTTAAGTTTCACTTGTTGATATTGTTTTATAGCCGGTTGCGCCAGCTCATATGATGCATCCGCAGCCAGATAACGACTTCGATCTGTTCGCTGCTTAGCACCGCGCTTCTCAGCTGCAATTAATTTATTCAGCCACAACACTCTTTGTTTAGCGGTTTTGTTCGTTTTATAGTAATTAATTACGCGACTATGAGCCTCTATTGACTGTAAAAATGGTTTTGGATGCTTTTTGATATACTTTACATACAAGCCGTTCGCTTTAGTTTTCTGGCCGGCTTTTTCATACATTTCTGCAGCCTGCCAGGTTAACTTACGATGATCTCCAGGTGTTTTTGCATAACCAGCAAGCACAGTAAGCTCTTTTGCAGCTTTATCAAAATTGCCTACCTCGGTATACACCATCACTAATTTACTACTAATTCCCTGGGTAAATTGTTTGGCCACTGAAGGCACTTTACGCATGCTTTCCAGAATATTGCCCGCTGCCTTCCAGTCTTTCATTCCCATATAAAGCGTTGCTGCATCATACTCGGCCGTTGATCTGATATTTGATGATGGAGCAGCCTTTCCTACACGCAAAAAGGTCAAGGCAGCCAGCCTGATTTCACCTTTAGCTTTATGGCTTTCAGCCTGCTTATAAATACTTGCTGCCAGCTTGTCCGTTAATTCCACTTTTAGTTTTTTGTCTTTTTTTGCTACACGACTTATAGCAACCGAATACGCTTTTTCAGCTTCTTCATACTTCTCCAACTCATATTGAGCATGTGCATACACAATCCATGCTGTTCGCTGCAAATCGAGTTGTTTAATATTTTTATTATCTGTAATTCGCTTAGCAAATTCTGCTGCCTGCTCATATCTTTTTGACTGTAACAAATTTTCTGCCGTTTTGGTTACGACCGCTGGTGCATGCTTATCATCAGGAAACTCATTACTAAATCGAATTGAGCTATTTAATGATTGTAGCTGAAGCTTAGACAATTGATTTGGCTTTGCCTGTTTTAATAGCATATTATAAGTTAACAAGGCCGCATACCCTGCTTCTGCACTTTTCTTATGTTTAGGGTAATGATAGGCCGCTTTTTCATATTCTGGTAGGGCCTGATTATAAAGCCCGGCATCATACAATGCCTCCGCATATAGAAAATTCATATTGGCAGCTGCTTCATCTTGCGGGAAAGAACTGAGAAAGGTTTTGTACCAGGAAGCTGCAACTTTATAGTCTTTTTGTTTTTTCGATTTTCTTGCCTGAGCATGGAAATGCAGAGAAAGCTCGCTTATATGGCGAATTAAATCCGGCTTTATTTTCTCCCGATCTTCCTCTGTTTGTAGTTTCCAGTAGCTTGTACCAACGCCATAATTTTTAACATAAAGAATTTTGCTATTCAGAACTTTGTTATTAACTTTTCCATCAATATAGGCCTTTAAAGCCAAAGAATGAAACGCTGGTGAAAGCACGCTGTTTGGAGATTTTATAGTGAATGCCATAAATGTATCTGCAGCATCGTTATAACGTTCTTTTTTAGCATACAACTTACCCAGCTGTTCATATATCAGCGGCAAATAAAGTTTTTCGCCTCGACCTTTAAACGTTGGCTCTATTGTTTTATAGCCATTCAAATACGATAATGAAAGACTTGTGACACGTAGCGAATCGATTATAAAATCCTTTTCGGAATTTCCCACAGTTTCAACAATCCCATACTGATCTATTTTCTTTTCAGCTTCTTTTATATCCAGCAACACTAAATAGGTTTGTAATGTTTGCTCATAATGTGATTGTTTAAATTGTGACCAGCCAAGCTTATATAGTGATTTTTCATATAATGGAGACTGCGAATAATTATTAACAACATCTGCATATGCCTGTTCAGCTAATTCAAAATCTCTATAAACAAATAACATTTCACCTCTGCGAAACTGAACTTCATCGATATGACGTGACTGGGGATAATCCTTAACTATCTTGTCCATCGCCTCCATTGCTTTATCTATCTCACCAACCAGTGAGTAGGCTTTTGCTAATTGATAAAGTATTAAGTCGTTTTTTTCATGCCCAGGGTAAGTTCTCAGATACGTATTATAGTGCTCTATTGATGATAACTTGATTGCCTTAATAGCAGCGGCATCCGCACCACCACCTACGCCTACAACTCCATGCCTCTCCTCTTCACTGATTTCTAACTCCAAATCAGCAACACGTCTTAACGCCTCACCATAATGCGTATTAAATTCTGTTTTTTGTAAATATGTCTGATACTGCTCAATAGCATGTAAGCGTTCAGGAGACACCGTGCTCGCAAGCGGATAATCAATCGGGCTATTTGCCAGATCTTCTACCGTTATATCTTCCTTAACCTCTGTCGCACATGCTGTTAATAACAGCACAAAAAGCATTACGGGAAGTAATAAAATATTTTTTAATGGAGCATAATTCATCAATGACGCTCCATTAATGAATCATATAATCGTGCTTTAGCATACAGGGCTCGATCATGATAAAGCTTAATTTGATTCCGGTGCAGCCTTAACTCTTCCAGAGCCATCATACGTAAATATTTTTCCTGTGAAATAATAGACTGATCAATCCGTTGCTTTAAGCTTTTTATTTGCTTATCTTTATTAGCTATTCTTGCATCAAAGCCATTAAAATCAGACGGCGCAGTTTTCCACGCCCTTTCAAGTGACTTCATACTTTTGTTCATATCGAAAATAGCAGCATTCAACTGCTGAAGCTGTCTTTTGACAGCCCACATCCGTGCAGGATAATCCGTCTCAATATCCCAAATCAAACGCCCTTTCAGCAAACGATATCGGTTTTTCGAATCGCTAATATCTTCATCCAGGTTTTTTAGTTTTTCAAAGCGCTTATCACTCTTTTCTAGCAATTCTATTTGTTTTACTTCATCTACAGTTGCCAGTTTTAATGCATCTTCAGATTGCTCTATCTGCTTTACTCGATTAGCGAGAGCCCGGCTTTTTCTGGTTAAAACTTCAACCTTATTTAAACTCTCATCACCCATTGTTTGAGATAACTTGTTTTTATAAGTTTTACGCTTTTCTCTTAATATCATCTGTAATGCAGGCACATTATTCTGCCAATGATTTAACATATACCTTAAATGCAATAACTCCAGATAAGACTTTGCTTCAGTCTGAAAAACATTGGATGATAAAAATGGCAACAGGTATTGAGTTAATAATGGGTCAAGGTTTTTAATAACATTAACCGCTGAAGTTATTTCTTTTCCGAGACTTCCCGGATTTAACTGTTCAATAAACTCAGGGCTTTTTATAAAACCTACCAGCTGCTGAGTTTCATCCAGCTGAAATTTATAACTATCTAGCGCTAAACCATAGTGATGTAAGGCCTGATCTTTTAACTCCAGTTTTTCAAACGCATAGGGTATGGAAATAAAGGCTTCCTGCACCGCCAAATCTGACTCTGTCTGACTTGAAGCCAAATGCATCCAGGGGATAACAGCCTCTTTAAATTCATCTTCTCTATATCGAGCCCAACCTACACCTAACAACGCCTTATTTGTCTCAATCCCCTTTAACCTGATTTTATTAAAATAATCGATTGAGCGTTCAGAATCGCCGTCTCTAAGCGCCACATAAGCCAGTGCAAGGTTTGCCTTGTCTTTAAGGATGCGGTTTTCAATATATTGTGAATCATTCGAACCTAATTCATCTAGCATATCAAAGCCCAGAATAATTTTTTCCTCTTCAGCTTGCTGAATTAAACGACTTGCCGTATTGAATTTTGCATAGTCTCTCCAAACTGATTCTGATGAGAAAAAATCTAAGGTTTTTTGCGCCTGAACAAAATCATCGTTTTGAAGAAAAATTGCATTCATTAAAAACAATCTTTCCTCTTCACTTTCTAGTGGCAAACCATCTTTTATATTTATAAATTCACTTTCTGCCTGGGGAAACAAACCATTCTGATAATGATTTTTACCTAGCAAAAAAAGCGCCTGGTCACGAATTGCAACAGGCATCTCCAGTTTTTCGTTCTTAAGTAAGCGCTGAAATGTTTCTGATGACTGTTTATGTAGGTCGTAAGAAAGATAAAGCCCACCCAATAAAAGAGCCGGGTTATTATCTGCGGATTTAATTCTCTGATAATGATCAGCCACTAACAACTCAGTAATGGCTGAAAAATATTTTTGCTGGAAATAATTATAAAGAGATACACCATAGGACAGGTCTTTCACCTGGTGCTCAATTTTATCTTCGCCACGAGCACTACTACAGTAAACGCAAACAGAAATTACGCTTACAGCAAGCAACACTTTAATAAAGTTTCGGTACCACATAAAAGTTTTTTTAAATCGCTATTCCCAGACTTTTACTTCAAAGTCTGGTTGCTCCTTGCTGCTATCACCAACAATTTTCAATTCTATATACTTTGCGTAATCAGACTTTTCAATCGTTTTGCTGGTTGCTCGTTTAAAATCACGGTTGCTCGGGCCCTTACCTATAAAAAAAGCCGTTAACTCATGTTCACCTGATGTAAGGTTGCCAATATACAATTTCTGCACACCGCCCCTTTTCAGGGCTTTTATTTCACGCTCTGTATAAAGATAGTTACTCACCACCTTGTCGTCCAGTTTAAGCTGCACAGAATCCAGTTTAAAAAGCACATCCACATCCAATGACAAAAAAACACTTACCTGTGTATTTGCTGAGAAAAGCAAATCTTCTTCTAAAATAAACAGGTCTCTATTGAGTTCTATAACCTCGTTTTTTAAACTTTCAATACTTTGATGAACTCCCTGCTCTGCAGCAGCTTTCTCACCCTCGGCGCTTACAATATTGCTAAATGCAATACTGTAAAATAGAAAAAATGCGATAAAAACTTTCAATGGAGACCCTTCAGTACAAATTTAAATACTTTTAAAAAATAAGAGAATATCCCACCACATATTACGATAATATTACACAAGCCAAAAACATATATGCAGCAGGCTTAAAGATTAAATCACTTAACGCTAAAAGCGACTATTCCTTTGGTTCTAGGTTTAACACCGTATATCAGGAGTATTATAGGAAAAAATACTATTCAATGTTTGTTTAATTGTATTTACATGAAGTGGTTCACTAAATAAGTAGATTTCTTTGCATAAAATACAACTACATGGTCTTCTATGGCCATCAAAGTAGTACTTCAGGATGATTCAAGTAGTACTCGTAAAGATCAAAAACAACAAATTGATAAAAATAATTCAGGTGCTAAGTATACCCGGTAACGGATAGCTTCGGCATCAGATATATTTATTTCAAAAGCGTACTTGTTATGTGTAGGAGAAACGCGTGCCATTAACTCAACAAAACCTGAGCCAGTCAACACTATCTTTACTGGCACGTGCAGGACGTCTATCAATTATTCTACCACTGCTAGCCGGAAGCCTTGCTCATGCCGGTGTCGCCGAGCGCGATCAGGCAAGGCGCATTCATGACCGTTTAACGGGCATACCACCCACTAACACTGTACTCGATTTAATGGAGACAGAGCTTAACTCGGGAGGGCTTGGAGCAGAAGCAGCCGCTAGCATAGCAATGCAAAACCCTGCTTTTTATAACGTTACGTTAAAGAATTACATCGCGCCCTGGACCAATGAGGATCAATCGGTATTTGTCCCCCTCAATGATTACACCGCGACGGTTATCGGCATCATTCGCGATGACCTGGATTTTCGTAAGATATTATCAGATGACATTCTGTATACATATGTAGGAGGCGACTCAGCTGTTCCAGCCTATTCACTTTCAAACAACGATCATTATATCGAGCTTGAGAAACTGGGCCCTGTAAACGGCAACCTTGGTGACGAAGCAATTTTAGCCAGTCGCACCCAGTCATCTATTCCTGGTGGACTGCCTGTTTCTGCAACGGCTGGTGTAACCACCACACGCGCGGGAGCCGAAGCCTTCTTTCAAGATGGCACCAATCGCTCGATGTTCCGCTTTACCTTTATTAACCAGATGTGCACAGACCTTGAGCCATTGAAAGATGTTAGCCGTGTACCTGACCGAATTCGTCAGGACGTATCGCGCAGCCCTGGCGGCGATAGCCGTATCTATATGTTCAGCTGTGTTGGCTGTCATGCCGGAATGGATGGACTGGGTGGTGCTTATGCCAAGTACAACTACAACACTGACACCGGCTCACTGGACTATGCTCGAACTGACCAGGCGGCACTTGATGACACCTCACTAAATGGTTATTCGGCGGGCGGTATTGTTACCAAATATATACACAATTCTGACAATTTTAAACCCGGGTTTATTGCCACTGATGACAGCTGGATAAACTACTGGCGCAATGGTCAAAACAAACTACTTGGTTGGGGCAGCGCTCCTGATGCAGCAACTAACCCCAATATAAGCATCGACTCACGTGGCCACGCAACAGGTAATGGCGCAAAGTCTATGGGTGAAGAACTCGCCAATAGCCGAGCATTTGCAAGTTGCCAGGTTAAAAAAGCCTTTAAGGCTGTTTGTCTGCGCAATTCTGACGATTACGCTAATGACAGAACAGAAGTTAGCAGCATAACTGATGATTTTATGGCTGCTAATAACTACAGCATGAAAACTGTGTTTGCAAAAGTTGCAGCCTACTGTAAATAACCCCCTCACTGCTAAAAAATTAAATTATCAACAGTGAATTGTGATGAATAAATTTGGAGAAAAATCAGTATGAAACATGAGCGGAATTATTCAGCACCATTTGCTCTATTTTCGCGTGACTCGCACTCATTGCGCACGTTTTTGCGCTGCATCACCCTGGTGTCAGCACTAGGCGTTCTTGCATCATGCGGAGATAGCACCGAAGTAGAAACCAATACAAACAACGGCTCGGGCTCTACAGCTCCAAAGTATGAAGGTAACCCGCCTCGTACTGATGACGTGCAGGCGTTTAAAGATGAATTCTGGGACAATTTATCCGGTACCGACAGATGCGGTCAATGCCATACCACCGGTGGCCCAGCAACTAACTTTGCTTTTGTTGACTTAATAGATGTCAATACAGCCTATTCCCAGGCCACATCAACTAATAATCAGGGCCAATTACTGGTGAACCGCGATGACCCGAGTAGCTCGAGAGTTATTCTTAGAGTCGCCGAAGGACATAATTGCTGGGATGGCAACCCTGACAGCGTTTGCGCCACTCTTATTGAAGGCTATGTTACAAACTGGTTAAGCGGAACAACAACAACCGGTGCGCGAGGCATAGACCTTACAGCTCCACCTCTTGTTGCACCGGGTGACAGCCGTAACTTCCCCTTACTGGCAGATGACTCTCCTAGTTTTAAAGACACTGTATACCCTGTACTAACTGCCAACTGTGCAGAATGCCACTCTGATGCTTCAGATACGCCACAATCTCCATTCTTTGCTAGCGCCGATGTGACAGCTGCTTATGCAGCGGCCAGGTCAAAAATAAACCTGGACGTACCTTCTGATTCACGTTTTGTGACTCGTATAACAGAACTACATAACTGCTGGACGGCCGACTGTGATGTTGATGCCGCTGAAATGCAGCTTGCAATTGAAACATTTGCAAATGCTATTGTACCAACTCAAATTGACTCGAATTTAGTGACCAGCAAGGCAATAACATTTGCCACTGCAACCCTCGCCAGCGGTGGTAGCCGTTATGAAAATGACCAGATTGGACTTTGGGAATTTAAAACCGGCGAAGGTAATGAAGCATTTGATACCAGTGGTGTAGACCCTGCTATGAAATTAACCTTCAGTGGCCCGGTTAGCTGGATCCTGGGTTATGGTATTGATTTTTCTGGTGGCGGTAAAGCCCAGGCATCAACCGAAACCAGTAAGAAACTGACAGACCTGATTTCATTAACCAATGCATACAGTATTGAAGCCTGGGTCATTCCTGGCAACGTTACTCAGGAAGATGCACGCATTATCAGCTATTCAGCGGGTGATACCGCGCGTAACTTCTCTATGAGCCAAACACTTTATAACTATGAGTTTTTAAATCGCTCAAGTAATACTGATGCAGAAGGCAGAGAGTCACTGGTAACAGATGATGCCGATGAAGATCTGCAATCAGCATTACAACATGTTGTAATCACATTCGACCCCGTTAATGGTCGTCGCATTTATGTAAATGGTGTTTTTACTGACGATGTTGACTCGCGCACTTCAAAGGGCGGCTCACTGCTTGACTGGAACGACACCTATGCATTCGTTCTTGGCAATGAAGTAAGTGGCGTAGCCAATGCGTGGAATGGCAAACTAAGAATGGTAGCGGTTCATAACCGTGCACTTTCACAAACTCAAATCGACCAGAACTTTAGCGTTGGTGTTGGCCAAAAGTACTTCATGCTATTTTCTGTTGCCGAATTACTTGGCCTGGATGTAAATGTAGATAGTGCTTATGTCATGTTCAAAGTTGAACAGTATGACAACACGGCATACTTATTCCAGGAGCCGGTATTTATAAGCCTTAATGACACCTATACACCTGCTGGCAATATTGAACTGCAAGGCCTGCGCATCGGTGTGAACGGTAGAGAAGCAGTTTCAGGCCAGATGTTCGGGCACATGAATGAAACAATCAGTACGAATGATTACACCGTAAATGGCCAGCCCCTATCAAGACTCGGTACGGTTATCGCAGTGGAAAAAGGACCTGAATCAGATGAGTTCTTCCTGACATTTGAAAAGTTTGATACACACGAGAATCCTCGCGTCGAGGCTGAGCCTACACCTCCAGCCGCTGTTGCTGATGCAACCGCTGTTTCAGAAATAGGTGTAAAGACATTTGATGAAATCAATGCAAGCATGTCTTATGTAACAGGTGTACCTACTACAAACGCAACGATTGTTGATAAGTACGCTACTTATAAACAGCAGCTACCTGCCATTGAAAATATCACTGCATTTTTAGCCTCGCACCAGATGGGCATAGCTCAACTAGCCATGGCATATTGCAATGAACTGGTAAATGATAATACAGCCAGAGCTGCTTTATTCCCGGGTTTTGATTTTAGCCGTCCACCATCAAGCGCATTTGATGCTGCTTCACAGGACCTTATTATCAAGCCTTTGTTAACAGGACTGATGAATTACAACGCCGACCCTGCTAAGAACTTAAGCATAGACCCGGCTTATACAGATATTACAGACCTATATTCAGACTATAAAGGTATGCTTGGAGCTCCGATTACTAACTCTCAAACATTGACTAATGATGTCGGTAGCTACCCTTACACCAGTTTGATTGAAACACTGAAACAATGTCCAAGTGGTGGCTGTCTTGATGATAGTGCACGAACAGAAAAAATCGTAATCGCAACCTGTGCAGCCACATTAGGCAGCGCGATGATGCTTGTACAATAAGAGTGACACGAATGAATATTAAGAGGTATTTTTAATGACTAACAAACGCAAACCACTGGGTGTTAACGACCCTCTTCGTCATGCGGATCACTCTAGACCGACTTCGCGTCGCGACTTTGTTAAACAGGGATTTATAGCCGGACCTGCTGCTGTACTAACAGGTGGAGTTTTCGGGCTGTTTTCAAACCCCAGAGAGGCCCTGGCAGCTGTTTCTGCTGATCTTGAGCAGCTGACTATAGATATACCTGATAACGCCTGCAAATTAGGTGGCGTTGTGGATGGTACAGCTAAAATACCTTTTATCTGCTTTGATCTGGCAGGTGGCGCTAATTTCGCGGGTTCCAATGTGCTTGTAGGACAGGGTGGAGGGCAAATGGAGCTCTTATCAACCTCAGGCTACAGCAAAATGGGCTTGCCAGGTGATATGCTTCCATTACAGACCGAGATAGCGGGACAAGTGCTTAGTCCAGCGACAAGCGCTGACTTCACAAATGACCAGCTCGGTTTAAAATTTCACTCAGACAGCGCAATGTTATTTGGTATTCTGGAAAAATTCACGTCTGGACGTGCTGGTGGAGTTCATGCTGGAAAAACAGAAGGAACAGTCATTCCAGCACGCTCTGATAATGACACCGGCAATAACACTCATAACCCAATGTATGGTATCGCTAAAGCCGGTGCCGTTGGAAGCGCTGTTAAACTTATTGGTTCACGCAATACGGAATCAGGCGGAAACTCTATGGCACCTCCAGGGTTAATTGACCCTAAAATACGCCCAACAAAAGTTGACCGCCCTACCGATGTTACCGGCATGGTAGATGTGGGAGACCTTACCGCCATACTTAACTCTAAAGAAGATGTAACTGCTGTAATGGAAGCCATGGCTCGCATTAGTCATAAAAAACTTAAGCAGCCCGCTTTATCACCTAACGTTGGGATAACTCAGGACGAAGTTATTAAAGACCTGGTTAAATGCGGTTATATAAAAGCGGCTGATATTGCAGATCGATTTGCTGGCAAACAAGTTGATCCCGCTAAAGACACAAATATCGTAGGTACTGGCGGTATATTTAGCCAGACTGAATTTGACGATGACGGTGAGTTTAGAAAAACAGCCTCTGTTATGAAAATGGTGCTAGATGGATATGCCGGTGCAGGTAGCATCACAATGGGTGGCTATGATTACCACACAGGTGACCGCTCTACTGGCGAAATTCGTGATTTACGCGCAGGCCGTTGCATTGGCGCCTGCCTGGAGTACGCGGCCAGGGCGGGTTCACCATTAATGATTTATGTTTTCAGTGATGGGTCAGTAGCCAGCAACGGTACGCTCGATAATAGTATAAACGGTCGTGGCAAAGGCGTATGGACCGGTGATAATTCATCTACTGCCTGTGCATTCTTCCTGGTTTTTGATCCAAATGGCGGCATAACTGCATTTGACCATGGCGTAGATAGCTTACCCGATCCACACCAGATCGGCCGATTCTCAGCTGATGGTTCTGTTGTAACATCGGCTACACCTGCTGCAAATAACGTTAATTTACTGGTTAATACTGTACTGGCTAACTACATGTCGCTAAATGGTGATTTAGATACATTCGATAATGCAGATATGTTTGCCAATCATGGACTGGGTGACTTTAGAAAATACGTGTCATTCAACCCCATTGCTTAAACATTGGCATTAAATTTACAGGTTACCACTGCATGACGAGCAGGCGATTGGCACAACGGGCTTTACTCAGTATCGGCTTAATCATAGTTTGCAGTAATGTAAGTGCTCAATGGTTTACATATCAGCAAGCCATTATGGGCACACCTAACATTGTAGAAGTTTTCGCCGAAACGGCAAAGCAGGCTGAGTTGTGTAGCCAACGGGTGTTTAACGAAATGCACCGTATTGACGAATTGATGAGCCCGTATATTGAACAAAGTGAACTGGCTGAAATTAATCGTGATGCTTCTAAACGTGCGGTGAATATCAGCCGTGAGTTATTCGACCTGATCCAGAAATCAATCGAATTCTCTGAGCTATCAAATGGTGCATTTGATATTACATTCGCCAGCGTTGGGCACCTCTATGACTATCGCATAAAGCAACACCCAGGCGACGAACAAATAAAACAACAGCTAAAAGCGGTTAACTATAGAAATATACAGCTGAATAATACACAAACCAGTATTTCATTCAGCCATAAAGATACCCGCATTGATCTGGGTGGCATAGCCAAAGGCTACGCCGTAGACAATGCGATAAATATATTAAAAGATTGCGGCATCAATAATGCCCTGGTCAGTTCTGGAGGTGACTCCCGTATTTTAGGTGATAAAAAAGGTCGTCAGTGGGTGATGGGTGTAAGACACCCCAGAGATAAGAACAAGATTGTAGTGAGTATCCCGTTAAGTGATTCTGCTATTTCCACATCTGGCGATTACGAACGTTATTTCATAGAAAATGAAACACGTTATCACCATATTATTAAGCCCTCGACCGGGCGCTCCGCAAATCAGACATGGAGTGCCAGTGTGTTGGCAAATGAGGCAGTAACCAGTGATGCCTTATCAACCACACTGTTTGTGCTGGGTACGGAAAAAGCCCTGGAGCTCATCAATTCACTAGAGGGTATTGAAGCCGTCGTTATTGATGCTAAAGGAAAAATGTTTTATTCAAGCGGGTTAATGCCACCAACAAAGCACTAACTGCTTATAAATTGTAATCAATCAGCATAGCGCTGGTTTTGTTCAGGTTAAGTTTTATGCGTAACAATATTTCGAATTCCACTTCGGTCAAACTCCTTAAAAATAGTTTGCCACAGCTGCTTCTGTTACCACTTTTGCTAACAGGAGCCGGTTTACTTTCCGCTTGTGGTGGGTCGGAAACGGGCGCTGATCCGGGCATTGAAGAATTCCCTATCGCTTATGTAAAAAGATCTATCCTGGTGGATGATGATGGGCTGATTATACAACCTGATATTCGTCGCCCGTTACGCTCAACACCTGGCGGAGACCTGTTTTTAAAAAATCGCGCAGCGATTAGCGCGCAAGCTGTCAATATCACCGTAGGCATTACTAACGGACTGGGCGATGTAAAAGACCTGGACGTATCTAGCGATGGAAAAACCCTGATATTTTCTCTTTTAGAAGAAGACCCAACACCTAATGACGATTCAGATAATCCAAAATGGGACATTTATACCTATAACCGCGAAACTCGAATACTCAAACGCGTTATCGCTTCAGATATTCTCGCCTATGAAGGCGATGATATTGCACCCTATTTTTTACCCAATAACAGAATCGTATTTTCATCCAATCGTCAAAGCCAGTCGCGTGCAATTTTACTTGATGAAAGCTTAAGCAAGCCCCAGTTTTCTTCACAAGATGAAGACAACCGTGAAAAGGCATTAGTACTACATGTAATGGATACCGATGGCAGTAATATTGAACAAATTTCATTTAATCAAAGCCATGACCTGGACCCTGTTGTCCTGAGTAATGGCCGTATTTTATTCAGTCGCTGGGATAATATGAATCGTAATGATTCAATTAGTTTATATACCGTATTGCAGGATGGTTCAGACTTGCAGTCGTACTATGGTACCCATGACGAAAGCCATGCCATTCCCAATGTAGACGATAATAACTTACAGTTCATACAGCCAAGAGAATTACCTGACGGACGCATTATGCTAATGCAACTGCCCTTTTCCGGCTCATTTGCAGGGGGTGAAATTGCCATAGTTGACGGTGAAAACTATGTTGACCTGAACCAGCCAACTACAGTTAACAAACTCGTTTTAAGTGCGCCTGCCGTACAGAAAGTAACATCCGTTAATTTACCCTTCGACGGCAGTGCTGCCCTTGAAGGCCGCTACTCATCTTTTTATCCCCTGGATGACGGCACTAGTCGCGTACTTGTTAGCAAAGGTTTGTGCCAGGTTGAACTTGAAGCATTAGTCAATGTAAGCACAGACCCCAATGCGCCCACTCTTGAAACACTTCTTTGCGGTGATGAAAGAGCCGCTGAATTCCTTGCCATTCCTGATAACAGCGAAACTTATCCAGCCTATGGTATTTGGCTATATGATGCTAACAATGAAACAGAAAAACCTGTTGCCCTCGCAGAGGTTGGTAAGTTCCTGGGCGATGCCGTAGTTATGCGCCCTTATAATCGCGCAACGGTTAACCTGGGTAAGTCCGCTGCTGAGCTTGATACTGATTTAGAAAAAGAAAATGTTGGCTTACTTAATATACGCAGTGTTTATGATTTTGGAGCGGGCGACGGCTTATTTAATGGCTGCTTCCTTAACGTTTGTACAGACTCAGGTGTAACAAGTGTATTGGCACTTGGTGACCCTGCACTAGCTACGGCCGCACAACGACCAGCCCGTTACATTCGTTTAGTAAAGGCTGTTGGTTTACCGAATAGACGTGATCCTGATCTTGCCAACCCACCCGATCTGTCGGCTCGTGCATTTGGCCGTGGTGGTCGCGCACTGGGCATGAAAGAAATCATCGGCTATAGCCCGATTCAACCTGATGGCTCAGTACTTGTAAAAGTACCCGCCAATGTTG
>Ga0209345_10001937_pt1 | contig 23825 bp, 15 predicted proteins | sample Cruoilmetagenom7_FD_187294 | JGI IMG/M metagenome (GOLD analysis project Ga0209345, IMG submission 187294) | Oil polluted marine microbial communities from Coal Oil Point, Santa Barbara, California, USA - Sample 7 (SPAdes) (version 2) | ecosystem: Environmental > Aquatic > Marine > Oil seeps ...
CGCGAGCAACGCGGATTTGTTGGCGAAATGGCAGAAAATCGCGACCGAACTTGTCGAGGAAGCGGGTTTAAACCTAGCTTGGTCTACCCCCGCCGATCGGGGGGTACCTGCACTAATCTCGGATGCCATTCAGCACAATGTCCGCAACTTTCTTGGCGTAAGATAGCCGTGCTTCCTCGGTTTCGTCACGATTCCACATGTAGAACCAGTTGAGCATCCCAAATATTGACATCGTCGTTTGGAATAAATCTGTTTGGTCGGCTTTAAACTTGTCTGGAGAGATATTTTTCACCACGTTTGACATCTGCTCAATCATATCGCGTTGATATCCCCGCAATACCTTTTGCTGTTCTGGTGGAAGGAGCGGAATACCGGTCGCCTGCACACGATGTTCGTTGTCGGCTCCGTGGTAAGCCATCAAAACCTCCTTTACGAGCTCGCGCAATTGGTCCTCGGGTGAAAGATCTTTCCCGTCAACCAGAGCTAGACGGCCCTGTAACCCGCGCAGATAGGTTTCCAGCAGGTCATACAAAATGGCGTCTTTGCTATCATAATAATGATAAATGTTCGCTTTGGAGATATGGCATGCTTTTGAGAGCTGATTCATTGATGTGCGGTCAAAACCCGTCTCTGCAAATACCTGAGCCGCAGTCGTGAGAATTTGGCGGCGTTTTTGGCTATGATCTTTAGCAATAGTTCGTGCCACGGTTATTCCTTCGGTCGGTTATCTATAACACGTTTCGCTTTGCCTTCCGAACGCTCAATGCTGTCTGGGTCACCAACATTAATCTCGGTAGAAATTCCTACAGTGTCCTTGATGCGCTTAGAAAGCATCCGCGCCGCTGCTTTTTTGCTTAATTCATCAGCTGCGCCTAGGCCAGCTTCGACATGTACGCGCATCGCATCCATATGACCAGACCTGTAAAGTTCGATCTGAAAGTGTGGGGCAAGTCCACCTGTCGCCAAAACTTGCTCTTCGATCTGTGTCGGGAACACGTTAACGCCGCGAAGGATAATCATGTCGTCGGAGCGGCCTGTAATTTTTTCCATGCGACGCATTGATCGCGCTGTACCCGGCAACAGACGCGTAAGGTCGCGAGTTCTGTAGCGGATCATTGGCAGACCTTCTTTGGTCAACGTGGTGAATACGAGCTCGCCCATTTCGCCGTCTTCAACCGGTTCGCCGGTTTCAGGGTTGATGATTTCGGGATAAAAATGATCTTCCCAAATGTGCAATCCGTCTTTGGTTTCAACACATTCATTGGCGACACCCGGGCCCATGATCTCGCTGAGGCCATAGATGTCTACGGCATGCATATCGAACGCATCTTCAACTTCTTTGCGCATGGCATTTGTCCAGGGTTCGGCCCCGAAAATACCTACTTGCAGCGAGCTTTCGCGCGGATCCAGACCGACTTTGTGAAACTGCTCCAGAATGTTCAACATATACGATGGTGTGACCATGATGGTATGCGGCTTGAAGTCCTCGATCAACGTAACTTGCCGTGCCGTCATGCCACCAGACACAGGCACAACAGTCGCACCGAGGCGCTCAATGCCATAATGGGCGCCAAGACCGCCTGTGAACAAGCCATATCCATAAGCGTTGTGGACAATGTCACCCGCACGTGTGCCCGAGGCACGTAAGCTGCGGGCCACCATGTTGGCAAAAACTTCGGTGTCCCCTTTGGTGTAGCCAACAACAGTAGCTTTCCCTGTCGTTCCCGAGGAGGCATGAATTCTGACGATTTGTTCACGCGGAACCGCAAACAATCCGAACGGATAGTTGTCGCGCAAATCATTTTTAACGGTAAACGGGAACTTCGCTAGATCCGCAAGAGTTTTCAGATCGTCCGGATGCACACCTTTTTCGTCAAACCGTTGTCGGTACATAGGCACATTTTCATAGGCGTGCCGTAACGACCATTTCAGCCGCTCGAGTTGCAATGCCTGAATTTCATCACGCGAAGCGATTTCGATTGGTTCTAGGTCGGATGGTTTTGGTGACAAATTTTTCATACTTTTCCCACGTCTTGCTTATTCTTGAAAGTGTTGACCATTGATTATGAGCGAGAACCCACGGAACTCGGCAACTGTCAGGCCTTCGGGATTTGTGACTTTGACGTCATATATTCCATTTCGGCCATTGACGCTCACTTCAGTCGCGGTTGCAGTTAAACGTTCTCCGATTTTTGCTGCTGCCGTGTAGCTTATAACATTGTGTTGTGCGACGGCCGACAGGTTTCGGCTGTTGCATGCAAATGCAAATGCACTATCTGCCAATGCGAAAGTAATGCCTCCATGACACATCCCGTGGCCATTTGAATGGTGTGGAGCAACGACCATACTTATGACTGCGCGGCCTTCATCCACTTCAACAAGTTCCATACCCAACCATAAAGAGGCTTTGTCGTTTGACCACATTGCCTCGGCAGATTTTTCGGCACGTTCTTTGGGGGATAAGTTCATAGTTTCCCGCCGGTAAAATTTGATGGGCGCTTTTCGAGAAAGGCTGTTACGCCCTCCTGGTAATCTGAAGATTCACCACATTTCTTTTGATACTCCGCTTCGAGATCGAGCTGATTGTCAAAAGTATTTGAATTCGACGTCTGAATTGCCATTTTGGTGTGGCCAAGCCCAATGGTGGGGCCGTTCGCCAGTGAGGCAGTCAGGTTTCGCGCTTCTTCAAGCAATTGATCGTCTGGCAAAGATTTCCAAATCATTCCCCAGTCGGCTGCACTTGCGGAACTCACCGGTTCCGCAGTAAGTGTGATAGCTTTTGCGCGCGCCTCACCAATTAGATGTGGCAAAATCCAAGTACCACCTGCATCTGGCACAAGGCCTACTCTGGCAAATGACTGAATAAACTTCGCGCTTTCAGCAGCTATAACTATGTCGCAGGCAAGTGCGATGTTGGCTCCGGCACCGGCAGCAACACCGTTTACAGCACAAACCACCGGAAACTTTAATGATCTAATTAGCCGAACCAGCGGATTGTAAAAGTTGGTGATCGTTTGACTCAAATCGGGTGCAGAGGTCATTTTTAACGGGTCGCGGTCCGAGAGATCCTGTCCTGCACAAAAACCACGACCTGCACCCGTGATTAGAACTCCTCGTACCCCTTTATCTCGGGCGCTTTCAAGCTCCGAACGCAAAAGAAGGTGCATTTCTTCATTGAAGCTATTTAGTTTGTCTGGACGATTAAGCGTAATTTCGACCCAGTTATCATGGGTTTGGGTAAGGATCGTATCGCCCATCGCAGCCTCGTATGATGTTTTATTTCGACAAAGACTTGCATAAACCGGACGGTTGGTCAATAAATAGTTCAAACAATGAATCTGGAATTAGGCCCACTTTGATATGATGCAACATGCGCCGGTGTCTGTCTGCAACGAAGGTGACATAGCTTGGATTTGCATCAACAACCCTCTTGTTAATGCAACCTCGAATGCTGTGCGTCGCGGGCTCGAACTGACGCTTGGGCGGCTCGAAAACTGTAAAGTTGCGGTACTCTTCTGCGAGGGAAAAACGTTTGTTGCCGGTGGAGATATGTCGGAATTTGACTCACCTCCCGAGTCGCCACATTTACCGGACGTGGTTCAAGCAATCGAAGATAGTGTGACACCAGTAATCGCTCTTATGCACGGTAGTGTGTTGGGCGGCGGTTTCGAAATTGCAATGGCATGTGCTTGGCGGATTTCTACAGCTAATACCGTGTTCGGATTGCCCGAAGTAAACGTAGGTCTCGTACCCGGCGCGGGGGGTACACAAAGATTACCACGACTGATTGGCATGGAGGCAGCAGTAGATGTCGCTTGTGGAGGGAAAGTATTATCGGCAAACGACATGCTTGCGCTGGGCGGACTCGATTTGGTTGTCGAAGCAAATCTGAAAGACGCCGCAAGAGAATTTGTTGCATCGTTGCCGCAGAGACCTTTGCCGGTAACTGCCAGAGATGTCACTGAATACGATAATGCTGCTGTTGTGGACAAGTTTCAGAAATTAACTTCACGCGCCAAAGGGCAGCAATCGCCAAAACACAATATGGATGCTTTGAATTGGGCAACACTTCCTTTCGCCGAAGGGCAACCTCGCGAGCGTGCATTGCATCTTGAATTGCGTAATTCGGCAGAATCTCGCGCCTTGCGCCATGCTTTCTTTTCGGAAAGAGCGGCTGCGAAGCCGGCCGCGATATCGGATGCAACCCCGCGAGAAATCAAAGAAATAACAGTCGTTGGCGGTGGTCTAATGGGGGCTGGTATTGCCACCAGAATGCTTACTGCAGGGCTTTCCATCACCCTGATCGAGCGTGACGATGAATCTGCTAACCTCGCGCAGACTAGTGTCGTTAGCTTACTGGATGGTGCATTAAAACGTCGGAAAATCACCGAACAGGCGATGCGTAAGATGCTTGCCAAGTTCCGCACATCGACCAGTTACAGCGATGCAAAATGCGCTGATCTTGCCATAGAAGCTGTTTTCGAGGACGTTGCGATCAAAGCAGAAGTGTTTAAAAAATTGGATCATGTGGTATCCGACTCCACCATTTTGGCAACGAATACTTCGTACCTCGATCCACGCGATATTTTCGAAGGTATTTCGAATCCTAATCGTTGTCTTGGTCTGCATTTCTTTAGTCCCGCACATATTATGAAACTGTTGGAAGTCATTAAAACTCCGGCAACTAGCCCAGAAGTTCTCGCATCTTGCTTTGCGTTGGGCAAACCCTTGCGCACTGTCTCGGTTCTGTCTGGTATTTGCGACGGATTCATTGGCAATAGAATGCTGGCCGCATACCGGCGTGAAGCAGACTACCTGCTTGCTGATGGTGCATTGCCATTTCAAATCGATGCGGCGATGCGTGGGTTCGGGATGCCAATGGGACCTTACGAGCTCCAAGATTTGACAGGTTTGCAGATCGCTTGGGCTACCCGTAAGCGTCAGGCGAAAAATCGTGACGGCAACGAAAGATACATCGAGATCGCGGATCAGCTTTGTGAAATGAACCGCTTTGGTCAGCGAAGTGGGAAGGGGTGGTACTCCTACGTTGAGGGGAGTCGCACACCGCACAGAGATGAAGAAGTTGAAAATATGATCATAGAGTATTCAACAGCAAACGGAATTCAACGGCGAGATTACAGTAACGAACAAATCGTGGACCGAATGTTGGCTGTGCTTGTGAATGAGGGTGCATGCATCGTGGAGGAGGGCATAGCCGAGCGCATGTCCGACATCGATATGGTGCAAATACACGGCTACGGGTTCCCGCGCTGGCGCGGTGGACCAATGATGTACGCCGATAATATGGCTTGGGACGCCATCGCAACTACTATGCGGAAAGTCTCTGATGAAGCTCCTAATTCCTGGAAACTTGCGGAAAGGTTTTCTTAAGAATGGGGTTAAAGCCAATTTCTATGGGAGGATACGATGGCTAAATTTACTAAACTGACAACACTTCTGGCGGGCGCAGCGATAGCGTTTTCCGGTGCTGCGGCAACTGCTGCTGAATACACTCTGGTGATTTCCAGCTGGGCACCGCCCACGCACGGCATCAACGCAATGATGTGGCCGAAGTTTACCGAGATGGTGGAAGAAGCCACAGGCGGCCGAGTTACTGCGGAACTTAAAATGGGTATCGCTCCACCACCGGCACAGATGGATCTGGTCCAAGATGGTGCCGCAGATGCGTCGATCATTTTCCACGGTTATCAACCTGGTCGTTTTGTTGCGTCCAAACTGATCGAACTTCCGGGTTACGAAGGCTCCGCTGAAGCCGCGTCTGTTGCTTACTGGCGTACACACGAAGCAATCCTAAGTGATCTTGACGAGCACCGCGGTGTTAAACTGATCGCGCTCCACACACATGGTCCGGCTCAACTTCATTCCGGTGAGGAAATCACATCATTGGATCAGGTTGCGGGTCTAAAAGTTCGTATACCAGGTGGTGTTGGCGGTGACGTTGGTGCAGCCTTGGGCGCGACCGGAATTCAGGTTCCGGCACCAAAAGTTTACGAGACGCTAGCGTCAAACGCAGCTGACGGCGTTGTTATGCCGATGGAATCTCGTAAGGGCTTCAAGTTGACTGAAGTTGCGCAGAATGTATTCGAAGTTCCAGGCGGTTTGTACCGTGGTTCCTTCGCGTTCATCATGAACGAAGATACGTTCGCAGATCTTCCATCTGACCTTCAGGCAGCACTTGACGAGCAAGTGTTCGGCGAACCGCTCAGCCGTGAGTTGGGCAAGATCTGGGACGAAATTGATGCGATTGGACGCGAGGCAACTTTAGCCGCAGCAGACAATTCCATTAACGTAGCCAGCGATGCCGATCTCGCTAAGTTTAATGAAATCGCCGAGGGTGTAATAGCCGATGTGATTGCAGAAGTAAGTGCTGCGGGTATCGATGCCCAGGAAGCATATGAAATGATCAGTGCAGAAATGGCTGCTAACTGATCTTTTAACCAAAAACGGGCAGTAGTTCTCTATTGCCCGTTCCATTTTCTAACCGGGAGAAGCAGCAAATGGAGCGTTTTCTATCGTTGATTCATAGAATCAGCCATATCCCCGCTTTCACTGCCGCGACGGCCTTGTTCGTCTTGATGATTATGACGTTTTGCGATGTAATTTTGAGGTCGGTTTTCAACTCGCCCATCGAAGCGGCTACAGAACTGACGCGAATCTTGATGGCGATCACAGTGTTTTCTGTTCTTCCAATAATTTCGTCGACCGAACGACAAATCGCGGTCGATCTTACTGATCCGATATTCGATCACTTTCGAATTTCCCGAATACGTGATGGTTTGGTCCATCTTGCTAGCGGTGTGATGTTGTACTGGCCGATTTTGCGTATCTGGGCTCTTGCCGAACGCACCCGCGAATATGGAGATGTGACAGAATACTTAGCAATCCCGCAGTACCTCGTCGGCTGGTTTATAGCCTTTGCGACAGCAATCACAGCGGTCTCAATGATCTTCACAGGCTTTTTATATTTGTTTTCGCCTAAACTTCTGGAGCGTTCGCTATGACGGTCGCATTAATCGGTTTTATGATTGTACTGGTTCTCGTACTTGTTCGTCTGCCCATAGTTTTTGCAATGGGATTGGTGGGTACATTTGGGTTTGCCTACGAGCGCGGCGGAAGTATTTTTTCCGAGCGCGGTTTAAACGCGGCAATGTCCATGGTCGGACGGCAGATTACTGATACTGCTCAAGATTATGGGCTTTCGGTTATTCCGCTTTTCATTCTGATGGGACTGTTCGTAAATAAAGGTGGCCTGAGCCGCGAGCTTTACGCCGTTTCCAACGCCTTTCTGGGACATATGCGCGGCGGTCTCGCAATGGCCACGGTTGCGGCCTGTGGTGGGTTTTCGGCAATTTGCGGATCCTCTCTTGCGACGGCAGCAACAATGGCCAAAGTCGCAATGCCAGAGATGCGCCGCTACGGGTATTCCGATTCACTTTCAACGGCGTCTATCGCTGCGGGCGGGACACTTGGAATTCTTATTCCACCCTCGGTAATTCTCGTTATCTATGGAATTATGACAGAGACTTCGATCGGGAAGTTGTTCATTGCAGGAATCATACCCGGTGCGATCGGTATTCTTTTTTACCTGTTTGCCGTGCGTTGGACCGTGTTTCGGAATCCAGATTCCGGACCTGCCGGCGAACGCTCCAGTTGGGGCGAGCGTATTCGAGCGCTTCGTTCGGTCTGGGCTGTGCTATTGCTGTTCTTTCTGGTCATCGGTGGTCTCTATGGCGCACTGGATTTCGAACCACTAAATCTAACTTTCTCGCCAACCGAAGCCGCCGGAATGGGCGCGACCGGGGCTTTCCTGATTGCGCTCGCGCGCGGTGGGCTGACGCTCAAATCAACTTTCGTGACCCTAAAAGAAACCGCCTATACCGCGGCTTCACTGTTTGCGGTACTAATTGGGGCGCAGATTTTCTCAAATTTTGTGAACTTTGCAGGATTACCCGAAGGTCTTATTAATCTGGTTACTGCTTACGACGTTTCCCCATTTGTCGTCATGTTGATGATTCTTGGGATATACATTGTTTTGGGATGTGTATTTGAAAGCCTCTCGATGCTTTTGCTAACCGTGCCGATATTCTTCCCATTGGTCATTTCGCTTGGTTATGATCCCGTATGGTTCGGTATTGTGGTGGTTGTCGTGACGGAGATAAGCTTGATCACCCCACCAGTAGGCCTCAATGTATTCATCCTTAGAGGGGTTGTCGGTGACGTCAGTACGAGCACCATTTTCAAGGGCGTTACGCCGTTCTGGATATCGGACATTTTCCGTCTGATGTTAATTGTACTGGTACCCGCCGTCGTTCTTTTCTTACCCAACCAGATGTAGGGTGACTATATGGAATTCGAATTGACCAACCCGACGGAAGGGTTTCACGACAATCCTTACGATATTTATAGAAAACTTCGCGACGATTCCCCTGTGCACCCGCAGATGGACGGTTCTTTCATAATATCGAGGTATGAAGATCTGGATACAGTTTACAGGGACACAAAGCGATTTATCTCTGACAAAAAGGAAATGTTTGGCCCAAAGTTTGGTATCAATTCGCCGCTATATGAACATCACACCAGTTCGCTAGTCTTTAATGATCCACCTTTGCACACGCGCGTGCGCAAAATAATGGTTGGTGCCATGAACCCGCGCGCTCTGGCGCAATTGGAACCAAGCTTGACATCTTTGGTTGATACGCTTCTGGACAATATGGTCGACCAGTCAGAAGTTGATTTGATTGAGTCATTTGCAGGTGCAATTCCAATCGAAGTTATTGGCAACCTGTTCAACATTCCGCATGAAGAAAGAGGACCACTTCGGGATTGGTCGCTTGCTATACTGGGCGCGCTGGAGCCCAAACTCTCCCAAGAACTACGGGATTGGGGAAACACCTCGGTGACCGATTTTACCGATTTTCTTGATGTCATTGTTTCTGATCGTCGAAAAAATCCAGGTGACCCTGAAGTGGATGTATTGACCCGCTTGATGCAATCTGACGAAGGAAAGCTGTCTGCGACCGAGTTGTATCAGAACTGTATTTTTATCTTAAACGCGGGGCACGAGACCACAACTAACTTGATTGGAAACGCATTGGCGCTTCTGGATTTCGACAACGATTCTCGTACGCGTCTGCTGGAAGAACCCACCCTGATTGCCACTGCAGTTGACGAATTCTTGCGTATGGAAAGCCCGAACCAACTTGGCAACAGATTGACGACCGAACCGATGACCCTTCACGGAACCGAGATTCCAAGGGGAGCCAACCTACATCTATGTATTGGGGCAGCGAACCGTGACCCACGCCAGTTCGACAATCCCGACACAATGGATTTGGCGAGACGGCCAAATAAACATTTAGCCTTTGCGGGTGGCGCTCATACCTGCGTCGGTCTGACTCTGGCTCGTATGGAAGGTCGCATTGCTATCGGTCGCTTCGTGGAACGATTTCCAGAATATTCAATAATAAATGGCGCCGAACGCGGTGGGCGAATTCGTTTCCGAGGCTTCGCCAAATTACCCGCTCAAATAAACTAAGGATAAAACGATGTCAGTACAGCAGATTTGCAGTTTTGCAGCAGGTGAATGGATCGCGCCGGGTCCCGGTGCACGTGTGATTTCCAGCGCGATCACCGGCGAAGTAATAGCCAAAGCAGGAAATGCTAATCTCGATTTTCAAGGCATGCTGGATTATGGCCGAAATATTGGCGGCCCCGCCCTTCGCGCTATGACTTTCCATAATCGCGCGCGTATGCTCAAAGCGCTGGCCACGCATCTGTCCAAATTCAAGCAGGCACTCTACGACATCAGTTTTGATACGGGCGCTACCCAGTCTGACCACATGATCGACATTGATGGAGGTGTTGGTACGCTTTTCGTTTTTGCGTCGAAGGGTCGTCGAGAGCTACCGGATTCACAGATATACCTTGACGGTAATGTCGAGCAGCTTTCCCGAAACGGCACATTCTTAGGGCAGCATATATGTACCTCGATGCAAGGTGTCGCGGTCCAAATTAACGCGTTCAATTTTCCCGTTTGGGGGATGCTCGAAAAACTGGCCCCGTCACTGCTCGCAGGTGTACCTGCCATCGTCAAACCGGCAACCGACAGTTGTTACGTAACCGAGGCCTGCGTGCGTATTATGGTTGAAAGTGGCATTCTTCCAAAAGGTGCGGTTCAACTAATAACCGGCGGCACGGGTGATCTATTGGATCGGTTGGGAATGCAGGATATTGTTAGCTTCACCGGCTCCGCGCAAACTGCGCTTAGCTTGCGGTCGGCACCAAACATTCTAGAAAATTCTATTCGCTTCGTTGCCGAACAAGATAGTCTGAATGCTTCGATTTTAGGACCGGACGCCGAACCGGGCACGCCGGAATTTGACTTGTTTGTAAAAGAGGTTCAGCGCGAAATGACAACAAAAGCTGGGCAGAAATGTACGGCGATCCGTCGGATTATTGCGCCTGAACCTTTTGTTGAGGCTGTTATCGAGCGCCTGTCGGCGCGCCTGTCAAAAACGGTGATTGGAGACCCGCGCAACGAAACTGTGCGTATGGGAGCGCTGGTTTCCTATAGCCAAAAACGCGATGTTCTGGAAAAAGCCGGGATTATTGGCACTGAAGCGACTCGGGTGTTTGGTGATCCGGAAAATTTTGACGTGGTGGGTGCTGATGCCGGCAAAGGCGCGTTCGTTCCTCCTATGCTGTTCCACTGCGAAGACCCTGATAATGCCAAGCGCGTGCACGACACCGAAGCATTTGGTCCGGTCTCGACAGTTATGGGGTATCGAGATGTGGATCATGCGATATATCTTGCCAATCGCGGCGAAGGTAGTCTCGTTGCTTCGGTCATTACGCACGACACACAGGTTGCGCGTTCGGTTGTTCTTGGCGCGGCCGCCTTTCACGGTCGGTTATATTTCAACAATCGCGATTCAATGAAGGAAAGCACCGGACATGGTTCGCCTCTGCCTCATATGGTTCACGGTGGCCCCGGACGTGCTGGCGGTGGCGAAGAAATGGGTGGCATCCGCGGTGTCATGCACTATATGCAGCGCACCGCAATACAGGGAAGCCCCGACATCCTGTCCGCGATCGGAGAAAGCTGGATTCCCGGTTCTGCTGAATTTTCAAAGCCAAGCCATCCGTTTACGCGTAAGTTTGGCGAGCTGGAAATTGGCGATACGATCAATACAGAAGAGCGTAAAGTTTCGCTCGAAGATATCGATCATTTCTCCGAGCTCACCGGTGATACTTTCTATGCCCATATGGACGAAAAAGCCGCAGCGGCTAATCCGTTCTTTCCGGGCAGAGTAGCACACGGCTACTTGCTTCTGTCTTTTGCTGCTGGGCTATTTGTTGAACCAAATCCTGGCCCGGTTCTTGCCAATACCGGTCTGGACAACCTGCGTTTTATGAAGCCCGTGGTCGCTGGAGATAGTATAAAGGTACGTTTAACTGTCAAGAAAAAGACCAAACGTAACGAGGAATATGGCGAGGTCAGATGGCATGTAACGCTGACCAACCAAGATGACGAATTGGTGGCGCAATACGAATTGCTAACGATGAACGCATACTAATTTGCACGTTACGATAAGCCAGGCAAGACTCTGGCTTATCTGCTAGAAGTAGTATTGCCGCAATTGGCATTACCAGATTAAGCTTACCCGGGCCGGAAATGCTCTCACATAGCCTCAAACTATGACAAAACTACGTCGGTTTTTGTTACTCAAAAACGTCCCCATGATCACTCGACTTGCCGTCTGTTGTATGTGCGTTTCCTGCTTTCCCTTTGTAATGTCGAGGATTGCTGCATGAGCGGGTATTGATGTCAGCCTTGAAACCACATGCTTCCGTTGTAATAGATTTGGTACGGTGTTTGCCGCCAAAATCTTCCGACGGTAAATTGGCAGGATTCGTGTCACTCAAATTGGAAGTGGCACTTGGACGAAGTGTTCGTGAAAGCCAACGGTGATCCGCATTATCTCCGGCGCCGAATTTGCGCTTATAGTAACTTAGCCGGCGGTTTTGTTTTGACGTCCAAGTGTAGAAATCCGTGGTACTTCAAACGTGATGATGGCGCGTCCTACTAGTCTACGGGCTCGTGCACCTTCCCAGTCGCTTGACAATAGCAGATCAGGTAAAGGTCCGTGGCGTAAGCGCAATCGCCGCCATTGGTGAAGAACGATCAGCCGGAGTACCGTCGCTTCGTCGATCCCCAAAGGAACCTTTTTTTCCAGTATCGCTTCGAGCAAATTCGCCAACCGCGAATAGTCGAGACGCAACTCGCAGGGCGCGACAAGGTTCTCCAGCCACACAGGAAGGTCGCTGGGGCAAAACGAAAATACAAGAAAATCCTCGGGCAGACCGTCGGCTGAATCGGGTACGATTGCTTCGCGTGGAGAGAGAAGGATCGAATCGTCGGGCATCAGTTCCGAGAAATCTGGTGCAGCAACAGAAGGCGGAGCGAGGACGAAGTAGACAGGGATATTTTCGGGGATATCCTTGGGATAAACAATGGATCTTACCGATCGAGTTTTTTCCCAACCATGTTCGGAAATGAAGTGATGAGAGGTTCGTCCCTCCTTCTCTGTGCGAATCCAACCATCTCGTCGCAGCCGATGAAGGGCAACGCGTAGCGCTTGATTGGAAATTCCCAATCTACTCACCAAAAGGCTTAGGATCGGGCCCGAGATACTGTCCTCAGGGCTTCTGCAAAGATCACCCATGATCGTAACGATAACGGACCAGGCTTTCAGTGGCCCGCAAGCGGCGAGTGCATCGATATCATTCTGATAACCCTGCGAATCCATATCCCAAGTTTAGTCGGGCTACGACTTTGGCTCAATAGGCTTTCATGGTCAGCAGTTCGCTTTCTGCCGGCAACTCTTAACAAAAGAGCCTCTGGCAGGGTAAGGAGTGATCGCTGTGCTTTACCGGCATTGAGCTCGGGGAACTCGCAGCGATAATGCCCGCCGTAGGACTCTGCCCGAAGTAGGGCGGCAGCGGTCATAACTGTGGTGGCGGCTAGCATATTTGCAGGATCGGTTGATTTGTTTTGATTTTCCGTATCCGGTTGACGGATAGTGCGTAGTGGCACTGTCAGAAGAAACCGGCTTGAGGCGGGCCGGGCAGTCGGCTGGCTATTTCGTGCGAGAAAACGCAACCCATTCCGCTATTTAAAAACCAGCCTCGAGATCATCCACCTGGCGGTGATGCTCTACGTTCGGTTACCACTGTCGCTTCGAAACGTCGAGGAGTTGCTGCACGAATGTGGTATCGACGTGAGCCACGAAACGATCCGGTTTTAGTGGATCCATTTTGGGTCAATGTTTGCGTTTGAAATTCGGAAGAAGAGCGCCCAACAACTGCGGCATATTCCAACTGGCAGTGGCATCTGGACGAGGTGTTCGTGAAAATTAATGGCGAAACACACTACCTTTGGCGGGTTGTGGATCATGAAGGAGGGGGGCTGGATACTTATGTGACGAAGCGCTGAGATCGCAAATTTGCACTGAAATTCCTCAGAAAATCAATGAAACCTACGGCCAACCCTATACCATTGTGACTGATGAACTCCGGTCATATGGGGCCGCAATGGAGGTCATCGGCAATACGCAGAGGCAGGAAAACAGCCGTTGGCTGGACAATCGAACAGAGAATTCCCACCAGCTATTTCGATGAAGAGAGCGCGCAATGCAACGCTTCCGCAGTATGCGAAGTTTGCAGAAATTCGCCACGCTCATTCCATCGTTCACAACAATTTAAACTGGAGCGCCATCTCAACGCACGCGCCAGTTTCAAGCCCAATCGCACCGTTGCTCTTTCCGAGTAGCGCCAGCTTTGATCCGGGTGAGTTCACGCTTGCAGCGGCAAACTGAGACTGGTTCCAATTAGTCTGACAGCACCCCTACAATGCTTCAGCGAGTGCAGACTTTGATAACAATGATTGCTTCATCTGAAGCGGGGCTGAGAATACTAAATATGCGAAAGAAGGAATAGTCTCTACAGTATGATTGAAGAGGCCGTGGGCCAGTTCCGAACAATGGTGGTCCAAGAGCAAATCTAGGCGTTTAACTGATCTGCAAGAGTTCAAATCTTAACCGGCTTTGACGAAGGCAGATTGACGGGCGTGACGTCAACAAGTGGTCATTGGCGCACGTGTAGCGAATTCACGCTTTGTCCGAACAGCAGACATTTAGTGCTCTCGAAATACCGCATCTTACGCCAAGGTCTGCTTTTTTAATGTTACAGTGCAGCTTTCTTTTCTTTTGTGAGCGGCTGCTATGGGCTGGAAGCGGCCTAGGTAACTATGGGCGGGAAGCGGTCGTTCGTTGCGGGTAGGACGAATGTCCGCCTTACTACTTCTTCGACGCCTCATCGCGTAGGTTTGTCGTTCGAATCTGCCGCATGAATGTATCCGGACAAGGTTTAGGTTCATAAATCTGATAAGTTTCTTGCAGGATTTTTGCGTGATCAGTGCCTTTCCGTATCATTACCCGCATATCTTCATAAAAACTTACCAAAATTGCACACATTACGCATGTGATTTCTGCAATATAGGATGATATTGTGCTAGGGGAAAACACCGATGAATAACAACATACACGTCTACCAATCCATTTCTCGCGCGGTCTATGATCACGGGATTGATATTATGTTTGGACTGATGGGCGACGCCAACCTATTTATGGTGGACAGCTTTGTTCGCGATTGCGACGGACGATTTGTTCCGGCGGCCCACGAGGGCAGTTCGTTGTTGATGGCGTTGGCCTATGCCCATGTCGCGGGGATAGTAGGCGTGGCGACAGTGACGCATGGGCCGGCGTTGACCAATTGCATCACTGCGCTGACGGAAGGTGCGCGGGGACATATTCCCATGGTTCTACTTGCCGGTGATACGCCCGTGTCCAGCCCGCGTCACTTGCAGAGTATTGATCAGCGTGAGCTCGTTAAGGCAACAGGCGCCGGGTTCGAACAAGTGCGTGCGCCTGACACAGTTAGCATGGATGTTGCACGTGCCTTCTATCGGGCACAGGTTGAACGCCGCCCCATCGTTCTGAATATGCCTGCCGACTTTATGTGGCAGGAGGTGACCCACGAGGTTCGGGTGCTCGACATATTCACGGCGCCGGGCGGTGTGGCTCAGGGCAACATTCTGGATGATGCCATCGGAATGATCGCTTCGGCGCGCCGCCCGCTGATCCTGGCCGGTGGAGGCGCTGTCGCGGCGCGGGATCAGTTGATTAAACTCGCCGACCGGTTGGAGGCACCGCTCGCGACGACCCTAAAGGCCAAGGGGCTGTTCAATGACCACCCTTACAACATCGATATTTTCGGCACACTTTCCACGCCTGCGGCTTACGAACTTATCGCCAAATCGGATTGCATCGTTTGTTTCGGCACCGGGTTGCACGACTTCACCACTGACTGCGGTAAATTGATGAAAGCCAAACGGATCATTCAGGTGGATGTCGAACCAACGGCCATCGGTGGCGGGCTACACCCTGACGCAGCGCTTGTAGCGGATGCGGGCCTAACAGTTGAGGCCATTCTTTATTGGCTGGATGAGGCCGAGATCCCGTCGAGCGGCTTTACCCGCGAATTGGATATCGAGATGCTCACCGCGCATCCCGTGGGGCCAAACAAAACTGCCGATAACTGTATCAACTATGTTCATGCGCTGGAACGGCTGGAAAAGGCGCTGCCGACGGATCGGGTTCTCGTAACTGACGGCGGGCGGTTTATGACCGAGGTTTGGTGCCGCATATCCGCCCCTAATCCGCAGAGCTTTGTCGCCACAACGAACTTTGGCTCTATCGGGATAGGCCTGCAAGAAGCCATCGGCGCGGGGCTTGCTGTGCCAGATCGGCCCGTTGTGCTGTTTATCGGTGATGGCGGGTTCATGATGGGCGGAATCAACGAATTTAATACTGCCGTTCGCCTTGGTCTTGACCTTATCGTTATTGTCGCGAACGATTCCGCTTATGGTGCGGAACATATCCAGTTTCTAGACCGAAAGATGGACCCGAGCCTGACAGAATTCCACTGGCCCTCGTTCGCCGAGGTCGCCACGTCGCTTGGCGGTCAGGGGATCGAAGTTCACACGAACGAGGGCCTGGAAACAGCGCTTGCGGTACTCGAAGTCCGCAAGGGCCCTATTCTGATTGAACTCCGCCTCGACCCGCACGATGTGCCGCGCATGCGTGTTTGATAACGCTTTCGGTCGGTATTGTAATCTGGGGCAATGAACTACAACTTTATCCGGATTGCCGATATTGGGCCTTTAAAAGGTACTGTCAGACAAAACTTAGTTGAAGAGGAGAGGTGGTGAACTTGGCGTCGCCGGATGACAAAACCGAGCCCTTTTCGCTATTTCAAAACTTCGCCGAGATCATTCGCCTTGCCGTGATGTTGTACGTTCGCTTCCCACTATCGCTCCGGAATGTGGAGGACTTGCTTCACGAGCGCGGGATAGACGTTAGCCATGAAACCGTACGGTTTTCGTGGACCAGATTTGGTCCGATGTTCGCCGCCGAGATCCGCCGTAAGCGAGCCAACCAGATGCGTTCATATTCAAATTGGCAATGGCATTTGGACGAGGCGTTTGTGAAGATCAATGGCGAGACACACTACCTTTGGCGAGCCGTCGATCACGAAGGAGAAGTGCTGGAAACCTATGTTACTAAGCGGCGAAATCGCAAAGCCGCATTGAAATTCATGAGAAAATCAATGAAACGCTTTGGAAACCCAAATGTTATCGTGACGGACAAACTGCGTTCTTACGGTGCCGCAATGAAGGTAATCGGTAACGCCAATCGTCAGAAAATCAGCCGCTGGCTGAACAACCGGGCCGAAAACTCCCACCCGCCGTTTCGACGACGGCAACGCGCGATGCTTCGGTTCCGGCGGATGCGAAGTTTGCAGAAATTCGTCACCGTTCACGCTTCCGTCCACAACCATTTCAACCAGGAACGACATCTTTACAGCAGAACCAATTTCAAGCTGAACCGCACCGCCGCTCTTGCCGAGTGGCGCCAACTTGGCGTGGCATAGGGGACAGCTCGACTGTCCTTGCTGAGACTGGTTCGCATTCGTCTGACAGCACCGCCAGCCAGACCAGTCTCTTACGGTGAGTTCGCTTGCGGGTGTTGTCAGAGGCAACCCCGTTGAAGTGAGGAGGGCGGCTGAATAAACTTGTTGGATTATCAAACTCAATCCATTTTGCTATTTTAAAAACCTGACCCGAGATCATCCGTCTTACTGTGATGTCGTACATTAGTTTTCCGCTTTCGCTTCGAAACGTTGTGGTTTGCTTCACGAACGTGGGATCGAAATCGGCTATGAAACCGTACGGTTCTGGTGGAAAAGATTTGCTCCCAAATTTGCCGCCGAGACTTGGTGGAAACGGATCAATCGCATGCGTTCTTGCTCAAATTGTCAGTGGCATTTGGGCGAAGTGTTCGTGATTACCAACGACGAGACTCACTTTCTTTGGCGGATAATGGATCATGAAGGCGAAGTTCTCGAAACCTGTGTTGCAAAGTGTCGGGACTATATGGCGGCATTGAAATTCCTCAGAAAATCAATGAAACGCTACGGCTCCCCCAAGGTGACTATTGCCGATAGATCGCACTCGTGCGCAGTTGTTATGAAGAATATAGGTAATACCTAAAAACAGAAGATTGGCCGCTGGAAGAATGGCTGATCAGAGAATTCATACCTTCCGTTTCGTCAACGAGAGCGAGGCTTGTTGCGATTCCGGCGTGCTCGAAGTTTACCTCTACTCATTCTTCAATCCACAACCATATTAGTCAGAAACGACATCTCTAAGACCGACAACTTATCAAGCTCAACCGCACCGCTGTTCTCTTCGAGTAACAGTTGTTTTGTTCGGCATAGGTTCCATCGCATTGCGGGAAATTGAGCCGTGTCCGAATTGGTCTGACAGCACCATTTAGGACTATTATGTTAGTGACTTGTCACTACTCGCTGGACGAATAAATTACATTGGTTTAGCGTAAGTTCGATAAATGCAGGACGCTTCCTGCGCGCCAAAAACAATTTCCAGTTGCGCGCACCGAGCCCGATTGAAGGTTATGATAAACATGAAATTTCTTATCCGCAGCCTTGGTGGCTTGTTTGTTTTTGCTGTTACTTTAGGGTTTCTGTTACTAGCTGGCGGGCAGATATTTCTGGCAATGCAGGCTGCACAAAATGATGGCTCTTCAGCGCGAACGCCACGTGAACGGATGTTTTCTGTCAACGTTGACACGCTCGAAGCAGTTACAACAACCCCAGTCATAACTTCATATGGCAATCTGGAAAGCTGGCGCTCGCTAGAGTTACGGTCTTCGGTTGCTGGTAAACTGGTAGAGTTTGCACCAGAATTCCGGGACGGTGGAATTGTGACCGCCGGGCAGGTGTTATTCCAGATCGATCCGACAAAACTTGAAACCACGGTAGCTTTGGCTGAAATTGATGTAGCTGAAGCCAGAGGCGAAGTGGCCGACGCAACAGCGGCTTTGTTGCTTTCACAGGCTGAAATGGATGCGGCACAGGCGCAGTTGACCCTTCGCACACAGGCGTTGGAACGGCAGCAGGATTTGCAGTCGCGCGGAGTAAGTACAGAATTGGACGTGGAATCCGCCGTGCTGGCGCAATCCTCGGCTCAGCAAACACTGGTAGGGCGGCAGCAAGCGAATGCACAGGCTGTGACGCGCAGCGCCCGCGCCGAAATCACGTTGAATCGCAAAGAAATCGCACTTGAGGAGGCTCGCAGGATGCTTGCAGAAGCCAAGGTTACTGCGAGTTTTGACGGGGTGATGAGCGAAGTTACAGCCGTCCTAGGGCGGCTCGTGTCTGCTAATGAAAAGCTTGGCGTGTTGATTGATCCGTTCGCTCTGGAAGTGGCGTTTCGTGTTTCCAACACCCAGTTTGCGCGGTTGCTTGACGATGGCGGCGAATTGCGCCGGTCCAAGGTTCGGCTGATCCTTACCTACGGGAGCACCCGCGTCGAGGCGGACGGAAAAATCGAACGGGCCGGTGCCGAGGTTGGTGACGGACAGATTGGACGGGTTCTCTATGCGCGTGTACTGAATGCAGATGCGTCGTTGTTGCGTCCCGGAGATTTCCTGACGGTAGAAATACCTGAGCAGCCTTTGGACAATGTAGCGGTTATTCCAGCTTCGGCGGCCACTGCCGACGGTCGCATATTGCTGCTTGGTGACGGCAACCGACTTGAAGAAGTTACAGCAACCCTTTTACGCCGTCTGGGCGATGAGATCGTAGTTTCGGATGTCCCGTTTGGGCGAACGTATGTGATCGAACGCTCGTCGCAAATCGGAACGGGTATTCAGGTCAATCCGCTTGAACCAGTTTCGGCCGAAGAAGCTGCCGCGATAACCGCCGCACCTGCGGCCGAGCCAGAAATGATCACCCTAGATCACGAACGCAGGGCCAAGTTAATTGCCTTTGTCGAGGCTAACCAAAGCATGGCGGCGGATTCCAAGGCGCGCATACTTTCGGAGCTGGCATTGCCCGAGGTGTCGCTGGAACTCGTTGAGCGTTTCGAAGCAAAGATGGAGCAGTAAGCCATGGCAAATGCTTCGACATCCGATCGGTCAAAAACCGGCGTCTTCTCCTACTTCACCCGTCATAAAACTGCGGCGAACCTGTTACTGGTAGTGATGCTGTCGCTGGGCATCATCTCAGCAGGCAAAATTCGTTCGCAATTTTTTCCAGACGTAGTTGTCGAAACGGTGACAGCAACGGTTTCTTGGCCAGGTGCCGGACCAGAGGAAGTCGACAACGCGATTGTTGCGGTGCTGGAGCCAGCCCTTTTGTCTATCGAAGGGGTCGACAGCTCGTCGGCAGCTGCGAAAGACGGTTCAGCGCAGATTACGTTATTTCTTGAGCCCGGCTGGGATATGGGACGCGCTACCGAGGATGTAAAAACGGCTGTCGACACCATCCGTACCTTGCCCGACAACGCCGAAGAACCGGTGGTAAAACGCGGGATTTGGCGTGACAAAGTGACGGAGGTTCTTATCTCCGGCCCAATCGCCCCGGAGCAATTAGGTAAACTCGGCGACGAATTTATCACGCTATTGTTTCGTGAAGGCATTACGCGCACGTCCATACAGGGTGTGACCGCGCCGACAATCAAAGTTCAGGTCCCGGAAGTTTCGCGAATTCGCAACGACGTCCAACTACAGGAAATTGCCGCAGCTATCGCCAAACAGGCGCAAACCAGTCCTGCCGGAGATGTGGCAGGAGGGGCTGCAAGAGTTCGCGCAGGCGTCGAGCAGCGAACTGCTGAAGATATTCGGGATATCGCCATTCGAACCAACGCAGATGGCTCAAAGCTTTATGTCCGAAATGTAGCAGAGGTAATCGTCGAGGGGAGCGATAGCGGCAAGGCTTACTTCGACGAAGATTTTCCTGCCGTCCTAATTCGCGTTGACCGGTCAGAGCAGGGCGATGCAATTTCGATGCAGGCTTCGGTCGATAAAGTTGTGACGGAATTCCAGTTATCGATGCCAAAAGATGTCACGGTTCGGCTAATAAATGCTCGGGCTGAAGATATTACCGACCGCTTGGACATACTGTTTGAAAACGGAATTATGGGCCTCGGGCTTGTACTTCTGATGTTGTTCTTGTTCCTAAGCGCGCGGACCGCATTCTGGGTAGCGCTCGGTATTCCGGTATCAATGTTTGCTGCTGTGGGCGTCATGTATGCAGGTGGCTTAACCATCAATATGATGTCGTTATTTGCGTTGATTATAACGTTGGGCATCGTTGTTGATGATGCAATCGTTGTGGCGGAGCACGCCGATTTCAGAGCGCGTCATAAGGGTGAAAATCCGGTTACCGCTTCGATAAACGCCGCGCGCAGGATGGCGGGACCAGTATTTTCGTCGACCATCACAACGGTGCTCGCGTTCTTCGGTTTGATGTTCGTCGGCGGGGCATTTGGCTCGATGATCGGGGATATTCCCTTGACGGTGATCGCGGTGTTAGTCGCCTCTCTAATCGAGGTTTTCCTGATCCTACCTAACCACATGAGCCACGCGCTGGCAGCGACTGATAAAAAACATTGGTACGACCTGCCGAGCCAACTTTTCAACGCTGGATTCAGTAAAATGCGCGCGTACTTTTTTCTACCGTTTATGGGCTGGGTGATCCGCCTTCGCTATCCGGTTTTGGGCGCAATGATTTTCATCTTGGCGAGTTCTGTCTCAATGGTGATACGCGGGGACGTAAATTGGTTGTTCTTCTCACCACCAGAGACCGGCTCGATTACCGGCAATATATCCATGCTTCCGGGGGCAACGCGCGAAGACACCACCGAAATGGTCCGTGAGCTACAGCGCGCCGTCGAGGAGGTCGCCGATAGCTATGAGAAGGAATATGGCATTAACCCTGTTGTGCACGCGCTGGTGCAAGTTGGTGGAACGACGGGTCGTGGATTACCTGGCGCTGATACTAAAGATGCAGACCAGCTTGGGGCAATTGACATCGGATTGATTGATGCCGATCTAAGAAACTATTCCAGTACAGCTTTTGTGACCGACCTGCAGCAAAAGGTGAACCGCTCGCCGTTATTGGAACTCATGAGCTTTCGCAGCGTTGGCTCTGGCCCGGGTGGCGATTCCCTGAACGTGAACTTCTATGGCTCGGATTCTTTTATCTTGAAGGCCGCTGCCGAAGACCTGATCGCGCGCCTGTCACTTCTCCCCGAACTTAGTGCTCTAGAAGACAGCCTCCCTTACGGGAAAACCGATCTTGTGTTGCAGTTAACCCCGCAAGGGGAAGCTCTGGGCGTTACCATTGACGGTCTGGGTTCAGAATTGTTCGCCCGCCTAAACGGAATCACTGCGGCAGAATTTCCGGATGGGGTGCGGAGTGGCAAAATTATTGTCCAGCTGCCCGAGAGCGAGCTGACGGCCGACTTCCTCGAGCGGACCCTGATGCGCACGCCGAAAGGGGAATACGTTCCCTTGGCAGACATCGTAACCGTAGAAGCCTCGCGCGGTTTTTCGACGGTTCAACGTGCGAACGGTTTACGCCTAATTACAGTTAGCGGCAGTATTTCCGAAGATAATCCTGCGCGGGCAGTTGAAATTGGTATGCTATTGGAAACCGAAATCCTTCCCGAAATTGCCAGTCTCTATAACGTCGAATGGGACTTGGGCGGGCTAGCCTCGCAAGAAGCTGATTTCCTTTCGGAGGCTCTGATTGGTTTTGCGCTATGTCTGCTGGGCATTTTCCTGACGCTCAGCTGGGTCTTTGGTAGCTGGAGTAGCCCTCTAGTCGTCCTCGCAATTATCCCTTTCGGCTTAATTGGAACAATCTGGGGCCATTACTTTTGGGACATGCCCATGTCGCTATTTACCGTGATCGGGATAATCGGCATGTCCGGAATTATCATCAACGACTCGATCGTTCTTGTTTCTACCATTCAAGAATACTCGGCAAAACAGGGCATTATACAGGCTGCGATAAACGCCACGAACGACCGCTTGCGGCCTATCATGCTAACCACACTGACAACAGTGCTGGGATTGGCGCCCTTGATGTATGAATCAAGCAGACAGGCAATTTTCCTGAAGCCGACCGTCATCACACTTGTCTTCGGACTTGCTTTTGGCTTTTTCGTTGTATTGCTGATTGTACCGTCGCTTGTTGTTATCCGTGAGGACATCTCTCGACTATTCCGGTCTATGCGCAGGGCGATGCTCGGTACGCACTCGCCCACCGTTCTACGATTGGTTTTGATGTTGGTGGCTGCGGCCGTTGTCGCGCTTAATGTCGGAATAATCGGGTATTGGTTGAAAAACGGGATGCTCTTCGGGCCACTAAGGCCGCTCGCAGACACTAGTGCCTTGCTGTCAGGGGCTGTCATATCTCTCGTTGTAGCAACACTGGCGTCCGCAGTTGTAATCGCAATCGCGGCGATAGCTCTAACTTTAAGCCAGCGAAAGCTTATGAAGACCTGAGGCCCTCAATTAAGTTCCGGACCATCCGCGGGAGTGACCACGCGAAGAGTTAATTCTGCCTTAGTTTTGCTTCGCGGAATTTCTGCACCAGACTTGCAGCGAGGAACTGAACGTGCCGGTATAGCGGCTCGCTAGGGAAAATCAACTTAACGTGTATGTTCGCATCGTTGATCTGCATCGGATTACCATCAGCCAATAACGAGAGCTGATAGCTTCGCGCGCCGGTTTCCCTATCCATCGATACCGTCTGTATCAAATCGAAAGACACAACCGCCTCTGTCGGCATATATGCGCCATTGACCCGCAGTTCAGTTTCGGGTCGGTTGCTTTGAAACTTTTCAACGTAGCGCTCCGGAAAACTACCAACCAGAAATGTCTGGCTTTCGTTGGGATAAACGGCGCCGATCGTGCCGCCATCCGGAACAAACGTGCCGGCTATCTGGCTGTAGTCCGGCGAGAAGTATCCGTCGTGATCTGCCTTGATCGTCAAGTTTTCAATACGTGCGTTGGTCAGCGAAAGATGCGTCTCGGAGGCTCTAAGCCGTTCTTCCGCCACGATCGCGCCAGCGGGGTCCGTCCCGCTAATTGCGTCGTAGGCATACTGAGACATTTGCAGTTGGCTTTCGCGCAAAGTGCGTTCGCTTTGAAGGTCCGGATTTACCAGCTGCAATACGGTCTGGTCTGTCTTCACAACACCTTCTGGCGCGCGGGAAGCCAAAAAGCCGGCGGATTGAGACTGGACGCTGTAGTGGCTTTCGACATCCGCGGACATTGGCATAACAACACGAAACGGTAGCTGTATGAATA